>JAEEGG010007507.1_pt1 | contig 25107 bp, 17 predicted proteins | sample 9134161 | NCBI WGS metagenome assembly JAEEGG01 (sample SAMN16246543, study PRJNA631951) | gut metagenome | biome: gut microbiome; feature: rumen; material: CR-attached | host: Bos | place: Iran: Karaj | collected 2018-10 | reverse complement strand
CATCGAAAGCGCCGGAGCGCCCGCCGGGATCCGCCTCACGCCTGTGACCGGCCCCAGCGGATTCTTTGCAGACGGCGCGGACATCGCGTTCTTCGATGTCGCCGTAGTCGATGACAAGGGGCGCGTCTGCCCGTGCGATTCCCGCCGGATCGACTTCACGCTCGAAGGGCCTGGAGTCTTCCTCGGCGGCTACAATTCCGGCAAGTTCGGCAAGGATTCCGTGATCCACAAGAATTATGTCTTCGCGGAATGCGGCGTGAACCGCGTGTTCGTCCGCGCCACACGCGAGAAGGGCAGGATCACGCTCAAGGCGCGTTCAGCCGCAATCGACACCCCGGACATGAAGTCGCCCGCGTTCGAAGCGGAGGCGACGATCGAGGCACGCGCCGCCGACCTGTCGGACGGCGGGTTCGGCTCGTATAACGATGAAATCCCGCCCGGCCGTTTCAAGCCCGTCGAATACGTCGCCGCGTCCGGGTCCGGCCCCGCACCCGTGCTGGACGATCCGAACGCAAGGCCCTGCGCGGTCTACGTCGGCTCGAAGCCGGTTGAGTTCCCGGCCTACAGCAAGCCGTTCCGCCCCGATTCCGCCACGGGCGTCGTCTGTCCCATCCTCACCGTGCTGGATGAACTGATCAAACAGGGCGTACCTGTAAGTTACAAGATGATATTCGGCCGCGAATCGCCGATCCCGCAGCTCAAATACGCCTGGGGCCGCATCTATGTGGTGAAAGCCGGAGAACGCACGCTCTACCTCGCGGAAGGATTCACCGAGATATTCCTCGACGACGGTTCGGAATCCAGCCTGACCAACTTCGAGTTCGAAGTGCGGGACCATCAGTTCATCGGCGAGCTCAGCGCCGTACTCGCGTTCCTCCCGGTCAAGACCGATTTCGCGGAGAACGTCATCTACATCACCCCGTGACGCGTCCGGCGGTTCTCCGGCAGAAACAAAAAACCATCCGAAAAAAGAGGTTTTCCGATATGAAACGTCTGTTCATCGCATTGCTGATCTTCGCGGGCGTCGCGACGGCCCGTGCCCAGTCGACGCCGGGCTACACGCTGCCGAAGGGGAAAGAGATCTACATCCCGCAGGAACTCCGCGACAACGACTTCACCAGCCGCGATTCCAAATGGAGTTACTACCGCATGGCATGCACTCCGAACGTGGTGTGCTTCTGGGAAAAAGGATTCGGCGACGATCTGAGCAAGGCCCCTCCCCTGAACGGGCAGAAGATGACGGTCGACCTCGACAACCTGCTTTCGCGCGTGGAGTATTTCTACAACGTCTACCGCGACATGATGGGCTTCCTCCAGCCGGGGAGCAAGGCCGACCGATACCGCATGATGGTCATGATCAACTACTCGCTCGAAGGGACCGCCTACGGGGGCTCCTACGACGGCGTGATCGGCGCGCTGTGGGTCGCGCCCAACCGCATTCAGGACAAAACGCTCAACTGCATCGCCCACGAGCTCGGCCACTGCTTCCAGATTCAGATTTCGAGCGACGGGCTTTCGCAGGGCGGCGGGGGCGGCATCTTCGAGACTTCCGCGCAGTGGATGCTGTGGAACGTGAACCCGAAGTGGACCACCGACGAAAACTACCACTGGCAGGACTTCAAGCAGCGCATCCACCTCAGCCTGTTTCACAGCGACAACATGTACCACGCGCCGTTCGTGCTGGAATACTGGAGCTTCCTGCACGGCATCACGTACATGGCGGACATGTTCCGCGGCGCGAGGCCCGGAGAGGACTTCGCGCAGACGTACATGCGGATGTACAAGGTCGACGTCAAAAAGATGGGCGACGAGCTGCTCGACTGCTACAGCCGCCTCGTCACGTTCGATTTCCCCGACAAGCGCAAGGACAGCGTGCGCTACGCCTGCGAGATGAAAAGCGAACTCCGCGACGCGGGCAACGGCTGGCTCCGGCCCGTCAATCCGCCTCAGACCTACGGGTTCAACGTCGACGAGATCAGGCTCCCCGCCGCCGGACAGACCGTCGAGGTTCAGTTCCGGGGACTCCCCACGCAGGACAACATCGGCTGGCGTTACGGCCTCGTGGCCGTGGACAACGACAACAACCCGACCTATCTGGGCGCAAATTCCGAGGCCGAGAAGACTTTAACCTATAAAAATCCGGGCAATATCAAGCGCCTCTACCTCGTGGTCGTGGGGTGTCCGACGAAGGAATACCGCCCGGAATCGTTCGGCTGGGGTCGTCCCTCCAACGGCCCGGCCGTCTACCCATACCAGATCAAGTTCTGAGGCGCATTTTTAAGGCGCGGCTTCAGTCCAGCTCGCCGGGGGCGAGCCCTTCGCGGAGGGGAGCCGGACGGGCGCACGTGCTTTCCGGCGCGACCGTCTGCCGCGTTTCCGCCGATTCGAGGATGGACCACATCACGTCGGTCACATGATACGCCAGTTCGCCGCTGCAGCGGTGCGGACGCCCGAGTTCGATCCCGGCGGCCATGTCGGCCAACCCGATCAGGCGCATGTTATCGTTATAGATAAACGTGTTTTCGGGCGTCTCCCAGCCGTCCTTTGTGCCGGCGTTCGCGAAGCGGACCTCGCCGTTGAACGTGTTCGGGTCGGGCGTGCGGAGCGCGCCGTCGAGCCCCCACAGTTCGATGCAGTTCTCCATCTGCCCGCTGAGGCGGAAGACATCGAAGCTCATGGTCAGGTTGATGGCGGCTCCCGAGGCGAATTCCAGCACGGCGGCGAAGTGCGTGTCGACCTCCACCGGATACGTTTTGCCCAGATTGGCGTCGCGTCCGAGGCGCAGATCGACCGCGCGGCCGCCGAACCCGGCGACGCGTTTCACCGGGCCGAGCAGATTGACCAGCGCCGTGATGTAATACGGCCCCATGTCCATCAGCGGGCCGCCGCCTTTCAGGTAGTAGAACCCGGAGTTCGGATGCCAGCCTTCCGGGCCCCGGTTCGCCATAATGGCGCAGCCGCCGGAGATCTTCCCCACCGCGCCGCTGTCGATGAGCTTGCGGCAGAGCTGGTGTCCGCCGCCCAGGAACGTGTCCGGGGCGCAGCCGGTCCGCAGGCCTTTTTCCGAGGCCAGACGCAGGACCTTTCTGGCGTCCTCCCGCGTGACCGCGAACGGTTTTTCGGTGTAGACATGTTTCCCGGCCTCCAGCGCGCGCAGATTGATCTCCGCGTGGGCGTCCGGCGTGGTCAGGTTCAGGATCAGGTCGATCTCCGGGTCGCGCAGAAGCTCGTCGACCGTGACCGCCTGAAGTCCGAACTGTTCCGCGGTCGAGCGGGCGGATTCGATCCGCCTGCTCGCGCATTTCACCACGCGAAGGTGCCGGAACACGTCTTTGTTGCGCAGGTATGCCCCGCTGATGTTTCCGCATCCGATCAAACCGGCTTTCAGCATAATATCGTCTCCTTCCGAAGTTTGTTTTTTTGTGTAATATACCACCGTTCATGGAGGAATGCAAACGCGGTCGATGGTTCAAACCTGCGAATCCGCTTCGAAAAGACGACGCGGCCGCATGGGCGGACATCGTTTCTTTTTGGAGTGGACCGGAGCTTTTTCACTTGAAAAAAACGGCAGAGGCACTAGATTAAAATGAACGGCGAACAGGAAAACACAGAGACACATCATGATCGACAGCATCAACGTCCGCGGAGCGCGGGTCCACAACCTCAAAAACATCGACGTCGACATCCCGCTGAACCGCATCGTCGGCATCGCCGGCGTCTCCGGTTCCGGCAAGTCCTCGCTCGCGCTGGGCGTCCTCTACGCCGAAGGCTCGCGGCGCTACCTGGAGGCGCTGTCCACGTACACGCGCCGGCGCATGACGCAGGCGGGCAGAGCGCAGGTCGACGAGATCCTGCACGTGCCGGCCTCGCTGGCGCTGCACCAGCGTCCCGGCGTGCCCGGCATCCGCAGTACGTTCGGCACGGGCACCGAGCTCCTGAACAATCTCCGGCTGATGTATTCGCGTCTGGCGAGCCACCGCTGCCCGAACGGGCATTACCTGCCGCCGACGCTCGCCGTGGCCGCCGAACAGGAGCTGGTCTGCCCGGATTGCGGCGCGCGGTTCTATGCCCCCGGCGCGGAGGGGCTCGCGTTCAACAGCCAGGGCGCCTGCCGGAAATGCGACGGCACGGGCATCGTGCGGAACGTGGACCTGAGCACGATCGTGCCGGACGATTCGCTGTCGATCAACGAGGGCGCGGTCGCCCCGTGGCAGTCGCTGATGTGGTCGCTGATGAAGGACATGGCGCGCGACCTGGGTGTCCGCACCGACGTGCCGTTCCGCGAACTCACCGCGCGGGAAAAGGACATCGTGTTCCATGCCCCGCCCGAAAAACACCACATGATCTATCAGAGTAAAAAGACCGGGGAGTCCGGCGAGATGGACTTCACGTTCTTCAACGCCGTCTACACGGTCGAAAACGCGCTTCGGAACGTCAAGGACGAGAATGGCATGAAGCGCGTGGCGAAGTTCCTGAAGGAAGACGTCTGCCCGGATTGCGGCGGTTCGCGGCTTTCCGAGGCGGCGCGGGCTCCGCTTCTGCGCGGAATCGCGCTGGACGAGGCATGCCGGATGAGCCTCACGGACCTTGCCGTCTGGGTGGACGGCATCCCCGCCTCCCTGCCGGACGAAATGCGCCCGATGGCGCGGAGCATCTGCGAATCGTTCCGCACGGTCGCGAAACGTCTGCTTGACCTGGGGCTGGGCTACCTCACGCTCGACCGGGCGGCCTCCACGCTTTCCACCGGCGAACGCCAGCGCATGCAGCTGGCGCGGGCGGTCCGCAACCGCACGACGGGCGTGCTGTACGTGCTGGACGAACCTTCGATCGGGCTGCATCCGGCGAATCTCGTCGGGCTCACGGGCGTCATGCGGGACCTGGTCGCGGACGGCAATTCCGTCGTGCTCGTGGACCACGACACGCAGCTGCTTTCCGGCGCGGACTGGATCATCGAGCTCGGGCCGGAAGCCGGAGCGGGCGGCGGCCGCGTCATCGCGCAGGGCTCCGTACCGGAGATCTGCGCGGATCCCGCCTCGCAGATCGCGCCGTTCCTGCGGGCGAAGCCGGCGATTCCCGCACCTGTCTGCCCCCAAAAAAAGCTGTTTGATCTTGGGCATATTCGCCTCGCCACGGACGCGATCCACACGGTCAAACCGTTGAACGTGGAGCTGCCTCAGGGCCGCCTCACCGTGGTCACGGGCGTTTCCGGGTCCGGCAAGACCACGCTCGTGCTGGAGAGCCTCATTCCCGGACTTCAGGCCAAGCTCGCCGGGCGGAAACTTCCCGCCCACGTGCGCGAGGTCGAACCGGCAGGCATCCGGCAGGTCAAGCTCATCGACGCCACGCCCATCGGCATCAATGTGCGTTCCACCGTGGCGACCTACGCGAACGTTCACGATGAACTCCGCAAGATTTATGCGCGCACGCCCGACGCAAAGCGGCTCGGCCGCAAGGCCGGCGATTTCTCCTACAATACCGGCAGCCTCCGTTGTCCGACCTGCGACGGCACCGGCCTCATCAGCCTCGACGTGCAGTTCCTGCCCGACGTGGATATCCCGTGTCCCGACTGCCGCGGCTCCCGCTACGGCAAGTCCGCCGCCCAGATCCTGCTGGCGAACAAGGCGGGACGCGCCGTCTCGCTCCCCGACCTGATGTCGATGGACATCCGCACCGCGCTCGAATTCTGCCGCGACCTCAAGCTCGTCCGGCAGCGTCTCTCGGTCCTGGACGAGCTCGGCCTGGGCTACCTCACGCTCGGCGAGGCCACGCCCAGCCTTTCCGGCGGCGAGGCGCAGCGCCTCAAGCTCTCCAGCGAAATGGGCCGCATCCAGTCCGACGCGCTGTTCGTCTTCGACGAGCCCACCATCGGGCTCCATCCGCTCGACGTCCAGTCGCTCCTCGGCGTGTTCCGCCGCCTCATCGCGAACGGTGCGACGGTCGTGGTCATCGAGCACGATCCGGACGTGATCCGTCACGCGGACTACCTCGTCGACATGGGACCCGGAGGCGGCGAAGAGGGCGGCAGGATCGTGTTCACCGGGACACCGGAAGAAATCCGCCGCTGTCCGGAATCCTGGACTGGAAAGTACCTGTAATCCGGTTTCAGCCCCCTTTGTCAAGAGAAAATCCGGTCTTTCTTTTCTCTTTTTTGAGCTCAAACGCGACTTTTTTCAAAAAAAATCGAAAAAAATGTTTGAAACCCATTTGACAAACGAATAATTCGGAGTATAGTATTATAAGGAAGTCAAGAACATTCGGTTCCCGGACTGAAATCATCAACCTCCCACCATAGGAGACACGACCAAGAAGACCATCAACAAGACACTCGCGATCGGCGCGGCGCTCACCGCCGCAGTAATCCTCACCCCGGCTGCCTTCGCACACGAAACGCACCATGAACCCCCGGCCAACGGCATCCGGCTCGCGACCGACATCGTGAACCTGGTGCGGGCGATCGTGGAACCCCCTCCGGCTCCGGTGGTCGTCGAAAAGACGGTGATCGTGGAAAAACCGGTCGTCGTGGAGCAGCAGCCCGTGGTCGTCGCCGCCGCGCAGCCGGTCGTCGTGGAGCAGCAGCCCGTGGTCGTCGCCGCCGCGCAGCGGGTCGTCACGACCCCGCAGGCCACCGTCATCGTGACGGGCGCGGAACCGATCGGGCTCCCGGAGTACGAGTACATCCTTTACGAGGATGAATACATCCCGTACTATGAAGGCTGGCTCTACTATCACGACATCTGGCACTGGATCGGCGCGGAACCGCGTCCGGCGGCGCCGCCGAGATGGACGCCTCCGCCCCGGCATCAGGACCACAGGCCGCACAGGGTCATCGTCCTGAACGAGCATCATCCTGCTCCCGCGCCGGTGATCGTCCGTCACGAACCGCCGCGTCATGAGCCGGTGATCGTCCGCCACGAAACTCCCCGCCGCGCACCGGTGGTGGTCCGCCACGAAACTCCCCGCCGCGCACCGGTGGTGGTCCGCCACGAAACGCCGCGCCGCGAACCCGTAGTGGTCCGTCACGATCCCCCGCGCCGCGAACCCGTCCGCACGGTCGTGACCCGTCCGGAGAAGAAGGACGCGCCCCGCGTTGAAGCGGCGAAGACCGCCCGTCCTGAGAAAAAGGAAGCAAAGACCGGCGGCACGCAGAAGCACGGCGCCCCGCCGAAAAAACGTTGACAGCACAGGCTGATTACCGATAGAACCTCCAGGATCGAGTAGGAGGGGCTGTTGCAAAACCTTACCGTTTTGTAGCAGCCCTTTTCCTATGTCGGCCTCGATAATCACTCACTTGTCGAGTTTGACGAGCTCGTACCGGTCGGTGCCGAGGCCGATTTTCATCGCATGATCCACGACGACGCGCCAGTGGGTGTTGTCGTGGGCGTCGTCGAACACGTCGCCGTCTTTCGCGCAGTCGTCCATCCAGGAGCCCTGCAGACGCGGCATCCTGTTGCAGAGGTCGCAGCAGGCCACGTCGAGCGCGACGGGGTCGAATCCGGCGAGCATGCCGATGTCGGGGATGATGGGCGCGTCGTTCTCCTCATGGCAGTCGCAGTTCGGCGAGACGTCGCAGATGAGGCTGATGTGGAAATTCGGCTTGCCGTTCAGGACGGCGGCGGCGTATTCGGCCATCTTCTCGTTCAGGACTTTTTCGGACTGCCCCCAGCTGGCGTGGATCGCGTCCATCGGGCACCCGCTGATGCAGCGCCCGCAGCCGAGGCACGCGTCGTAGTCGATGGTCATCTTTCTGGCGTCGGCGTCGAATACCAGGCCGTTGTTCGCGCACTGCCTGAGGCACATCTTGCAGCCTACGCAGAGGTCGCGGTCGATCTCCGGCTTGCCGTCGCTGTGCATTGCCATTTTGCCCGCGCGCGAGGCGCAGCCCATGGCGAGGTTCTTGATCGCGCCGCCCATGCCTGCCAGCTCGTGCCCCTTGAAATGGTTCAGCGTGATGATCACGTCGGCGTCGGACACGGCGCGCCCGATCTTCGCGGTCTTGAAGTGGACGCCGTTCGGGACGGGCAGGTCGACGTCATCGTCGCCCTTCAGGCCGTCGGCGATGATCACGTGGCAGCCCGTGGTGAGCGGGCCGAACCCGTTGAGGTCGGCGGTTTCGAGGTGTTCCAGCGCGTTCTTGCGGTAGCCCGGATACAGCGTGTTGCAGTCGGTCAGGAACGGCTTGCCGCCGCGCTGCTTCACGAAGTCGGCGACGACCTTCGCGTAGTTCGGACGCAGGAACGCGAGGTTACCGAGCTCGCCGAAGTGCATCTTGATCGCCACGAACTTGTCGCGCAGGTCAAGCGTCTCGAATCCGGCCTTCGCCATGAGGTTGTGGAGCTTGCCGGGGAGGGGAGTGCCGTTCATTTTCGTGCGGAAGTTGCAGAAATAGATCTTTTCGGGCATGCTGGACTCCTTAATCGTGCCTGGAGTGGATGTGTGGACTCCTCGAATGACGCCCGGAGCAAACGGGTGAGCTCCTTGAATCATGCTTGGAGTTAAAAGGGGTTGTGAATCAATACGAATACAATAGCACGCCGAACCCGAATTTCAAATGCGGGAAGGAGAAAAAACTCCACTTTCCAAATAAATGACTAAAGCCAAACGCCTGACACCCCCCTAAGCCTGCTATTCGATAAACGTAAAACCTGACGTTAGCTTTTGCTTTCCTTTAAGCTTTGCTTGCGCGCCTCGCAATCAGATAAAAAAGTGCGAGCGCAAGCGAGCTTACCGAGGCGGCGCAGCCGCCCCCCAGCGAAGCACCCTTTCCTTTCGTTTTTTTTACCGCAACAAAATTGAAAGTTGTTGCAATCTAGTTTCGTATCCACGGCAAAAAACACTCATCTTTCCTTGTTCTGTATGTTGCAACAAAATTGAAAGAAGTTGCAGCCGTACGCTCGTGTCCCCGGCAAAAAAACACTGCCATGCGCGTCTTGTGGTCAGAAAAAAGTGCGAGCGTAAGCGAGCTTACCGAGGCGGCGCAGCCGCCCCTAGCGAAGCGTCACATACGCATGCCATTTACATTTCTGTTGCAACTTTTCTGAAAGTATTTACAATCGCGCCTCGCGGTCAGAAAAAAGTGCGAGCGTCGGCGAGCTTACCGAGGCGGCAACGCCGCCCCCAGCGAAGCGGGACGCAAAAGCGTCCAAATTTTCATCAACCTCATATTTTGTCTGAAAAAGCCGGAAAAACGTCTTGACTTTCACGTTACAGGGTGTAAATTGATTTTTGGAATCGCTTTTCTGACCAACGGAAAGCCGGTTTCAAGCTCATTTCAGCCGTATTTCAATCAAAAGTACACGAAAACCGACCAAGTTTACAACAAATCTTTTGATCCCGAACACGAAATACCAGCAGGAGCATTGTGTCTCCGTTTCTGCTGGGCGTTTCTCTGTCGTCTCGGGATCGGGTTCTTGGTCGGACCCTCGTGTACACGCATGGGGAAGCGTCCGGCTTTTTTTGTGCCTGCATACCGGCCTCCTTTGCGTAGCTTTTGCTTTTTAGTTCAGAATAAACAAACAAAATATCAGGAGGTCGGGCTATGGAAATCAAGGTTGAATGCCCTTGGTGCAATCAGGAGTATTCTGTCGACGATTCGCTTGTCGGGCAAAATGTCGAGTGTTCAGTTTGTGAGAAGAAATTTACACTTCGGAGCCCCCAAAAGATCGCTCCAATACCCCAAAGTTCACCGAGTAATCATTTCGTCCATCAAATAAAAAGCTGTAATCACATTGATTCACGCGGACAAGAGGAAACCAAAGCAGGCAATTCCGAGCACAAAAAAAAGATAATAGCTCGGAGCATTGTTGTTTTGTCCGCAGTGTTTATTGTTGTCTTGATTTCATTATGCGGCTTCAACTATATAAAAAGCATCCCGGGAAAAGATTATAAAAGAGGTTTGGAAGCGTACAACGAGCACCGCTATGAAGATGCCATTGTGTATTTTCAAAAAGCAACAGAAAAGGGACATGTAAAGGCCCAAATTGAATACAAAAAAACATTGGCAGAAATAGATTATGAAAAAGGGAAAAAAGCATTCAACGAAAAAAAATATGAAGAAGCTGTTGCTTTCTTTCAAAAAGCGCTTGAACAAGGACGCCAAGAAACTGAAGCAGAATTGAATAAAGCAAAGTCTGAAATAACCTATGACAAAGGCAGAAAAGCATATGATGAACATCGTTATGAAGATGCGTCTAATCTTTTTCAGAAGGCTGCGAAGCTTGGACATTCAAAAGCTCAACTCGAACATAAAAAAACACTGGGAGAAATCAACTATGAAAAAGGTCTGAAAGCATATAATGAACATTGCTATGAAGATGCTGTTGGTTTCTTTCAAAAAGCTGAAGAGCTTGGGCATGCAAAAGCTCAACTCGAACGAAAAAAAACACTGGGAGAAATCAACTATGAAAAAGGTCTGAAAGCATATAATGAACATCGCTATGAAGACGCTGTTGGTTTCTTTCAAAAAGCTGAAGAGCTTGGGCATGCAAAAGCTCAACTTGAATATCAGAAAACAATGGGTGAAATCAATTACAGTAAGGGGAGTAAAGCAATTAATGAACATCGTTATGAAGATGCTGTCAAGTTTTTTCAAAAAGGGGCAGAGCAAGGTTACGCCCAAGCACAGCTTTTGTTGGGAATATGCTATTACAATGGAGACGGTATAAAAAGAGATAGTGATGAAGCGGTAAAATGGTTTCGGAAAGCAGCAGAACAAGATAATCTTGAGGCACAATTTAGATTAGGTTTATGTTATTTGGCGGGAATAGGAGTTAACCCTCGAGAAGAAGAAGCTTTCTTTTGGTTTCAAAAGGCAGCTATGCAAAACCATCCAGAAGCACAAATCCACTTGGGAGATCTGTACTATAATGATGGAGAACGACAAGACTTTTCTAAGGCGTTGGAATGGTATCAGAAGTCTGGAGAATTAGGATTAAATTCAAGGGTAGACAAAATATTAACATGTAAGTTGTTTTTAAAAGCAAGAGAGGGAGACGTTGCATCACAGTGGAATGCATTTCTGATTCGAGCAAATGGAACTTTCGGGTTAGGTAAGGATGAAGATGAAGCCATAATATGGCTTCTCAAGGCTGCTGAAGCAGGTAATGTGGAGGCACAGACTGTTTTAGGGACTTCCTACGCAGATGGGAAATATGGCCTTGAAAAAAACAATACAGAGGCTATGAAATGGTATCGGAAAGCGGCCAATCAGGGGGATAATGTAGCCCAATACAATCTTGCGATATTCTATGATCTAAGAGGAAACACTAGTGAAGCAATGAAGTGGTATCGAAAAGCCGCTGACGGTGGTAACATTGATGCCATGAATGATCTTCATGAGCGATACTTGTATGGCATTGGAGTACCTAAAAATCTTCGTGAAGCTTTGAAGTGGCTTGAAAAAGCAGAAAAAGAATTTAGGAAAAAAGCTTTGGAATAACATGTGTTCATAGGTCTTGGCAGCTTTCGCAAATGCTTAGATAAGGAACCGCTTCGCTGGGGGCGGCGTTGCCGCCTTGGTAAGCTCGCTTACGCTCGACATTCATTGATTACCGCGAGACGCGAACGGCAGAGTTTCTTATAAGATATGCCCACGCCTCGATAGGCACGCTCATACTCAGCGACAGGTTCATTTTATCGCGAGGCGCGGAGGAGATGGGTGCCGCCGCGGTAAAATGCAAAAACCCGCTCCGGCGGAAACCGGAACGGGTTCGGTGTTTCAGAGAAACGGTCGGGAGTAACGATTACTGACCGACGGCCCAGCGGGCGAAACGCTTGACGGTGGCCTTCGGGAAGAGCTTGCCGAAGGTGGTCTTGTTGTCAAGGATCCAGGGCTGGTTTACGAGGCAGATCTCGCCGTACCAGGCGTTGATCTTGCCGGCGACGATCTTCTCGATGATGTTCTCGGGCTTGCCGCTCTCCTTGAGCTGGGCGGTGGCGATTTCCTTTTCGTGGGCGATCGCTTCGGCCGGGACCTCGGAGGCGTTGACGTACTGCGGGCTGGAGGCGCAGATCTGGAGGCAGGTGTTCTTGATGCCGGCTTCGTCGATCTCGCCGCCGATGTCGAGGAGGACGCCGATCTTTCCGTTGAAGTGGATGTAGTAGGCGATCTTCTGGTCGGTGGTGTAGCGGAGGGCGCGGCGGATGATCATCTTCTCGCCGAACTTGGAGAACAGGGCTGCGAGCTCGGTCTCTTCGGACTTCTGCGCGGCCTCGGTCACGTCGCCGTCGCCGGTGGTGTTCGCGAGGATCTTCTTCGCGGCGCCGTTGCCGTATTCAAGGAACTTTTCGTTGTTGGCGACGAAGTCGGTTTCGCAGCAGACTTCGAGCATGAGAGCCTGGTTGCCGTCGACGGCGACGAAGATCTTGCCTTCGGCGGTGGCGCGGTCGGCGCGGTGGGCGCTCTTGGCGATACCGGCCTTGCGGAGGATATCAACAGCGGCTTCGATGTCGCCGTCGGCTTCGATGAGGGCCTTCTTGCATTCGCCCATGCCTGCGTCGGTCTTGTCGCGCAGTTCCTTGACCATTTGCGGAGTGATGGCTGCCATGATTATTTCTCCTCGGGTTTCACATCGGATTTCTTGAGTTCGGAGAGGTCCTTGACCTCCTTGGCGGGAGCCTTGCGGCGCGGGGCGGCCTTCTTCTCGCCGTCGGCGGAAGCGGCGTCCTTGCGGGCGGCGGGGCGGCGGGACGGACGGCGCGCGGGGCGCTCGTCGTCGCTCTTGGCCTTGTCGTCGGCGCCCTTCTTCTCGGCGCGTTCGGCTTCGGCTTTGGCCTTGTCTTCGGCGACCTTGACCTTGTAAAGGCTGAGGGCGTCGTTGATGGCGGAGACGAAGGTGTCCATGATGATCTTGATGGACTTCACGGCGTCGTCGTTGGCGGCGACCGGGTAGGCGATGTCGTCCGGGTTGCCGTTCGTGTCGACGATGGCGATGATCGGAATGCCGAGCTTCTTGGCTTCCTTCACGGCCGTCTCGTCGTGGCAGACGTCGACCACGACGACCACGTCGGGCAGGCGCTTCATGTCGGCGATGCCGTCGAGGTCGCGATGGAGCTTGACGCCCTGGCGCGCCAGGCGGACGATCTCTTTCTTCTTCAGGTTGGAGTTCTCTTCATCGTTCACGATGTCGTCGATGTCGCGCATCTTCTTGACAGACTTGCGGATCGTTTCGATGTTGGTGAGCGTGCCGCCCATCCAGCGTTCGGACATGTAGAACATTTCGGTTTCTTCCGCGGCGTTGCGGACGACCTGCTGCGCCTGGCGCTTCGTGCCGACGAACAGGATGCGGGAGCCCTTCATGACTTCACGCTGCAGGAAATTGCAGGCATCGCCGATCTGGCGGATGGTCTTGGTGAGGTCGATGATTGAGATACCGTTCTTCGCCCCGTACACGAAATCTTTCATTTTGGGGTTCCAGCGCTTCGTCTGATGCCCGAAATGGCACCCGGCTTCCAACAGGTCTTTGACAGAGATGGCCATTGTTCCATCCGCCTTTCTTTGTTCCGGCTCTTTTCCTCCGCGGTTGGATGTGGTTGTCGCGGAGCAAGATACCTTCTTGTTCAGTTGTGCGCATCCGCCCGCGGGGTTGGTTTGGTGCGGGACGATCGGCATACGGCCGGTCCGGACGCGTTGTGAAAACGTAGCTCTTAATATACACTTCTTTTTGAAAAAAGCAAGCGTTTTTTTTCTTATATGCCTGTTTTTCCGTGGCATCCGCCGCGAAAACAGCGGAAACGCCGTCACTGTGCCGGAGACGGAGGCGCGGGCAGGCTTTCAAGCTGGCGCAGACATCCCTCGACATCATCCATCGTCAGCGACAGGATCACCTCGTCCGGCCGGTCCCACCAGCGCACCTTGAGCAGACGCCGGATCGTTTCCTCGTCGAAGCGGTACCGGGTCACACGGGCGGGGACTCCCACCGCGACCGCGTACGGCGGCACGTCGTGCGTCACGATGGCCCCCGCACCGATAATGGCGCCGTCTCCGATTGTGATCCCGTCCATGATGACCGCGTTCATCCCGATCCACACGTCGTTGCCGATGGTGACGGGCCGGGAGTACGTGTAGTTCACGAGCTTGTCGTCCGGGAAAACGAGCCCCTCTGTTACGCCGTGCATGTTCCGGTACGGGATCGGTGACGTGGTGAGGAAACCGGTCGGGTGTGTGGTCGTGCCGATCATGACGTTTCTGGCGATCGAACAGAATTTCCCGATCCGCGTTCGTTTGTCGCTGATGACCGTGCCGAGGCTGACGTAGGAACCGCGGCCGATGATGCCTTTTTCACGCAGTTTGCGGTTCCATGTGGCAGTCTCGCCGTGCCGTGCGCGGAATTCCTTCCGTTTTTTTCCGCTGCAGGGGAACAGCAGGAAAGCGAAGACCCTGATCCAGAAATCACTCATATCGTATAACTTTCTCCGAGTTTGAACTGGTCGGCAGCCATGCCGGAAGCGGACCGCATTAATGCATCTGTATTCGAATATTTGTAATATAGCATAAAAATAATAAAAGTCAAATAAACGCATCATGCAACCTTTTAACCGCTGCGTTTACTTTTACAATCGTCAAACAAAAAAAACTCCGGGGCAAAAAACATGAAATCAGTTTGAATTATTTTTTGGTTGGTGTATATTATAATACTGGAATGGATTTCCGTGCTCGCGGTTTTTATCCTGTGCTCTTTTAATCTGATTTTTCGCGTAACACTCGACCAACGAAGCGAAAATATATGTATAGCGCGTTCTGTCCTATGGACTCTCTGTTCATTTTTCGACGTTTTATTCATCTTTTTCGGCAGAAAGGTCGAATAGGTCGAGGGTTCACGCAACTTTTCCGAAAGGAAAAATCAATCTTTTGTAAGTTTTTGAGAACAAAGTGTTGCGCCGATTTTCTCGCGCAAACACCACCATTTGTTTTCTCACCCCCGGACCGGGGGCTTTTTTATATCCTGTGGTACCTGATCCTCATCCACAAAAGAAAAAAATAAACCATAGAAGGAGACCCTGCTATGCTGGAAAATAGAGACGACAAACTGATCCTCGGCCTTCCGAAAGGAAGTCTGGAAGCCGCCACCACCGCGCTGTTCGCCAAGGCCGGCTACAAGATCGAGATCAGTTCGCGTTCGCTGTACCCGACCATCAACGACCCGGAGATCGACTGCATGCTGCTGCGTGCGCAGGAAATGGCGATGTTCGTGGAGGAAGGCATGCTCGACTGCGGCCTGACCGGATTCGACTGGATCCAGGAGACCGGGGCGGACGTCGAGGAAGTCTGCGAGCTGGTATACGGCAAAGTCGGACGCAACCCGCTGCGCTGGGTCCTGGCCGTGCCGGAAGACTCCGACATCAAGTGCGCCGCCGACCTCGAAGGCAAGCGCATCGCGACCGAGGCCGTCGGCATGACGAAGCGCTATCTGGCCGCGAACAATGTGAAGAACGTCCGCGTGGACTTCTCCTGGGGAGCGACCGAGGTCAAGCCGCCTCATTTCGCCGACGCCATCGTGGAGATCACGGAGACGGGCAGCAGCCTGCGCGCGAACCGCCTGAAGATCATCGACACGCTCTGCACCACCACCACGCGCTTCATCGCGAACAAAAAGGCGTTGGAGAACCCGTTCAAGGCCGCGAAGATCCGCCGCATCGCCATGCTTCTGAAGGCTGTGCTCAACGCCGAAGGCAAGGTCGGGCTTATGCTGAACGTTCAGGAGAAGGACCTGGACAACATTCTCCAGAAGCTCCCGGCCCTCCAGCGTCCGACCGTGTCTCCGCTCTCCGAAAAAGGCTGGTTCGCGCTGAACACCATCGTCGACGAGGCTGTGGTCCGCGAGCTCATCCCGCAGCTGAAAGAACTGAATGCCACGGGCATCGTGGAGTTCCCGCTGAACAAGCTGGTGGACTGACCGGAATAAAAGTTGAAGCAGGTTCGCGAGGACCTGCTTTTTTTCACCCTTGGCAACTGCCCGCGGGAGAACAGAATTTCCCCGGAAAAAAAGAGATTCCGCCTCCACGTCATGAAATCTTCCCCGCTCAAAATCCAGGAACAGCCGCTGCTCGTGCGGCTTCTGGGTGCGATCCTGCTGCTTCACCTGGTCCTGTGGACGCTTGTCCCGGATCTGCTGTATTCCGTCCTGCCGCTGGATTCGCTGGAGGCCGTCGCCTGGGGCAGCGGATTTTCGCTCGGCAACGCCAAGCATCCGCCGCTCACAGGCTGGATCGCCGGCCTGGCGACGGCCGCGACAGGACACGCCGACTGGCCAATCTTCCTGCTGAGCCAGCTGTGCGTCGCGGGCGGCATGGCGTGCATCTATCTGCTGGCGCGGGAGTTCTTCGGGCGGGAGGAATCCGCGCTGGCGGCGCTGGCGCCGGAATTCATTTTCTACTATAATGTCACTTCGCCGGAGTTCAATGTGAACATGCCGCTCCTGCTGCTTTGGCCTGCGGCGGCGCTGTTTTTCGTCCGCGCGTACCGGCGCGACCGGATCAGCGATTGGATCTTACTGGGCGTTATTTCCGGCCTGTGCCTCATCTGCAAGTACACCTCCGCGCTGCTTTTCGCGGCGTTCGCGGTGTTCCTGATGCTCTCGAAGGAACGCCGGCGTCTGCTCCTGACCGCCGGACCGTGGATCGCAGCGGGCTCTTTCTGCGTGGTGATCCTGCCTCACGCGATGTGGGCTTTGACCGGAGGGATCGCCATGATGCGGACGTATGTGGAGAAACGCATGGCGACGGGCGCGGATGCGTCGTGGTTCCGGCTGCTTGTCCTGAACGTGTTGCGTATCCTCGGGAACGCGTTCCTGGTGTATCTGATCCCTCTCGGGGCGTTCTGGCTGTCGAAGTTCGAACGTCCGCGCATGCCGGTCGATCCGGTGCGCCGGGAGGGCGCGCTTTTCTCCGCCGTGATGACGGGCGTCCCGCTGCTCGTGATGGTCGTGATCGGGCTGTCCGGCAGGGCGGTCCGTACGATGTGGCTGGTGCCGTTGTTCTTCCCGCTCGGCATCCTGCTGACGGCGCTGTTCTCCCCGGATTGGACGGAGAAACAGCTCAAACGCTTTCGCATTTCGGTCCTTGTGTTCTTCTTCCTGTGTCTGCTCGGCGTCGCGATCGCGCTTTCGGCGAAATCCGACCGTCGCAGGCACTTCCCCGCGCGTCAGTTCACCGCCGAAGTGTCGCGGATGTACGAGGAAAGGACAGGGCGGCCTCTGGAGATCGTGGCGGGCAATGCGTGGCTTGCGGGGATGTTCCGTCAGTATGCGCCCGGGCACCCCGAGGGCTGCATCGCAAAAAACCAAAGCGAACTGGACCGCCTCGGCCCCATGCTGAAGGGACGCGGCGGACTCGCCGCCGCGGACGACTGCCCGGAGGACATGGCCGATATTCTGGACTGGTACGGGGTGCCGGATGCGCCCGTGTTCACGATGGACTTCGAATACCGTTCCCTGCTCGGCAAAAAACGCAAACGGACGATCGATCTGGCGATTTTGGAGCCCGCCGCGGCAAAATAATTGGAAATCAGGGTTGATTCAGAAACGTTTGTGTGGTATATTATATAAATATACTCATTGCAATGACGCGGCTGCCTGTGCGGCCGGATTCGGGTCGGATTTTCAAAAACACGCCAACGATTTCAGGAGTCCCCTCCTTTGAACACCTTGCTGATAGTTTTGGGCTGTCTTGCAGCGGCATTCCTTCTGTTTGCCGTCCTGCTGGTCTGCTTCCCGTACGAAGTCTTCAAGTTCATCATCATGATCCTGCGGCACACGTGCTTCGTGGAGCGGTTCGACGGCGAGGAGAACGTCCCGAAGGAAGGCCCCGCGCTCTTCGTGGCGAACCATGTTTCCATCTTCGACTCGTTCATCATGATGGCGACCACGAAGCGGAAGATCCACTTCATGATGCACACGGAGTTCTACCATATGAAGTTCCTGGGGCCGCTCTTCCGCCGCATGGGCGTGATCGAGGTCCCCGGCGCCGGTCCGAAGAAGATGCAGGAGTTCATGGAGAAAACACAGCAGCTGCTCCGCGACGGCGAACTCATCTGCATGTTCCCCGAGGGCGGCGTGTCCGGCAACGGCCTGATCCTGCGGTTCAAGAAGGGGCTTTCGCGCATTCTGCCCGCGGACCGCGACGTGCCGGTCCTGCCGGTCCGCATCGGCATGCTCTGGGGCAGCATGTTCCCGTATTACAAGGGGCATTTCCGTTTCATCATGCCGCGCCAGTTCCCGATCCCGGTGGCCGTGGCGATCGGCAAGCGCATCAGCCCGGACATCACGCCGTTCCAGCTGCGCCAGCTCATTTCCGAAATGGGCGCGGACGTGGAAAGCGAGGGCTTCCCCAGCGAACGCACCATTCACTACGCGTTTGCGCGCCAGGTGCGCCGGCATCCGTTCCACTGCATGTACAAGGACGCGGACAAGAATGGGCCGAAGGATCTGGACACGCTCATCAAGGCGCTGATCTTCTCCCGCGTGATCCGCCAGCTGGACGAAAAGAACGACAGCAAGTACATCGGCGTGCTGCTGCCGAACTGCGTGAACGCCGCCATCGTGCTCTACGGCGTGCTCTTCGCGGACCGCATCCCGGCGATCCTGAACTACTCGGTCGGCGAGGCCGTGCGCCGCGCCTCCATTGAGAAAGCGAACATCAAGCTCATCCTCACGAGCCGGAAGTTCCTGGAAAAGCTGAAACTGGAGCCGACGCCGGAAATGTTCCTGCTGGAGGACATCCGCCCGTACATCACGAAGGGCATCAAGTGGACCGCCATCATGGACGCCATCCTGCTGCCGTCGCGCCTGCTGATGTGCCAGTACGCGCCGAAGACGTGGCGCGACAGCATGAACGACGCCGTGCTGCTCTTCTCCAGCGGCTCCACCGGCATGCCGAAGGGCATCATGCTGACCCACCACAACCTGAACTCCGACTTCTTCAATTTCTGGCGCAACGTGAACTGGACGCCGCACGACACGACCGTCGGCAATCTGCCGCTTTTCCACGCGTTCGGGTTCATGATCGGGTTCGTCCTCCCGAGCCTGTGCGGCACGCGCGTGACGTTCCTGCTGAACCCGCTGGACGCGCAGGGCGTGTGCAACGCGGTGGAGAAGGACAAGCTCACGATCCTGATCGCCACGCCCACGTTCCTGCAGACCTACATGCGGAAGCTGAAGCCGGGCCAGTTCAAGTCGCTCCGCCTGGTCATCACCGGCGCGGAGAAACTCCGCAGCGACATTTCCGAAAAGGTGAAGTCCATGACCGGGCTCACCGTGACCGAAGGCTTCGGCTGCACCGAGCTCTCGCCCATCGTGGCGATCAACCTCGCGCGAAGCGTTTTCACGCTCGGACGCGAGTGCGGCAGGCCCGGCAGCATCGGCGCGCCCCTGCCCGGCATCCACGTGAAGATCGTGGACCCGGACACGTTCGAGGAACTGCCCCCGAACACGCCCGGCCTGATGCTCGTGAAGGGCGGCCTGGTGATGAAGGGCTACCTGAACGAACCCGAGCTCACGGCAAAGGTCATCCAAAACGGCTACTACAACACCGGCGACATCGCGACCATGGCGGAGGACGGCTACATCACGATCACCGGCCGCCTGTCCCGCTTCTCCAAGATCGCCGGCGAAATGGTCCCGCACGAACTCGTCGAGATGTCCGTGAGCGAGATCATCGGCAGCGAATCGCACGACGTGGCCGTGACCGGGGCGCCCGACGCGAAGCGCGGCGAACGCATCGTGGTCTTCTACTCGAATCCGAACCTCGACCCCGAAAAAGTCATCGAGGAGCTTCAGAAGAAAAACGTGCCGCCGCTCTGGATCCCGAAGGTCCCGGATTTCATCAAGCTCGACCGCATCCCGCTGCTCGGATCCGGCAAGCTCGACCTCCAGACCATCAACAAGCTCGCCCGCGAACACGGCGACAAGATCTGACTGGAAGGAGCCGGCCGAATGAAGCAGGAACACGCGCTCGTCGTTTTTTCCGGCGGCATGGACAGCTCTACCGCACTGTGGTGGGCGATACGGGAATTCGAGACCGTCTCCGCCGTATCGTTTTCCTACGGCGCCAAGCACAACGCGCGCGAACTTGCCGCGGCGGACGCGATCTGCCGCAAGCTCAATATCCCCCGCCTCGAGATCCCGCTCGGATTCATTGGCAAGTATTTTCACTCGTCCCTGCTCAAATCGGGCGGCGCGATCCCGGAAGGCGCATACAACGAATCCAACATGGCGTCGACCGTCGTGCCGTTCCGCAACGGCATCATGCTCGCCGCCGCGGCCGGACTCGCGGAGGATTCCGGCTGCTCCGCCGTCATCCTCGGCAACCACAGCGGCGACCACGCGATCTATCCGGACTGCCGCCCGGAATTCATCGACGGCATGGCACAGGCGATCGACGCCGGGACCGGCGGAAAAGTGAAACTCCTGTCGCCGTTCTGCCGCATGACGAAGGGGCAGATCGCCGCGCTCGGGGCCGAACTCGGCGTGGATTACTCCCTCACCTGGAGCTGCTACAACGGCCGCGACAGGCATTGCGGCAAATGCGGTACCTGCCGCGAACGCAAAGACGCGTTCCGCGAGGCCGGACTCCCCGACCCGACCGTGTACGAGGACTGAACCGCCATGCACACTTACCGGGTCAACGAGGTTTTTTACTCCATTCAGGGCGAAGGCGCGTTCGCCGGGACGCCCGCCGTCTTCGTGCGGTTCTCCGGCTGCAACCTCGCCTGCCCCTGGTGCGATACCGACCACTCGCACGCCGAGGAAATGACGCGCGACAAGCTGGAAGACGCCGTCCGTGCGCTTCTGAAGGGCCGCGAAGGCGCGATCATCGTTCTGACCGGGGGCGAACCCGCGCTTCAGCTCCGCGACGACGAACCGCTGTTCCGCGGATTCGGATGCCGCGTCTGCATCGAGACGAACGGCACGCTGCCCGTGCCGGACTGGGTGGACTGGATCACGGTCTCCCCGAAGAACGGGCTTTCGCCCGTCGTCCCGCGCGCGAATGAACTGAAATTTGTGTTCGAACCGGAACGCATTCCATACTATCTCTCCATGCAGGAGGCCGACTGCGAGAAACGCATCCAGCCGCTTGCCCGGAAGGACGGCACGACCAATCTGGCGGAGGCGCTGGATTTCGTGCTCGCCCATCCGCGTTTCAAATTGTCCGTGCAGCTGCACAAAATCATAGGAGTTCGTTGACATGCCCAGAAAGGCAGCATCCGCGCGTCCGGCGACGTCCGAACGCGACCAGCAGATGGAACAGCTCGTTTCGAGCTTCTTCCGGCTTATCGGCGAGGACGGTTCCCGCGAGGGGCTCGTCGAGACGCCGGCCCGCGTCCGCCTGGCCGCGGAAGAGATCTTCTCCGGCTACCGCCAGGACCCGAAAAAGATCCTGAAGACCTTCACCGAAGACGTGTGCCGGGAGATGGTCATCCTGAAGAACTGCGAGTTCTACTCCACGTGCGAACACCATCTTTTCCCGTTCTTCGGGCATATCTCCGTGGGATACCTGCCGAACCGCCGCATTGTCGGCATTTCGAAGCTCGCCCGCCTCGTGGACTGCTTCGCCCGCCGCCTGCAGATCCAGGAACGCATGACCGCCCAGATCGCCGACGCCATCATGGACGTGCTGGACGCGCGCGGCGTGTACGTGATGTGCGAGGCCACCCACTTCTGCATGACCAGTCGCGGCATCCGCAAGCAGAACGCCAGCATGGTCACGTCCGCCATCCGCGGCGAGTTCGAAAAGAAAGAATCCCTCCGCATGGAATTCCTCGCGGCGGTGACCGGAAACATCTCCGGCAAGTAAATCCTTCCGCCGGAATCACGGCTTACCCGTGACCCCGCGGCGCACCTGCCGCGCGAAAAAAGCGGTTAAAAAGCAGAAAAATGATTTGAAAAAAAGAAGATACGGGCTATAGTATCTCTTGAAATGTTATTTTCAAACATCAAAACCGTTATATTTTAACAATAACGCGAGGAATCCAAACATGTCGAAAAAGCTCCTGTACTCCGCCTGCTGCGCTTTCGCGCTCGCGGCCGCCGCATGCTCCACGTCCGGAGATGCAGCGTCCGGTTCCGCCCAGCCGTCGAACGCTGCGGCCGTTCCCTATGTGAAATTTGCCGCCGCACCCGGTGCCTTCCGGCTCGCGAAGGACGGCGTTTCCGCGAAGATCCTGGTCGATGCCGCCGACTGGGCGGGCGTGATCCGCGCCGCGAAAGACCTTGGCGACGATGTCGGCAAAGTGACCGGCAAGGCTTCGGAAGTCGTCACTGACGCCGGCTCGATCGAAAAAGGTTCCGTCGTGGTCGGCACCATCGGCAAGAGCAAGCTCATCGACGGCCTGATCGCCGACGGGAAGATCGATGTGTCAAAGATCGAGGGCCAGTGGGAATCGTTCCTGATCGGGACCGTCGACGGCAATCTCGTGGTCGCCGGCAGCGACAAGCGCGGCACGATCTTCGGCATCTACGACATTTCCGAGAAGATCGGCGTTTCCCCGTGGTACTGGTGGGCCGACGTCCCCGCGAAGAAGCACGACGCCCTTTACATCGCCGCCGGGACCTACGTGCAGGGGCCGCCGAAGGTGAAATACCGCGGCATCTTCATCAACGACGAGGAACCGGCGTTCGGGCCGTGGGCGCGCGCGAATTTCGGCGGCATCAACTCCAAGATGTACGTGCACATGTTCGAGCTCATCCTGCGCCTGAAGGGCAACTACCTGTGGCCGGCGATGTGGGGCAAGGCGTTCAACACCGACGACCCGGAAAACCCGCGTCTGGCGGACGAATACGGCATCGTGATGGGCACCAGCCACCACGAGCCCATGATGCGCGCCCAGCAGGAATGGCACAACTACCCGAACCACGGCGTGTGGAACTACCTTACGAATAAGGACAGGCTGTATTCCTTCTGGAAAGAGGGCATCACCCGCAACGCGAAGTATGACAACCTGGTCACGGTCGGCATGCGCGGCGACGGCGACGAGGCGATGGCGGGCCGCGATTCGAAGATGGAAGACAACATCAAGCTCCTGAACCGCATCATCGACGACCAGCGCAGCCTCATTTCCGAGGCGTACGGCAAGCCCGCCTCCGAGGTCCCGCAGATGTGGGCGATCTACAAGGAAGTGCAGGATTACTACGACAGCGGCATGCGCGTCCCGGACGACATCACGATCCTGTGGTGCGACGACAACTGGGGCAACGTGCGGCGTCTGCCCACCCCCGAGGAACGCAAACGCTCCGGCGGCGCGGGCATCTACTACCACGTCGATTACGTCGGCGGCCCGCACAGCTACCGCTGGCTGAACGTGAGCCCGGTCCCGAAACTCTGGGAACAGCTGGACCTGACCTATCGCTGGGGCGCCGACCGCGTGTGGATCCTGAACACCGGCGACCTGAAGCCGATGGAGATCCCGATCGACTTCGTGCTGAAGTTCGCGTACGATCCCGACGCCATCCCGCGCGAAAAGCTTCCGGAATACATGCTCAACTGGGCGAAGGAACAGTTCGGCGACGAGCACGCCGAAGAGATCGCCGACCTCGTTTCCAAGTACGCGAAGTACAACGGCTGGCGCAAGCCGGAGATTCTCGAGGCGGACACGTTCAGCGTGGTCAACGACCGCGAGGCCGACGGCGTCGTGGAAGCCTGGAAAAAGCTCGTCGAACGCGCCGAAGCGCTGAAGAAAGTGATGCCGAAGGAATATCAGGACGCCTATTTCCAGCTCGTTTACCATCCGGTGAAAGCCTCCGCGCAGGTCGCCGAGCTTCAGGTCTCCGTCGCGAAGAACCGCCTCTACGCGCAGCAGGGCCGCGCCTCCGCCAAGGCGTTTGCGCAGCGTGCCCGCGACCTTTTCCAGGAGGACCAGAAGCTTTCCGACGTCTACAACAAGGAAATCGCGGGCGGCAAGTGGATCCACATGATGGACCAGCCGCACATCGGCACCTCGCGGAACGGCTGGGACACCCCGAACCGCAACGAACTGCCGAGGCTGACCGAGGTGAACGTGCCGGACGTCTCCGAGATCGGCGTGGCGGTCGAGAATTCCGAACGGGCATGGCCCGCGGCGCAGGAGCTCAGCCTCCCCGTGTTCGATGCATGGAATCCGGTCAAACATACGTTCGAGGTCTTCGCCCGCGGCTCGAAGGAAGCCAGGTTCACGGTCAAGCCGGCCGAACAATGGATCAAGGTCGATGTGACCGGCGGCACGGCGGGCGCTGTTGATGCCCTGGTGTCCGTCGACATCGACTGGACCGCGCTGAAGAACGGCACGAACGCCGGCAGCATCGAGGTCGCGGGTCCGAACGGCGCCGTGAAGATCCGTGTGTCCGCCGTCAAGGCCGATGCCCCGGTCGCCCCGAAGGGCGCAAAGGCCGTCTGGGCCGCGCTCGCCGGTCCGGTCTCCATCCCCGCCGACAAGCCCTCGAAGATCAACGCCGTCAACGGCGTGACCTGGAAGCTCATCCCGAACTACGGCCGCGCGGACGGCGGCATGAGCATCTACCCCGTGACCGCCGACAGCGTGACCGACCACGCTAAGGCGCCGAATATGGAGTATCCGATCTGCGTCTCCGAGGCGGGCAAGTACGACGTCACGCTCTTTACGTCCCCGACCCTGAACTTCGTCCCGGACCGCGGGCTCCGCATCGCGGTCGGCATCGACGATGCCGAACCGGTCGTCGTGGACGCCTACGAGGGCTTCAAGAAGACGTCCTACAAGCAGGCGTTCGAGTCCGGCTCCACGAGCTGGGACCGGATCGTGAAGGAGAACAGCCGCCAGATGAAGACGCAGCTCGACATCCCCGCCGGCGCCCACACGCTCAAGATCTACATGGTCGATCCCGCCATCGTCCTGGAGAAGATCGTGCTTTCCTCCGGCGCGCTGCCGAAGACCTACTTCGGCCCGAAATTCAACAGCCAGGTGAAGACGAAATAAGACCCCCTTCCCTGCTGAAAAAACGGACCTTCCATCATGCCGGGCATCCTCGTGTCCGGCATGATTTTTTTACGGCATTGTTCTGTGAAATTGCGACGGCCTTATCCGCCGTGTTTTCCGGGAATCCAAAAAAAGCGGAAAATGCCCGTTCTTTGCCTTTGCATTTGTTCCGGGACCCTGTATATTATTAG
>JAEEGG010007505.1_pt1 | contig 25114 bp, 23 predicted proteins | sample 9134161 | NCBI WGS metagenome assembly JAEEGG01 (sample SAMN16246543, study PRJNA631951) | gut metagenome | biome: gut microbiome; feature: rumen; material: CR-attached | host: Bos | place: Iran: Karaj | collected 2018-10 | reverse complement strand
CGTTTCTTGCGCGTGATCAGGATCCTTTTATGATAGCGTATGGCTTGCAAAGTATCTTCGAGGCGATGGATGAAATGCGTCTGCAGATGATCGTTCGTGTATTCCAGCTTTTTCAAATCGCGTACTTCATGATCCGAGATGAAAGAATAAAGCTTCTCTTTCAGTTTGCCGGCAAATCGTTCATCCAGATCTTTTAAGGAATTCAGGGAATCGCTGAGTATCTTGATCTCCGCCAAAGAGAAAGGGGCTTCGCTGAGATAATACTTGCCGTTGTCGTTTTCGACGACAAGCCCGTATTCGTCAAGAGAACGGAAGTCATCATAAAAGGTCTTGCGGTTTGATACGCGGATCTCTTTCCGGTCCAGCTCGTTCATCAGTTCGCTGACCGTCATTTTATGTTCGGGATCCGTCTTTTTTCTTAAGATGCGGATCAGTTCCAGGATGCGCTGTCTATTCATGATTCCATTATATACATGTCCAAAAAAACGGACAACAGTATCGTAGGAAAGAGCTATCCTTTAGTCGGGAGGTAAGAAAGATGAAAAGACTTGTGATGATCGATATGTGGCTGCTGATGATCGGCTGGTGTCTGTATCTGAATGGCTGTTCGCCGGCAGGTGAGGCTGCCATGCTGATAGCCTGTCTTTTACCGCTGATCCGAAGAAGAAAGCTTTCCATGACCATGGTTCTGATGGCTGTCTGTATCTTTGGGCTGATGCTGAAGGCATATCGCGGATCTGCTCTATCGCTGTATTTCAGAGACTTGCCATATCTATTATTCTTTATTTGCTGGAATACGGTCATGATCTATCCGTGCATGCGTTCGTTGAAGCGTCGGCACATCCTTCTGTTCCTGTCTGTTACGTTTGCAGGTATGGCTCTCATCAGTATCGCAGTCTTGCTCATACCAGGTGAAAACTATTCGCTTCTTGGCAAAGGCAGTCTGTTCCTTCTGGTCTCTTTCATCTTCTTGCCGCACCTGACGGTGATGCTGATGGCGGCGATCGCGAAACTGCCGATCCGGCATCTGCAGATAAAAAGGGAAGTGATGCTTCCCTAGAATTTTTCTATCTCATGGATCAGTACTTCCATGATTCTGTCTTGCGGGATCGTTTCGACGATCTCGCCTTTTTTAAACAGGATCGCGCTGTCTTTTCCTCCGGCGACACCGATGTCGGCCCGTTTGGCTTCCAGCGGACCGTTGACCGGACAGCCCATGATGGCGACTGTAATATCTTTGTTTACGGTTTCCAGATATTCTTCCATCCGTTTTGCGATCGGCAGCATATCGTACTGTATCCTTCCGCAGGTCGGGCAGGATATGAGATTCGGCACATCCTTTCTTATCCCGCAGGCTCTCAGGAGCTTCTTGGCGACTCTGATCTCTTCGACAGGGTCATCGGAAACAGAAATCCGTATCGTATCGCCGATCCCGTCAAGAAGAAGGTTTCCTAAAGCCAGAGAGGATTTGATCGCGCTGTTGAGAAGACCGCCTGCTTCCGTCACGCCCAGGTGCAGAGGATAGGGAAACGTCTCGCTGGCCAGGCGATAGGCTTTGATACATTCCAGCGGATCCGAAGACTTGAAAGAAAGACAGATGTCATGGAAATCCAGCGCTTCCAGGATCTTCAGATGGTCTTTTGCGGAAGCGATCATGTTTTCCTCGGAATGTTCATATTTCCTGTTCAGACTGCCTGCATTGATACCGATACGGATCGGAACGCTTCTTTCTTTGCAAAGATTCACGATTTCCTTGATCTTGTCTTCGTTTTCAATATTGCCGGGATTCAGCCTTATCTTATCGGTTCCGGCTTTGATCGATGCGATCGCCAGATCGGGATTGAAATGGATATCGCAGACCAGGGGGATGCGGATCTGCTTCTTGATTTCGCTGACCGCATTGGCGTCTTCCATATCCAAGATGGCCACACGGATGATCTCGCAGCCGGCTTCTTCCAGCTTGCGGATCTGTTCCACGGTTGCCGCGACATCTCTGGTCCTGGTATTGGTCATCGATTGGATGATGACTTTATCCTGTCCGCCGATCTGTATGTTTCCTGCTTTGATGGCTCTGGTTTCTGTTCTTTTCATAGCTTCATTATAGAATAAAAAGCTTTAGATTTGTTTCTCTAAAGCTTGAATGACTTCATCGATCTTCGTTTCATCGCCTTCGATGATGGCTTCTCTGACGCAGTGATCGATATGGTTTTTTAAGATCTTGTTGTTGGCTTTTTTCAGCAAAGCCCTTGTCGCCATCAGCTGATCGGAAATTTCCAGACAGTAGCGGTCTTCATCGATCATCCGGATGATTCCTTCCAGCTGGCCTTTGGCGATCGAAATGTACTTGCGTACGTTTTCCTGTTTAGTCGCCATTTTCGATGCCGGTCACCGTATAGCCTGCGTTTTCGATCGCTTCCGTGATCTGCTCGTCGGTAAGAGCCGTTTCGTTAAGAACGGCCGTACCTTCGTTTAAGGAAACAATCGGATCGGCGCCTAATGCTTTCAAAGCATCCGTAACGTGCTTCACGCAGTGTTCGCACATCATGCCATCGATTTTAACGGTTTTGTTCATAGTATGTATTTCCTCCTTTTTTATCCGGTTGATTCTTAAGGCGTTGCTGAGAACGAAAATGGAACTGACCGACATCGAAAATGCGCCGATCATCGGATTCAGCGAAAGCCCGAACGATTTATAAAACATACCTGCGGCCAAAGGGATGAAGATCGCGTTGTAGAAGAGTGCCCAGAAGAGATTCTCCTTGATGATACGCATGGTCTTTTTCGCGAGATCGATCATGAAGGAAACATCCAGGATGCTGTTGGTCATCAGGACGATGTCGCTTGTCGCCTGGGCGATATCCGTACCATTGGCGACCGCAAAGGATACATCCGCACTGGACAGGGCGATCGCATCATTGACGCCGTCTCCGACCATGGCGACTTTTCCTTCCTTCTTTCTGTTCAGGATCAGGGTGTTTTTATCATTTGGCGTGACAGAAGAGAGATACTCGTCGATATGCAGCTTCTTGGCGATCAAAGAGGCGGTGATCTCGTTGTCTCCTGTGCACATGATCGGGGTGATGCCTTTCTTTTTCAGGCTGTCTATCGCAGTGAGAGAGCTTTCTTTCAGGACGTCCGCCAGATAGACGATGCCGAGAAGCTGATCGTTCTTTCCGACCAGAATGAAGGAGTAATGGTTTTCTGTCGCATAGTCGATGTCTTTCTGGTCGTATCGGGCGTATCTGCCGATAAGTCTGAGATTTCCTGCATAATAAACGTCATCTTTATGATGCGCCAGCAGTCCTTCGCCGGAGATCTGCTGATAATCGTCGAAAGGCAATTCTCCGTCCTTGTAGATTTCCAGGATGCTTCTGGCGATCGGATGATCCGATTTCTTTTCCAAAGAAGAGATGACCTCTTCGAATCCATCCGCATATTTTTTTACTTCGGTAATCTCAAGCTTGTTTTTGGTCAGAGTTCCGGTCTTATCCAGTACGACATATTTCAGATCGCCGATGACTTCCAGAACTTCCGGGTTCTTGATCAGGATGCCGTTGCGTGCGGCATTTCCGGTCGCGACCATGATGGCAGCAGGGGTAGCCAGTCCCAAGGCGCAGGGGCAGCTGATCACAAGCACGGACAAGGCGAAATTCAAGGCCGTTTCGAGATCCCTGCCTGCCAGAAGCCAGGCAGCGAACGTGACCAGCGAAATCGCAATGACGCCAAAGACAAAGTAATTGGAGATCTTGTCGGCAAAGCGTTCGATCGGGATCTTGGCCATGGTCGCCTGTTTGGTGAGGGAAATGATCTTGGACAGGGTGGACTGATTGCTGTTCCTGGTGATCTTCACTTCGATCTCCCCGTTGATGTTGACGGTACCGCCGATGACCTCGTCATCGACCGTTTTCGTCTGAGGGACGGATTCGCCTGTGATCATCGATTCATCGATGGAACTGCTTCCTTTGATGATGACGCCATCCTGAGGGATCGATTCCCCCGGTCTTACGGATACGATGTCCCTCACTTTGAGTTCATCGATCGGAATGACCTTGATCTCGCCATCTTTGACCAGATTTGCCTGCATCGGAATCAGAGTCGCAAGTCCCCGGATCGTTTTGGCCGCTTTCTTTTTATTGCTGCCTTCGATATATTTGCCGATCGAAACGATGACCAGGACCATGGCTGCCGTTTCGAAATAGAGATGCAGATGACCATGTTTTCCAAACAGGACATACAGGGAATAGACATAGGATACGAACGAAGAGATCGCGACCAGGGAGTCCATGTTCGGCTTCAGGTGCCGCAAAGCATTGAACCCCGAACGGTAGTAACGGAGATTCAGCAGAATGACGATCGTGCATAGAACCAGCTGCGCATATTTGCCCCAGTCCGGGATCACGAGACCAAACATATGCCCCATGGAGAAAAACATCAGGATCAGTACCAGAACACCTGACCCGATCATGGTCAGCCGGCTCTTGTCGATTTCGTTGGTCTTCTGTATGACCAGCGTATAACCAAGATCGCCGATCCGTTTCGCCATGATTTCTTCACTGGTCCTGACTTCGTCAAAAACGACTGTCGCTTCGTTTTCCAGAAGGTTGACCTTGGCATCCTGTACGCCTTCGATCTTCTTGAGACCCTGTTCGACGGTGTTCTTGCAGATGATGCAAGTCATCCCTTTCACTTCATATGTTTTTTCCATAAAATACCCCCCATGGGTATTTTCATTATAGCATTCCATTCCTGTCGGAACAACAGAAATGAAACAGACTTGCAAAAGATTTTAAATTAATAGAGACTAAAAGCATGAATCGAATCAGTGATGAATTCTATCCGATGATCTTTAAACGCAAGTCCTTTCATGTGTTTAAAGATCCAGCTACCAGAAAAGCATACCGCGACGAATACGGCATCTTTGAGGATGAACTGAAACAGATACAGAAGAGTTACGATTCTCTTGCGCCGTTGTATCCGGAGATCCGTACGGCGATGCGCGTCGCGGAGAATGAAGAGACAAGCTGCGAGAGAGGACAGGAGAAGGTCCTGCTGTTTTACAGCGAGGAGAAGCCGAACGCCTTGGCGAATATAGGCTATCTGGCGGAACAGCTGGATCTGAAACTGGCGTCCCTGGATATCGGCGCTTTGTGGTTCGGCTTGAATAAAAAGAAGATGCCTGATCATGACGGCTTGAAATATGTCATCATGATCGCCATCGGAAAAGTACCTGAAAAAGCTTTTCGGAAAGACATGTTCAAAACAAAAAGAAAAGAGATGAACGAAATATGGGAGGGACCTTTGCTGGAAGGAGTGAGCGAGATCATCCGTTTCGCCCCAAGCGCCTGCAACAGTCAGCCCTGGAAAGTGATACGGAAAGGAAACCGTCTTGATGTCTATCGCTACAGGAGCGATAAGAAAATCGGCGTCATGCCGCAGGATGGACTTGTCGTATACAACCATATCGATATCGGGATCTTTCTTTGTTTCCTGGAACTCTGTCTGGCGCATCAAGGCGTTTCTTTTCACAGAACGCTTTTCGATGACGATCGGGATGAAACCATGAACCTTGTCGCGGGGTATCAATTGAACAAATAACATCTCCTACATAAGATATAATAAGAGTTGAAATGAGCTGTCCGTTGTATCTGAGAAGTGTCTATAGTCTGCTGTCATCCATGTGCTCCATCGAGGATATGGTTTATTATGGCAAAAAATACGGATACAGCAGCCTGGGACTGGTCGACCGCAATGTCCTGACAGCCGCCATGCCGTTCAAGAAAGCCTGCCAGAAAGCCAACATCAAGCCTGTCTACGGGCTGGAATTTTCGGTATCTTTCCAGGGGCAGAACTACGATATGATCCTCTATGCGCGTAACGACAGGGGATTCAGGAATCTGATGGGACTCTCAAGCCATATCTGCACCAGCAGGCTGGATTCCATCGACGTGGATACTTTGAACCGATACCGCGAGGATAATGTGCTTTGTCTTTTGGCGGACAATATGCCGCTGACGGCGGCGGTAGATCAGCGCGAGGGGATAGAGGAACAGCTGCAGAGACAAAATGAGATCTTTGGCAAGTATATCGTCGGACTGACCGATCACGATATCGCGATCAACCGCCAGCGGGACGGATATCTGAAAGAGATTCTGGACCGTCAGGGAATCAGCTGTATCGCATTGAATCGAACCTTCTACAATGTTCCGGAAGACGAAGAGGCCTATCAGGTGCTGAAGTGCATCCGCGACAAGAAGCTGATCAGCGATGATGACAGCATCCGGGAGAGCGGACGCTATTTCCTGAACAAGGAACGATTCAGCGAACTGTTCGATCAGAAAGAACTGGATAATACCGATGTACTCGCGGAAAACTGCAGTGTGACGCTTTCGTTTTCGACCGAACTGCCGGAATATCGAAACAAGCTGAACATTCCATCGAAGCAGTACCTGGTTTCCTTATGCAAAGAAGGACTGAAGCGCAGATTAAAAAACAATATTCCTGAAGTCTACCAGAAACGGCTGGAACACGAACTGAAGATCATTCTGGATATGCATTTCGAGGACTATTTCCTGATCGTTTACGATTTCATACTGCATGCCAAGAAGAGTGACATCCTGGTGGGACCCGGAAGGGGATCGGCTGCCGGCTCGCTGGTGTCATACTGTCTGGGCATCACGGATATCGATCCGATACGTTACGGACTCATTTTCGAGCGTTTCCTGAATCCGGAAAGGGTCTCCATGCCGGATATCGATACGGACTTCCCGGACGACAAACGGGACGAGATCATCCGTTATGTGCGTGACCGCTATGGTCCGGAACATGTCGCTCATATCGTGACGTTCGGTACCTTGAAAGCGAAGCAGGTCCTGAGAGATGTCGGAAGAGTTTTGAACTATACGGTCAGGGACATCGACGCGATATGCAAACTGATCCCGAATGTGGGCGATATGGACCTGGAAAAGGCGTATGCGACGATCCCGCTGTTCAAGCAGAGGATCGATGTGGAAGAGAAGTACCGGCATTTGTATGAATTGGCTCTGAAGCTGGAAAAGAATCCGCGTCATGAATCGACCCACGCGGCAGGAATCGTATTTTCCCGCAAGGAACTGACAGAAGTCGTACCGATCACCTCGATCGAAAGCGACATTTATTCGACCCAGTACACCATGGAACATCTGGAGGAACTTGGTCTGATCAAGATGGATCTTCTGGCGATACGGAATCTTACGATCATCTCCGAAATCGTCGATGATATCCGCAAGGAAAAACCGTTCCGCATTCAGGATATACCGCTGGATGATCCGGCTACTTTTAAGCTGATCGGCAATGTGAATACCCTGGGCATCTTTCAGCTGGAGTCCTCAGGCATGCGCAATCTGATCCGCAAGATGAAACCGAAGACCCTGGAAGAGATCGGCGTGGCGATCGCACTGTTCCGACCGGGACCGATGAAGAACATTCCGACCTTCCTGTCCAACCGCGAACATCCCGAACGGATCGAATATCTGCATCCCGGATTGAAGGATATCCTGCAAGAAACTTACGGCATCATCGTCTATCAGGAACAGATCATGGATATCGCCAGGAAGATGGCTGGCTTTACTTACAGCAAAGCGGATATCCTGCGTAAAGCCATGGCCAAGAAACATGCGGACGAACTGCAGAAGCTCTATCCCGATTTCATCAACGGCTGTCTGAAAATGGGTTATTCCCGTTCGGTCAGCGAAAAGGTCTATGCATTGATCCAGGAGTTTGCGAATTACGGTTTCAACAAGTCGCATTCGATCGCTTACGCCCTGGTGGCATACCAGCTGGCTTACCTGAAAGCGAACTATCCTTTGCCTTTCTACAAAGCCTTGCTGAACGGCGTCATCGGATCGCAATCCAAGACCTATGACTATCTCAATGAATGCCTGAATATCGGCAACAAGGTAGGCGCTCCCGATATCAACCGCTCTTCTGATCATTACAGGATCGATGGCGGTGCCATCGTCATGCCTTTAAGCATCATAAAGGATGTCGGCTCAGTCTCGGTAAGGAAGATCATGGAAGAAAGAGGACAGAACGGTCCGTTCAAGGACTATCTTGACGCGGTCTGTCGTATCAGCAATGCGGGCGTCGACCGCAACGCCATCGAGAATCTGATCTATGCGGGAGCTTTCGATACCTTTAGATCGAGCCGGAACACGATGATCAGGAACCTGGATAATGTGCTAATGTATGCCAATGCGCACAAGAATGAAACATCCCTGCTGGAAGACTTCGACGATCAGCCGCTGATCAAAGAGTACCATGACGATATGCTGGTGCTGGCAGAGAATGAAAAGACGGTGCTTGGCTTCTATTTCAGTTTCAATCCTTTGTTGGAAGTGAAGAAAAAGTATAATATAGATACGGACAATCTCTATGATCTATCCAACAGTTATGGAGATGTGAAAGGATTCGGACTGATCCAGAGAGTGAAGGCGATCAGAACCAGAAAGGGCGATATGATGGCTTTCGTGGATCTGATCGATGACAAGGGGCAGCTGTCGCTGGCGGTAATGCCGCGGCTGTACGGCCAGTATCAGGATCAGCTGGTGAAAGGAAAGTATGTCAGTTTCGAAGGCAGGATCGAGAAAGAAGCGTCGTGTCTGGTCAAGAAGATGACGGTACTGTAGGAGAACGCATGAAGATACTTATCGTGGATGATGAAATCAAGATCAGGGAAGTCGTATCGGAATATGCCAAAGCGAGTGATTATGAATGCGATCAGGCCAACAATGGCAGGGATGCGGTGGAAATGGTCCGCAACAACGATTATGACTGTGTCATACTGGATATCATGATGCCGGAACTGGACGGTTTTACGGCGTGCAAGAATATCAAGAAGATCAAGGATGTTCCCGTGATCATGCTGTCGGCGAGACAGGAGGAGGATGACAAGCTCTTTTCCTTCGAACTGGGCGTGGATGACTATGTCACCAAGCCGTTTTCTCCGAAAGAACTGATGGCCAGGATCAAGGTCGTCTGCGAGCGGAGAAACAAGCATCCGAATGTGGTCTACCGTTTCGATGGACTCGTGATCGATGTGGATGGCCGAAGCGTCACGATCGATGACGAAAAGATCACATTGACACCGAAGGAACTGGATCTGCTGATCTATATGGTTGAAAACAAGAATATCGCTCTGGCCAGAGAAAAGCTGCTGTTCGCGGTCTGGCAGACCGATTACTATGAAGACGACCGGACGATCGATACGCATATCAAGATGCTGAGAAAGGACCTCGGTCCTTATGCTTCGCATATCGTGACCGTACGAGGCACGGGGTATAAGTTTGAAGTTTAACTATAAAGGAATCCGTTTTTCGACCTGGCTGTATTTTCTGGGCTTTTCGGTAGCGATCATGTTGCTGCTGGGTTTTCTGCTGGTCGTGGTCATCAAGCCTTACTACCGCAATGACCGTCTGAATATCATCGATGTACTGTCGGGTACGATGGAGTCTCTGCTGCTGAAAGACGATCTGAGCAGCAGCGATATCGAATCGGCAGCCCGTACCATCGTCGGCAACAATGTCTGCGCCGTCATCTATAACGAGAACGGGAACCGCATCTACTATCCGCCGGATTCTCTGGGACAGCTGTGCATGCTGGATAAGCCGATCACGGTCGGAGAAGAAACGTTTACGATCCTCAACGATCCTGAGGCATTTATCGAAATGATAAAGAACGAAAATCCTCTTTCACTGACTTTGAATTCGCCGATCACCGACATCGAAATGCTTCTGTATGGAAAGATGGTCAGGACGGATCTGGCAAACTATTATCTGATCCTTAACACGCCGCTGGAACCGATCGAATCCTATATCGATTTCATCATGAACCAGTACATGTATCTTGCGCTGATCGTGATCGGTATCGCTCTGATCCTTGCATTCTTCCTGTCGCGCAATCTGTCCGAGCCGATCGTCAAGATGAAGGATGAAGCCAACAAACTGGCTCAGGGAAATTACGATGTGCAGTTCAAGACCAACTCCTTTTCGGAGATCAATGATCTGGCATCCACTCTGGACGATGCGACTGACAAGCTGTCGAAAGTCAACGATCTGCGCAAGGATCTTCTGGCCAATGTCTCGCACGACATCAAGACGCCGCTGACGATGATCAAAGCTTATGCGGAGATGATCAAAGACATCTCCGGGGAAGATCCCAGGAAGAGGAACGAACACCTGGATGTCATCATCCAGGAGAGTGATTATCTGGACCGGCTGGTTACGGATATGTCGGAACTGTCGAAGCTGCAGTCCGGGGTCATGGAGATCAACCGGGATAATTTCGATCTGAAGAAATGCGTCGATAATGTTGTTCTGCTGCTTTCGAAAGCGATCAATGAAAAGAATATCAACCTGGTGCTGGATCTGGCGGATTGCGTGATCTATGCCGATGAAATCAAAATCTCGCAGGTGGTTTACAATTTCTTGTCGAACGCTTTGAAATACTCTGATCATGATGCGAAGATCATCATCCGTTCGATTGCGGATGAAGAAAAAGTGCGACTGGAAGTCATTGACAACGGAAGCGGTATCTCCCAAGAGGCGCTGCCTTATATCTGGGACCGTTATTATAAAGTGGATAAGAACTTCAACCGTTCCGTCAATTCGACAGGATTGGGTCTGGCGATCGCCAAGGCGATCCTCGAAGCGCATAATGCGACTTACGGTGTCGATTCGAAAGAAGGGGAAGGTTCGACGTTCTGGTTCGAGATCTCAAGGGAATATGAAGATGAAGAATGATCCGCTGAAATACATCGATTATGATTTCCTTCAGGAGGATGGCCTGGTCAAAGTCAACACCGATACGGTCTTTCTCGGGATGTTCATGGATCCGCTGATCGGCAAATCGGTCCTGGATATCGGTACGAATACCGGGGCTCTCCTGCTGTATGCGGACTATCATGGAGCGAAAGAATTGCATGGGGTGGATATCCATGAGAACGCTTTGAAACTGGCAGAGATGAATCTTTCAAAATATACGGATAACTACAGGCTGTACTGTTCAAGAGTACAGGATCTGCAGATCGAACCGGTCGATGCGATCGTCTGCAATCCGCCATTCTTCGAAATGAACAATGTAACGGACGACGTGTATTTCAAGGAAGCGCTGTTTGAAGAATCGCTGCCCCTGGATGATCTGTTCCATTCGTTCCGCCGGCTGATGAAAGACAACGGAGAAGTCTATCTGATCTACCAGGCGGACCGTTTTCCCATCCTGTATGAGACCTGTCTCAGATACAAGCTTAAGATCATGAAAATGCAGTTCATGCACGATGTCAATTCGAAACATGCCCTGCGGGTGCTGCTGAAACTGAAGATCGGCAGGATGTCCAAACTGAAGATCTATGAGCCGCTGATGGTCAGGAACGGTTCGATCGTCAAAGCAAAATATGAAGAAGACAGATGATTTGCGCTATGATATATAAGGAGAAGGAGCAGATATGAGCAAAGTAGTTTCGGTAATAAAACTGATCCTGAATCTGATCTGCAGAGCGGGAGGACTGGTCTTCGCATTCGTCGCTTTGGATTTCTGGAAACAGAAGGACATGTCGACGGCCGCCGTAGGCCTGGTATTCGCCGTTGTCCTGTTCTTCCTGCCGGATCTGATCAGAAAAAGACTGGAAAACCGATAAATAAAACAAGATCTTCATGATCTTGTTTTTTGTTTTGCTTTGTTATCTGAAACTATTCCCTGATGGTGATCCTTCCTTCGATCACGGAATCGACCTGGTTCATTCCGGATAGCAGTTCTTCAAAAATGGAGAAATCGTCGGTAATGACCATTCTGGCTTTCTTGTTGGCCAGTACCTGTTCGAGCGGAAGGTTGAAAAATTCGCTGAAATTCTTGAAATGGTAATCCTGTATGGCGATCTTGATCATCTGATTGCTGACGATCTCCTTGCCATTGAGACTGAATTCTTCGAAATCATGGGTCTTTCTGTCATAGACCATCCGGAAGCCTTTGGATACCTGATAGAATTCGGAATGGTCGCCATCCAGCGCCTCATCTCTCAGCATGTATTTCATCATCTGTCTCAGCTGTCTTCCGCTGACTTCCAGCATATAGACCGGTCCGTTGTATGGCAGACACTCCAGAAGATCCTGATACTGCACGATCGGTCCGAGTTCTTTCAGACGGATCGAACCTGATGCGTACAGCATGATGTCGAAACTGGAATCCACCTGCAGAAGATCTGCAAACAGGTTGCCAAGCTCCGTTTCCATGTTTCTTCTTGGATGGGTGAGAGTGCGCTTGAAGTTGGTGATGATCTTGGTGTACTTGCGATCGGTTTCCTGCTTGTAGGAGTTCAGCACTTCTTCCAGGATCGGATCAGGCTGGCAGGTTTCCGTATTGATCGGGATGCACTGCCATTTGTAGCTTTCCATCTCGTGGGAAACCGTATTGATCTCGATATCGAAACGGCCGATCTGATCGGTTCCCACACCGACCTGGACGATCGGGATACCGTTGACTATACACGGCTCTTCCAGCAGGGTATGGGTATGGCCGCCGATGATCAGATCCACGCCCCAGTTGGGATCCAGCAGGGAAGCAAGTTTCTTATCATCTTCGAAACCGATATGTGTCAGCAGGACAGTAAGATCGATGCTGGTCGTCCGGTAGTTGTCGGCGATGACGCCGACCTGTTTCGCCGCATCCCAGACATCGACGAACGAACCGATGATCTCTTCGCTCTTGGTGGACGCCAGGACTTCTTCGGTAATGATGCCGATAAACATGATCCTGAGCCCGTTGATTTCGATGATCTTGTAGGGGTTGAACAGTCTCGTATGATTGGTCTTGATATACATGTTGGCGTTGACGATCGGGAATCTGGCACATTTTTCCAGAAACAGCAGATGCGCCAGTCCGTAGTCAACTTCATGATTGCCCAAGGTTACGATATCCGGAGCAAGGAAGTTCATCAGTTCGATCGTTGAAAAACCCTTGTATTCCGAATCGATGATCGAACCCCGGAACATGTCTCCGGCGATCGCGAACAATGCATTCGGTTCTTCTTCGCGGACTTTCTTGATGAAACCGGAAAGCAGGGAAACGCCGCCTTCCTGCATCGTTCCTTTCTTTTCCGCGAGGAAATCGCCATGCATGTCATTGGAATGAAGCAGTACCAGTTTTTCAGTTGCAGCCATAAAACCTCCTTGTCTGCAGAGATAAAGCAGATCTGATGCTTTCATTATAAAGTATCTAGCGGAAAATAGATATCTTCCAAGCAGGGGGAGTCCGTATATTCGGACAGCTTTTTTCACATTCGGAAATACAATGAAGCTATGAAACGCGGAGATACGGTCTATTACATCGATAACTGGGAGATCAGGGAAGCGGAAATCCTCGGATTCGGCAGCGGTTTCATCACGGTACGGTACCCGTCGCTTTGTCCGGAACTGCTGGGAGGGCAGAGCATATATGCCAATCGGGGGTTCCGGCTACGGACCAGCAAGGTCTACAGCGATAAGGGGCAGGCGCAGATCGCTCTGGAGCGGTATCGCAAGAAATGGAGGTAAAAGGATATGAATACAGAGAATATCGTAGGTTTCTATCTCACTCATACGGCCAACGGAAGATCGACCAGGACAAGGTTTGCCAGAAAAGATCTGCTGCTGCTGAAGCAGTGGATCGATATCTGCAAGGAACGCGGTTTTCCTTATAAGGCCGAGGCGATCGTCAAAGCGGATGGCGGATATGTGGTTTAGGCGACAACAGCGAGTGGAATAAGGACAGCGGCAGTCCTTTGAAAGTGAAAGCCATCCGGAAACCGGTGAACGATTTGACCATGACGCATTTTGAACGCGTTCTGGTGGATGGAAAGGAAGTAAGCGAAGCAGATTACGATCTTTCGGAAGGCAGCGTCATCGTCGGGTTCAAGCCGTCGTTCCTAAAAAGTCTTGCCGAAGGAAAGCATACGCTGACGCTGGAATTCGACGACGGATCCATCGATACGACATTTACTGTCACTGTCGCAAAAGAACGGACGGTTACGCCGGACTACAGACCCCCGATGACCGGTATCGAATGAATTCGACAGAGCCGACCGATCTGATGATGCAATAGCGCAGTCATAAGACGGCTGCGCTTTTTTATGCCGGTTTATCTTATTCTTTGAGCATTGACCGTCCATATGCGATAATAATGTTAAATAAGTGAAGGTCAGAACCATGAAAAACATAGTGAATGAAAACGGAAAATATGTATGGGAATACGAAGTGGATATGCACAAGAACCGCAACATCTTCGTTCTGGTCATGAAGATACTTACGGTGATCTTTGCGTTCATTCTCGTGACGATACCGGTCATAGCGCTCATCAGCGGCAGTTTCAGCTGGGACAGCTTGTGGTTCTTCATGAAGATCGCCATCCCGATCTTTCTGTTCGTCTATCTGATAGGATATCTGGCTTACGAACTGTATGCCTATTCTTTAGGAGGAGTCTATCATGCGCGCTTCGAGATGGATGAAGAGGGAATCAATCATATTCCGATGCAGCAGGAGCAGGCGGTCAGCCGCAACGTGGGACTTCTGTCCATCCTGGTAGGTTTTCTGACGCGTAATCTGGGAAATGTCGGTTCAGGCGTATATATGGCGACTATGGAGAATATCTATTCCAGGTTTTCGCATGTGACAAGCGTAAAAGCCGATCGCAGGCACGATCTTATCAATGTCAACTATGCGACGCTGAACAATCAGATCTATGCCGATAAGGAAGATTACGACTTCGTGTTCAGCTATATTGCGGCACATTGCCCGAAAGCGACGATCGTCGATCGCCCGGAATCAGGAGATCTATGAAACGGAATCAAGAGATGAAAAACGGCAAGATGCACAGGACCCTGTGCATTTTTGTATCAGCGATGCTGATCATGATCTGCGGATGTCAGAAAAAGGAAGAACCGGTCGATGACAGGATATTGGCTGCAGAGACGACGGAAGCGAAACAGGGAGGCATCGTCAGTTCATTTACGATACGGAACCATGAGATCTTTCTTTATCAGCCGGAGGATATCATGAATGGCGATGTCATCAATTACGGTTACAGCGCGCCGCTGCTGCTAGTATTCGGCGATGGGAAGACCGATAAGGAGGAAGCAGTCAGCCTTATCTGCGATAAAGGGATCGACCGGATCGCCCAGAAAAACGGCGGATCGGTCTTATTCGTGAACCCCCTTAATGACTGGGATTCAGAGAAATACGGGATCTATGAAGCGATCATGGCAAAAACGGCGGTTGCGCAGAACGGTTTCAAGCACGGACTGCTGCAGGACGGGAAAAACGGGGAATACTACATTTTTGCTTCGCCTGCTTTGACTTGCGTCTATGGGTATGGCAAAGGCGCCGATTATATCGGAAGATACTATCTGAAAGAAACGACCGGACCGTCTTCGATGAGTTCGCTTGGCAGCGATGATATTACCATGACGGCAACAGTGCTGGAAAAACTGAACCGAGAGCCTCTGGTCCAGGATCGGAATATCATCATCGTTTCAAAAGACAACGATCCTGCGACCGACAAGAAAATGCAGACACAAAGCGATCATTTCCATGTCTCGGATACCGATTTTGAAACGATCTATGAGGAATACATCGATGGCTATCAGCGTTGGAACGGTCATCTGAGTGAAACGATCAGTCTTTCCGGACTGGGGCTGACGATGGATCCGCTGGTACTGGAGGTTCAGACTTCTTCCGATAACGCAGCGGTCCGCACGGAATCCAACCGACTTGGCGTTGTCGTCTATCATAAAGAATCAAGTGACCAGAGAAAAAGACCGCTGCTTCTGTGCTTCCATGGCGGAGGAGATACCGCGATCACGACCGCAACGATCGCCGGATGGCCGCAGATCGCCGCAGAAGAAGACTTTATCCTCTGCGCCATCGAGATGCATACCAATGTCACTGCCACCGAGACGATCGAAGTGATCGACCAGCTGAAAGAACGGTATGCGATCGATGAAAGCCGCATCTATGCGACCGGTTTCTCCATGGGAGGGATCAAGACCTGGGATCTTTTTCAGGAATATCCGGAGGTCTTTGCAGCTCTGGCCCCAATGGGAGCGACAGTCGATGTCGGCCAGAACACGCAGTTTTCCAAAGCGCCTGTATTGAATGAAGATATCATGGTTCCGCTGATGTATTGCGGAGGCGAGCAGTCTCCTTTGGGAGAACTTCCTTTCCAGAATTATGTATGCATCAACCGGATCAATCATCTATTTAAAGTCAATCGGATCGATACCTCCTTCAGAATGACACTTGGCAACAGAGATGAATGGGAAGATTCCATATTCGGCTATGAAGGGGATATCGTGGAAGAAGATACGGATGACGCCTATCCTGAAAGCGTGACGACGATCCGCTATTATCGGAGCACAGACGGCAATGTCTATACGGCGCTCTGTTCCATCAGCAATCATCGGCACGAGATCAGGCCGTTCACTTGCAGGAAAGCCTGGGAGTTCATGAAAAAATACAGCCGTGTCGACGGCTGTATCGTGATAAATGATTGATTCTCGATTCAGTTCTTGTATTCCAGACACAGCATCGTCAGATCGTCGAACTGTTCGGCTTTTCCGACGAATGCGGCGACGGACTTTTTGATTTGCTTCAGGGTGTCTTCGACATCGGCGTCCCTGACTTCATTCAGGTCGTTTACGAGCCGCTCGGTGCCATACTGCTGATTGCTGAGGTTGACGGCTTCAGGAATGCCGTCGGTATACAGGAACAGTTTGTCGCCTTTTTGCATCTGTATTTCATAATCCGTAAACTTCGCATCCTCCAGAGCGCCGACAACGAAACCGTGTCTGTCTTTCAGAAGCTCATAATCGTGGCCGTTTTTCATTAAGATAGGGTACTCATGACCTGCGTTTGCCGCGAGTATCTTTCCCGTCGAGATCGTCAGGATGCCGAACCATACCGTTACGAACATCTGTTCCTGATTGTTGGAGCAGATCAGCTCGTTCATGTTGGAAAGGACCATGGCGGGAGAATTGTCGTATTTGGCGCAGTTCTGCAGAATCACTTTCGATATCATCATGAACAGCGCTCCCGGAACGCCTTTGCCAGAGACGTCCGCCATGACGATGCCGAGATGATCGTCATCCAAAAGGAAGAAATCATAGAAATCGCCGCCGACTTCCTTGGCGGGATCCATCGATGCATAGATATCGAATTCTTTCCGTTCCGGGAAAGGAGGGAAGATATGAGGAAGCATGGCGTCCTGGATCTTTCCTGCGGTATTCAGTTCCGTTCTGGTCGAAGCAAGCTGTCTGCTGCGGTCGGAGAAAAGAACGTTATAGATCAGAATGACCGATAGCAGAGTGGAACCGTACTGGGTGGCATAGCCGTGGGCGCCGCCGGTCAGGAGGTAATGAACGATCGGAATGGCAATGAAAGACAAAGCGACATATTTCTGACGATTGGCTACTTTGCATCTGCGGATCATGATCGCTGTCAGCGGGGCAACGATCACCATGTAGAGATCGACCAGACGATAGAGCGGTCCCATATGGAAGATACCCAGTTCATCGACACTGAAAAAGATCGGATAGAAGGTATTGGCTAAAGTCAGCAGCTCGAACGGTACGATCAGGATGAAAACGTAACGGTTGAGCCATTCCGCCAGCTTGCCTTCGAAAGAAAGCGTACGTCTCACATAGTTGTAGAACAGCAGGACCAGAGCGAAATCGAAGATCTTCGTCAGTTCGTTGAGAAACAGATACAAAGTCCGGTAGGCCGGCTGTCCGGCAAAATACCAGCAAAGGATATTATTTAGAAAGGCGATACCGATCTGCATGATCAGACCGATCAGCCAGTAAGCTGCGTCATCCAGGTCTTTTTCGATATCGGACGCGCAGCCATAGAACATGACGACACAGACGAAAATGCCCATGACATCGACGCCGGCATTGTAGAGACAGGCGGGATCGACGCCGGGTCTTTCAAAAAACCGCAGTGCCAGGAGCATCGAGAAGATGGCCATACCCAGCAGCAGGAACAGGCGTAAATTGGTGGATCTCTTTTTCTTCATGTTTCAATTATAGTATTATTTTCCATGTTCATAAAATAAAAACGATTCGTCTTGAAAAATCAGCCAACGATTTCCCTGTAAGCGTATTCATTTCCCGTTGACAAACATGTTTTGTATGGGATAAATTTATGTTATAGAAGTGAAGGTTTGTTACTCAAGACTCTTTGAGGCTTATCCTTGGAAAATCGGTTTTTTGGTTGGTTCCGGATAGCGCAAAGAGTTTTTTCAAAAAAATGAAAGTCATCAAGAACATCAACAATAATATCGCGCATTGCGTCGATTCCAAGGGACGGGAAGTCGTTGCTTTCGGCAAGGGGATCGGTTTTTTCAAGCCGGATGAAGAGATCCCGTTAAACAGGATCAACAGGACCTTTTACAATATCAAGGATACCGACTTCGGACTGATCCGTCAGATCCCGACCGTCGTCGTCAATACGGCGATTCAGATCATCGATGAAGTATCGGATAAGCTGAATGTCTATTATCCTTCTTCCAAGGCGATCTCTTTGGCCGACCATCTGCAGTTCGCGATCGAGAGGAAAGACCAGAACATCTACCTTCAGGGTCCGCTGATCCAGGATATCAGGATGCTGTATCCGGATGAGTTCGCTTTGGCGGAAAAGTCGCTGAAGACGGTTGAAGAAATGACGGGAGTGAGACTGCCCCGACCGGAAGCGGGAACGCTGGCGCTGCATTTCATCAACGATCGCATCCAGGCGGATGCGCCTTCCAAAAGTCCGACCGATGAAGCGCTCGAACGGTGCACGGAAACGATCGAACAGCATTTCGACCTGAAGATCGACCGCGGCAGTTTCAACTACAGCCGTTTCGTGACCCATCTGGATTATCTGATCCGGAGATTAAGCAGAAACGAACAGATCGAAAGCAGCAATCTGGAAATCTATGAACAGTTAGAGAAAGATTATCCGCAATCCTTTGCATGTGCGAATAAGCTTGCTTCGTATGTCAAAGAATACAGCGGTATCGAACCGAACAAGGAAGAGATCATGTACCTGGTGATCCATATCAACCGGCTGATCTCACGGATCTGAACAGGAGGGATCATGATTCAGTTAGGCGTTTCGTTATATCCGGAACAGGAGACGGCAGAACAGATCGAGAATTATCTTCAGCTTGCCCGGAACTACGGCTTTACGAAGGTATTCACAAGTCTTTTCTCTGTGGAAGGTTCCAAGGAAGAGATCGTATATTATTTTAAAGACCTCAGCGATGTGGCACACCGATACGGGATGGAAGTCTATGGCGACTGCAACGCCAGATTCTTCATGCAGATCGGCGCGACTCCCGAAGATCTTTCCGTCTTCAAGGAAATGGGACTGGATGTACTGCGGCTGGATCTGATGTTCAACGACGAACGCGATGTGGCGGTCGTAAACAACGACCAGGGACTGGGCGTACAGCTGAATGCGAGCCTCGTTCCGGCGGTGAAGCATGTCATCGAACTGGGCGGAGACAGGAACAGGATCATCGGTTCCTATAATTTCTATCCGTTAAGAAATACCGGTGCTGGCAGCGAAGACGTCTATGAAGCGAATCGGTATTTCAAGAGCGAAGGCATGAGAACGCAGATCTTCATCTCATCCAACGTCAAAGGCGCACATGGGCCTTGGCCGATCAGTGACGGACTGCCGACGATCGAAGCGGACAGAGATCTGCCGATCGGTCTGCAGCTGCGTCATGTCTATGCGCTGGGAAGCGAAGAAGTCATCATCGGCAACGCGTTTGCTTCCGAGGAGGAACTGAAGGAACTCTCGGATACCGTGAAAGAGATCTATGTCTACGCGGAGGACAAGCCATTCTATTTTCCGGGCCTGAGAAACGAGATCCCGATCGGCGATATCGAAAGGATCCCGCTGACGGTCGAACCCGTGGAAGATCTCTCTGATTCCGAGAAGGAGCTGCTGTTTGCTTTCAAAGGTCACAATGTCAGCGAATATACGCATACGATCATCCGTTCCCGCTGGGGCAGGATGGATTTCCGTTACACGCCGATCCCTGCAAGACCTTGCGGGAAAGAGTATTTCGAACCCGGGGATGTCGTGATCCTCAATGACAATGTCGGACGTTACAAGGGAGAAGTCCATATCGTCGTCAAGCCGATCCGCAACGATAAAACGATGAATTATGCCGGAAAGATCGCTGAAGAAGAGATGTTCCTGCTGGAATATCTGAAATATCGTACGAATATCGGTTTCATCGCAAAACGGTTTTAATATCCTGAGGGGATATCAAAATATAAGCAATAATTTGAATAGAAAGGACAAAATTATGGCTAAACAAGAGAAAGACTTTGGGGCACTGGCTGCTTCCATCGTCGAACTGATCGGTGGCAAGGACAACATCGCCCATGCCGCCCACTGTCTAACCAGATTACGTATCACTCCGAAAGATACCAGTCTGGTCAAAATCGATGACATCAAGAAACTTGGCGTTATCGGTGCGCAGATGATCGGCGATCAGGTTCAGGTCATCATCGGCAATGACATCAACGAAGTCTATGACGCTTTCGTCAATGCCTCAGGCGTCGAAAGAGAAGCAGCGATCGACGAGAACCTGGATCCGGAGCTGACGAAGAAAAAGAAGAGCTTCAAAGAGATCCTTGGTTCGATCTTCCCGGCAATCGTTTCCTGCGTGTTCCCGATCCTGCCGGCTCTGCTGGCTTGCGGTCTCTTGCAGGCAGCCGTATTGCTGCTGGTCAACCTGCACGTTCTGCCGGCAGACTCTCCTACTGTCGCTACACTTACCTGGGTCTACAATGTTGCCTACTACTTCTTGCCGGTCCTTGTCGGCTATGCGGCTTCCAGAAGATTCAATGTCAAGGCTGCTATGGGCATCCTCATGGGCCTGATCCTGGTCTATCCTGATTTTGTGGCTCTTTGCCAGCAGGGTGCCGGAGCGACGATCCCGAATCCGGGCGGACCTCCGACGATCATTCCTGGTACAGGGAATGCCGGCTATCTGTTTGGATTGCCGATCTATCCGGCTACTTATTCCAACACGATCATTCCGATCATCCTGTGCGTATTCGTCATGGGGTATATCGAGAAGTTCCTCAACAGGATCATTCCGAAGTCCGTACGTTTCGTGTTTGTGCCGTTGCTTGAACTGGCCATCATGCTGCCGCTGGGTCTTCTGGTCCTGGCTCCGATCGGCGCAAGGCTTTCCAGCGGATTCGCAGGTCTGCTGATCGCTTTATTCAACTCTCCGATTGGAAAAGTGCTGATTCCTGTTTTCTGTGCGATCTATCCGTTCATCGTCATCACCGGTCTGCATTTCAACCTGATGGCTGTCGGTGTTGCGATCGGCTCAAGATTCGGCAAGAACCCGGTCAACCATCCGGCAGGATTCCTGTTCCAGTATACGCAGGCTGCCGCATGTCTGGCAGTCGCACTCAAGGCGAAAGATGCGGATCGCAGATCCCTGGCTCTGTCCTGTGCATTCTCTGATGCCGTTCCTGGCATCTCTGAACCGGGCATGTACGGTATCACCTTCAAATACAGGAAATCGCTGTATGCCGCAATGATCGGTTCTGCCGTCGGCGGATTGATCTGCGCTATTTTGAATGTCGGTTCATATGCCGGCGGTCCGCCAAACATCTTTACGTTCCCGGTATTCATCAACCCGGCACCGGTACCGAATGCCATGGCCGATCTCAGGAACATTATCATCGCTGTCGTGGTCGCATCAGTCGTCACTTTCGCTCTTACGATGGTCTTCTACAAGGATGATGAAGCAGATGCCATCGATGCCCAGGGCTAATTGATGGCTAAATTTCCAAGGAACTTTCTATGGGGCGGCGCAACTTCCGCCGCCCAGATAGAAGGCGGCAGATGCCTGGATGGCAAGGGTCTGTGTCATCTGGATTATGTCTATTTCCGCGGTCCGAAGACGCCTTGCAACTTCATGCTGAAGAAAGACCTGGAAAAGGCAAGGGCTGAAGAAACGACGCTGAACTTTCCGAATCGAAGGGGTATCGATTTCTTCCATCGTTACAAGGAAGATATCGCGCTTCTTGCTGAAATGGGTTTCAAGTCCTTCCGCATGTCGATCTCCTGGACCAGGCTGTTTCCGACCGGTCTGGAAGAAACGCCGGATCCGGAAGGCGTTCGGTTCTATCACGATGTATTCGCGGAATTGCACAGGTACGGGATAGAACCTCTGGTCACGATGATCCATTACGAACTTCCGATCATTTTTGTCGAGAAGTATGACGGCTGGGTTTCGCCCGAGGTCATTCCTTACTGCTTCAGGTATCTGAAATTCCTGATCGATGAATACAAAGATGAAGTAAAATACTGGCTGACTTTCAATGAGATCAACATGGTCTGTGCCGTGCCTTATCTGGGCGGCGGCATCATTCTGGACCGTTACGATGACGGTTTCGAGATACCGAAGGACTTCCGACCGTTTGCGCCACTGCCTCCGCAAATGGCAAAGAGATGGGAGAACGCATCCCATCAGGCGCTGCATCATCAGTTCATCGCCAGCGCGATGATCGTGAAATACGCTCATGAAACGGCGCCGAACTGCCTGATCGGAAACATGTTCAATCTCCATCACCTTTATCCGGAGACGCCTGCGCCGGAAGATGCGCTGCGCGCACATCAGGAAACGGAATTCAATATGTTCTTCTGCGATGTCATGGCCAGAGGTTCCTATCCATCCTGGATCCTGTCATATTACAAGAAGAACGGTATCGAAATCACGTGGTACGACGGTTACGAAAAGATCCTGGCGGAGGGAACAGTCGATTTCATTTCTTTGAGTTATTATCTCTCATCGATCGTTACGGCGGATCCGAAACGTCAGGAACGCATCGGTTCGTTCATCAGGACCCTGCATAATCCGTATCTGGAAACCAGCGATTTCGGCTGGCAGATCGATCCGACGGCCTTGCGTATCTCGCTGAACGAGCTGAGGGACCGTTTCCATCTGCCGATCTACATCGTAGAAAACGGCATCGGCGCATTCGAGGAACTCAACGAAGAAAAGACCGTCCATGACAGTTACCGTATCGCTTATCTGCGTTCTCATATCAAAGCGATCGCCGAGGCGATCGAGGATGGCGTGGATGTGATAGGCTATACGCCATGGGGCTGCATCGATCTCGTATCCTGTTCGCTGGTGTCGATGTCGAAACGTTACGGTTTCGTCTATGTGGATGCGGATGATGAAGGCAATGGCACATATGACCGTTACCGGAAGGATTCTTTCTACTGGTATAAGAAAGTCATCGCTTCAAATGGAGAGGATTTAGAATAATATGGGTTTTTTAGACAGATTTTTACAAAAACCGTATCTGCCGCCGCTCGAGGATATTAAGGATTCCGATATCGTGGCGATCGCCGATGGCGAAATGATCGATATCAAGGAGGTATCCGATCCGATGTTTGCGGAAGAAATGATGGGCAAGTCCCTGGCTTTCCGTTATGACAAAAAGACGATCCTGTGCGCTCCTGCAAACGGCGAACTGACGGCGCTGTTCCCTACAGGCCATGCCTTCGGCATTACGACAAACGAAGGCGTGGAACTGCTGGTACATTGCGGTGTCGATACCGTCAACGCGAAAGGCGACGGTTTCAGACTGTTCAAGAAACAGGGCGATACCGTGAAAGCGGGAGATCCGGTCGTCGAAGTGGATTTTCCCCGTTTATCCGAGAAATACGACATGTCTACCATTCTGATTCTTACGAACGACAACGGGAAACAAATCGACTTTATCGACAGGCAGCCTGTCAAACGGGGACAGTCATTGATCAAATAAACAAAGGGCTCATCGAGCCCTTTGCGTTATTCTTTGCTTTGCGGGATGATTCCCGCTTTTTTTAATGAGTATTTCAGGAAGACTGGCGTCAGGAAAAACAATGCGGCATAGGCGACAAGAAAACTGATGATTTCCGATCGGATCAGCATAGGTCCGAAAGGGATCCTTGCGCCATGAGCGGTAGCTTGCCGGTAAGCGATGAAGACCATGATCAGGGTCATCAGCGGTGACATCAGCAGATCGGAAATCAGCGTTTCAAAGAGCCGGCAGGACAGACTGCCTTTTTTCAGTTTCAGCCTATCGGAGAAAGAAGAAGAAATCTTCTGCATGGGAATGATTTTCGTGACGGCCATACTGATCATGACACTGATGAGAAAACTGCCTGAGAAGGAAGGAAGCGTGAAAGCTCCCGAATTCAGGGTTCCGGTCAGCGAAAGGATGAAACTGAGGGATAGTCCCATCAGAAGTCCCATGGTTTTTTCTACTTGCTTCATGTCTGTCTTTCTATCTGCAGTATGTATCATAAGTAAGATAAGCGCCGATCAGGTTTGCGTCGTTGCCGAAGGTGCAGGGTACGATTTCCACAGGAAGGGCTTCATGGAAACGGGCGGTCATGGCCTTGCTTTGCACCTCTGCGAATTTGGCTTTGATCGTTTCAATCAGCACAGGCTGCCGGCTGATACCTCCTCCGATCGCGACCTTTTCCAGATCCAGCAGCCAGTAGAGATTGTAGATCTGCAAGGCGATATTGCTGCAAAGTTCTTCCAGAGCGGTCTGTGCGTGCTTGTCTTCGGGAAGCAACCGGAAGAATTCCCGTCCGTCGATCGCTTCCGTAGAAGCGCTCAATTCCTGATAACGGCGCAACAGATAGGTCGTTGAACAGCAGGAACCGATGATCTGGGAAGGATCTTCATAACGGCCTGCCTCCGTATTGATGAAACTGAATTCCCCGGCCGTGAAACGAGGGCCTCTTACGATACGATGATCGATGACAAGACCTCCTCCAGCACCTGTGCCGACCAGAAAAACCGCCGCATTCCGACAGCCTTGGATCGAACCGTATCCGTATTCTGCCAAAGCCGCCGCTTTGCCGTCGTTCTCCATTACGACCGGACATCCGCATTTTTCTTTGAGTATCTTTCCGACTTCCTCGGGATGCGGGTATTTCATTGCTCCACATTTCTGTATCCGGCCTTCTGAAGGATCGACCGGTCCGGGCATGGAGAGAGCGATGCCTTCCACTTCCTCGCTGCAAGA
>JAEEGG010007503.1_pt1 | contig 25115 bp, 10 predicted proteins | sample 9134161 | NCBI WGS metagenome assembly JAEEGG01 (sample SAMN16246543, study PRJNA631951) | gut metagenome | biome: gut microbiome; feature: rumen; material: CR-attached | host: Bos | place: Iran: Karaj | collected 2018-10 | reverse complement strand
ACGCTCTATTCTGCAAAAATGTAACCTTAACGAATACATCTCCCCCAACTTGATCTACGACCGCGAACGCAGCGAAGCCAGCAAGAATGACCTGCTCGCAGGCATTGCACTAGCCAGTGGTGTGGTACAGAAAGGAGAAAAAATTATAGGCAGAGGCGACATCGTGACGGATAAGACTTACCGCATCATCGAGTCGTTCAAGAGAGAGAACGAGTTGCGCAACGAAGACGTCAAACAGAACCACTTGACACTATTTGGTCAGATTATCTACGTAGCCATCCTCGTCCTCAGCTTTACCATCTATCTCAGTCTCTATCGCAAAGACTATTTCGAGAAACCGCGCAGTACGGCGATGCTCTATGCATTCATCATCATCTTTGCCGTACTGACGGCATTGTTCATGCGCAACACATTCATCCATGTCTACTTGCTGCCTTATGCTATGGTGCCCATCTTCATCCGTGTGTTCATGGACTCTCGCACAGCCTTCATGACACATATCACGATGGTACTCATTTGTGCCGTTATGTTGCAGCACCCCTTTGAGTTCATCGTCATAGAGACCGTAGCCGGTATAGTGGCCATCAGCAGTCTGCGCGAACTGTCACAGCGTTCACAGCTCTTCAAAACAGCAATCTTTGTTACTGTAACCTGTTTGACCATCAATATGGCATTCGACTGGATCAACAGCGACGGATTGACACAGATAGACTACAGCAATTACAACTACCTGATAGCCAATGGCATCTTGCTGCTTTTTGCCTATCCCCTGCTCTATCTTATCGAAAAGACCTTTGGTTTTATCAGCGACATCACACTCATTGAGTTATCCAATACTAACAACGAAGTGCTGCGCAAGATGAGCGAGGTGGCACCAGGCACGTTCAACCACTCTATACAGGTAGCCAACCTGGCTGGCGAGATAGCCAACAAGATTGGTGCCAAAAGCCAACTGGTACGCACAGGTGCCCTTTACCATGACATCGGCAAACTGACTAATCCCATCTATTATACGGAGAATCAGTCGGGCATCAATCCCCATGAGATGCTGACAGACATCGAGTCGGCACAGATCATCATCAGTCATGTGACAGAGGGACTGAAGATGGCCGACAAGTATAATCTGCCTAGTGTCATTAGTGAATTCATCTCTACCCACCACGGACAGGGCAAAGCCAAATACTTCTACGTTCATTACCATAATGAGCATCCCGACGAGCCTGTCGATGACTTGCTGTTTACTTACCCTGGTCCCAACCCGTTTACCCGTGAGCAGGCTTGTCTGATGATGGCCGACACAGTAGAGGCTGCCTCACGCTCGTTGCCAGACTATACCGAACAGTCCATACGTGGCTTGGTGGAACGTCTCATCGATGGACAGGTGGCCGACGGCTATTTCCGCGAGTGCCCCATTACCTTCCGCGACATCCAATATGCCAAGACGGTGCTGATTGAGAAGCTGAAAACCATCTACCACACCCGCGTCAATTACCCAACGGAAAAGAAGGCATAGTTTGATTGACCCAAAAGTGAAGAAAAAACACTCATTTTTCTGCACACTTTGGCACATTTGTGCAGAAAGTGTGCAGATTTTAGTTAATAAGCGTTAATAATAACTGCACTCTTGCGGCCGTTTTGTGCAATAAGGCTACCTTTGCAGCCGATTTTATGAAAAATTTGTTTAAAGAGATGAAAAAGATTGTTGTTTCAGTTGTTTTCATGATGACTGCACTGACCACCTTCGCTGGTGGCATCATAACCAACACCAATCAGAGTGTTTTATTCTTGAAGAACCCCGCCCGCGATGCTGCCATTGGCATTGACGGTGTCTATTCCAACCCTGCCGGTGTGGCTTTCATGCCAGAGGGATTCCACATTGCCTTCAACTGGCAGTATGCACATCAGACGCGTACCATTGAGTCTACCAACCCTTTCTACGCACTGGGCAAGAAGAACAATGGTAACTCGGTCAAGGAATTCGAAGGCGTTGCCGATGCTCCCATCATTCCCTCTCTGCAGGGTGCCTACAATAAAGGTAACTGGAGCATCCAATTCAATCTCTCCGTCCCTGGCGGTGGCGGTTCGTGCGAGTTTGCCGACGGTCTGGGCTCTTTCGAGAGCGTGGTAGGCAACATTGCCAACATGCTCAAACCACTGGGCGCACAGGGTTACGACATGGAGAGCTATATGAAGGGACGCCAGTACTATTATGGTATACAGGTCGGTGCAGCCTACAAGGTCTATCCAAACCTGTCGGTATATGGTGGTCTGCGCCTACTCTATGGTGACGCTACCTATAAGGCTAAGCTGAACAACATTCAGGTAAAGACCGAAGGTGGCTATGTTGATTTTGCTGACTTCCTGCAGTCTTCTTCAACGACAGTAAGCAACGGACTGGATCAGGTAAATGCTGGTATTGCACAGTACGAGGCTGCCGGCATAGATGTGCCGGCTGAATTGCTGGCCCAGAAAGCACAGCTGGAGAACACTCACCAGAGTCTGCTTCAGTTGCAGAAATATGCCCAGGGTGTGAACCTGCTGTCTAACCAGGATGGTATGGGCATTGCTCCTGTTATCGGTATTGACTGGCAGTACAAGAACTTCAACTTCGCCGCTAAGTATGAGTTCAAGACACAGATTCGCATGAAGAACGAGTCAACTGTTAATGAAGCTAGTGAGATTGCTGCCGTCAACCGTTTCCGCGATGGTGAGAAAGTCAACGAAGACGCTCCTGCCCTGCTGACTATCGGTGCTCAGTGGAAGCCCATTGACGCAGTTAGTCTGAACCTGGGTTGGCACCACTATTTCGACAAGGACGCCAACTGGTACAATAATACTCAGGACCTGCTGCGTCGCAACACCAACGAGTACCTGGCTGGTGTCGAGTGGGACGTTACCGATCGTCTGAACGTATCGTGCGGTGGACAACTGACGCGTTACGGTCTTACTGATGAGTACATGAACGATATGTCGTTCGTTGTCAACAGCTACAGCCTTGGTTTTGGTTTCAGCTACAAGGTTAAGAACAACATCACGCTGTCAGCCGCCTATTTCCAGACCAACTATGACAAGTACACCCGTGAGAACTATCCCACGGCAGGTGTCAACGACACCTTCACCCGTACCAACCGAGTACTGGGTGTCGGCTGTCAGGTCGATTTCTAATCACAGCGGATCCACGTCGTAATACACCTGCAACGACGAATAGCGTTTGTCCGCGAGCATCTGTGTCTGCGCAAGCAACAGGTACTCGCGGACCTTTTTCATGTCTATACCGTTCTCCAATTTCAGAACGAGCTTACGGATGTTCTGCGACTTCACCTTGGCGACAGCTGGTTTGTCGGGCCCTAGCACCCTGCCGCCAAACCACTGGCGCAGGCGACTGCCCATCTCGATGGCAGCGGTATGGACAACCTGTTCCTGACGATGACGCAAGAAGACGTACGTCAGGTGGTAATAGGGGGGATAGTGGAATGCCTGTCGCTCGGCTATCAGCTCCTTATATAAAGAAGTATAGTCGTTGCGCACCACCTGCCCGATGACCGACACTTCCTTCTGCTTGGTCTGCAGGATGACAAGGCCGCGTTTGCCTTTACGTCCGGCACGACCGCTCACCTGCGCCATCATCATGAAGGCGTGTTCATAAGCACGGAAATCGGGATAATTAAGCATCGAGTCGGCATTGATAATACCCACCACACTGACCTTGTCGAAGTCAAGACCCTTGCTGATCATCTGTGTACCTATCAGGATATTCGTTCGTCCCGCAGAGAAGTCGCTGATGATGCGCTCATAGGCATTCCTGGTTCGTGTGGTATCCAAGTCCATACGGGCTATGCGGGCCTCAGGAAAGAATTCGTGTACCTGCTCCTCAATCTTCTCTGTACCGTAGCCGCGACTACGCAGATTGGTAGAGCCGCAACACGGACACTCAGTAGGAATCTTGTAGGTATAACCACAATAGTGGCATGTCAACTGGTTCAACTGGCGGTGATAAGTCAGCGAGACGTCGCAATGCTGACACGTGGGTACCCACCCGCACTGCCGGCACTCCACAACAGGGGCAAAGCCACGACGGTTCTGGAACAGGATGACCTGTTCACCACGTTCCAAGGCCTCGCGCATCCGTGTCAGCAACAGGGGCGAGAACGGACCGTGCATCATCTTCCGGTGTTGCAGGTCGGCAATATCTACTATCTGTATCTCCGGTAGTTCTATTCCCTGATAGCGTTCTTTCAGTTCTACCAGTCCATACTTGCCCGTCATTGCGTTATGATAGCTCTCTAACGACGGCGTTGCCGTACCAAGGAGGACCTTGGTTCCATTCCCCATTTGTGCAGCCATCATGATGGTCACGCTGCGGGCATGATAGCGGGGTGCAGGGTCTTGCTGCTTATAGCTGGTCTCATGCTCCTCGTCGACGATAATCAGTCCCAAGCGTTGGAAGGGCAGGAACACGGCCGAGCGGGCACCAAGGATGACGTCGTATGGATTTTCCGACAGTTGCTTCTGCCATATCTCCACACGCTCTGCATCAGAATAGCGGGAGTGGTAGATACCCAGTCTGTCACCGAAGACGCGCTGCAGACGTTGCATCATCTGTACCGTCAGGGCTATCTCTGGCATCAGGAATAGCACCTGTTCTTTCCGGTCCAGTGCACGTTGTATCAAATGGATATAGATTTCGGTCTTACCACTCGACGTCACACCATGCAACAGCGTCACCTGCTTCTTCATCATCGACAGCAGTATCTGGTTATACGCCTCCGACTGGGCCTTGCTCAGTGGCTTTATCAGTTCCGGACGGTACGGTCCCCCGTGGTTCAGGCGCCCCACCTCCACCTCGTAGCACTCCAGCATCTGGCGCTGCTCCAACTGTCTCAGCGTAGCCGACGAGCATCCACTGACGTTCATCAGTTCCTCACGAGTTACCTCGGTGGGCTGAGGTCCCGTAGGCTCCAGTCCCGTCTCCTCCACCTGGTCCCATCCCGACAGCGCCAGGTACTCCGTAAACACGTTCAGTTGGTTCTTGGCGCGTGCCAGCACGTTCAGCGCCACATGCAGGGCAGTCACGTTCTGGTATTGCTCGGTCAGTCGGATATACGTCTCCGTCTTCGGCTTATAGCCATCCTCAGCCTTTAGTCCACCAGGCAGCGCTGCTTTATACACATCGCCGATGGGCGACAGGTAGTAGTCGCCTATCCATTGCCATAGCTTCAGCTGACTGCTGGTGACGATAGGCACCACGTCCATCACCGCCTCAATATCCTTCACGGCATAGTCCTGTGGTTGCTGGTCGTGCACACGACATACCAGACCGACATACTTCGTACCTCGACCGAAGGGCACCAGCACGCGCACACCCTCCACCACGTTCATCCCCCCAGGGATGGCGTAGGTGAAGGTTGCATGCAACGGTACGGGCAGTATGACGTCAGCGTAGCGCATCATATTATTCACTTCTTTATAATAACCTATTCTGTATCGTCAAAGTAGAAATTCTCACGGGACTGAGGAATCGCATCGCTTCCTCCGCCATATCCGGGGGTACTGCCTGCCAGCAACTGCCGGTTCATTGCTATCTCTACGACCGTTATCAGTGGCTTGATATATTCCTTTCTCATCTCAGTACCTCCTTCCTGCCATTATGGATATAGAGGCCCTTGGTCGGGTGAGCGATACGACGACCCTGTAAGTCGTAGTATTCACCTCTTACCTCTTCAATCTTCTCTGCAGAGCAGAGTGTGGCGTTGCGAATTCCTCTTACCTCGTTTACGCCCGTAGTTTCACCAAAGTTAACAACAAGGCGCGCGTTGGCGCTGACGGGTACTTCGTTTGTCAGTTCAAAGTAGGCACGACAGGAGTTGACGGTCAGATCGGCTGTGGGATAGTAGAGCATATTGTTGGCCAGGAACAATTTCCGCGTGTCGCCAGCTGTCAGACCGACGGGCTCATAGGTGCCTTTGAACGTAGCACCGCTCACCCCTACATCGTGCATCGTCTTGTCGATGGTGACGTCCGTGAATACAGGGTTCGCCACGGTGGGTTTGACGATATACGGCTTGCCGGCCTCTATCGTGGCAGCGTTTGCAAAGGTGATGGTTACTGTCGTGCCGTCATTGGTGTAGCCACTCAATGTCATCACCTGCGTACCAGCGCCGAAGGCGGTCGTTATCTGCTCAGCAGTCAGGTTGAACGGTAAGCACAGCGTGTTCCAATTGTTGGCCAGCAACGTGCGGTCCATCAGCTGCACCTTTCTGCTCTGCGACTGGTAGGTATCCAGGAAGGGCGTATTGTCGGCATCGTTCATCAGATAGACGGGCTTGTTGGACATCTCGACCAATTGTGGCAAACCGTCCGTAAATTGCCAAATAGTATAAACGCCTGAGACGTTCAGACGTGCTTGAAGTGCCGTTCCGGTGAGTGTTTCAGAACCGTCCAACGTGGCGCCTTTATCAGTCTTGACATTGTAGAAGGCATTTGTGGGTGCACTGCCCGACGCCGTGATGGCTGCATAAGCGCCGCTGATGGATTCCACCGTACAGCTGGCAAAGACCCTTTCGATGGTGCCGCCATTGTTGCCGGTGATACCAGCCAGGAGTGTCGCATAGCCGTTCGAACCGATATACCCTGTGTTGTAACAGTTACGGATGGTGCCGCCTGCCGCATTCTCACCCGCGATACCGCCACAGATATAGCCTATGACGGTAGCCAGATTGGCACACTCACTGATAGTGCCGCCGTGATTATAGCCTGCAATGCCGCCGGCAGCGCTGGTGGTGGTGTTGGTACAAAGAACTGTTCCTGCCACCTTGAGGTGTTGTACCTCTCCCCTAAGGTAGCCGAAGAAGCCAGCCACCGCACCTGCCGTATTGACATTGATGACGACGGTATGACCATTACCCTCAAAGGTACCTTGGAAAGTTTGTGACGCGTCATCCACCAGACCAATAGGCGTCCATGCATCCAGCTTCAGGTCGCAATTCAGCGCCACCTTCTTTCCGGCATAGGTGTTGGTGCCATTGTTTACGTTATTTCTGAACGCCACAAGGTCGCTCAGCGAGTTAATCTCTACATCAGCAGCCTGACAGACGATGGCTGTCAGGCTGAAGAGATAGCATAATATCAGTTTCTTCATGATTTGCCTTTGACGTTATTATTCAACAGGAACGACAAAGAATGTCGGGACATAGGGGGTGCCTGCTTCCGTCGGTGCCATGCTGGCATCGAAGGTCTTCCAGTTCTCGATGGTGAAGATGCGTGACAGCTGTTGGCAGTAGTAGCACAGCGTCACGGCACCTTCGTCGCTGCTACCGTAGATAGACAGGCGGAAGTGCTTCTGGCCATAACTCTCGTAGAGATTGCTGACGGCTCTCACCTCCCCATTCAGTTTGGCACACATCAGATCGCCGTCACCCACATAGGGCTGCAACTCTTCCTGCAGTGCTATCTGTACCGTCATCGGGTCACCACTGAAGAGGCTGATGTCTGGCGCTGTCCAGGTGGGACGCTCGTCAGTGCCTGGCTGTGGTGTCTTCTGCGCTGTCGGGTCAACCGGCTGGGTACCGGAATCGATATCGTCCGACGTGCTGCAGGCTGTGAGGAGCAGGGTGGCACTGAGCACCACACCTGCTATTTTGATGAGATTCTTCATTATTCTACAATTTTCTTTTGTCCGTTATAAATATACACTCCCTTTCTCGTGGGTCGCTCTGTCAGCTTGCGTCCCTGCATGTCGTACCACTGTCCATCCTGCATGTTGCTGACGGTAGCAAAATGGATAGCGGTAGGCTGGTCTGCTGTTCCCACTACCGTATTGCTGCGGTAGCCCATCTGGTCGCCTGTGACGGCTATAATCTCGCCATCACGCTCGATGGCGAACGAGAGACCTTCCGACGTACTCTCCGTGTCGCCTACGCTGAGGAAGAAGATCTGGTCGGTGTTAATCTCAGTCATACCACACATCTCGGCGCCTCTGAATACCTGCAGACGGTCGCCCTCTTGTGTCTCGATGCCTGTAGCCCGTGCGATGATGTTCATCGTGTTGGCTGAAGCATTGTGATAGAGCGGTGCAGCCTGTCGGCTATTATTCTCTTCACCCGAGTAGCGGGTATTGCCCGAGTAGATTGGGTAGAGGAACTTCAACGGTTCGTCGGAGCCGCTCTTGATCATGTAGCCCTGTCCAGCCTGCAGGTGTGTCAGGTTACCCTTCCAGCTGCGGTTGTTGCCGGCATCGACAGTGAGTACGGCAAAGGCGTCCTGCGACTTGATGATGTCGCCCTCCGTGCCGCGCTCCGTATAGTCGGCCATTGCCGTAGCAATAGGCAGGTTCAGTTTCGAGTTGTAGGCCACGCGGTTCCATCCCTTGTTGATGTCGATAGACTTGGGCCAGTACTCACCGGCAATGTATATCTTCTTGTCGTTGACGGAGTAGAAGCGGTACATGCGCGTAGGATCAATGGTGATTTGGTCGTCCTCATTGTCCCAGAAGTAGTCCATGCGCGTCGGGTTGTACTTGTTCTTTACTGCCTTGTAGCTAATCATCAGCGTGCTGTTGCCACTGGTAGTCTCCAGGGCATCGCCTACCTCCCACTTCGTAGCACCGTTGAGCAGCTGCTTGATGCTCTGCGTCTTCGGTACGACGTAGAAGGATATCCAGTTCCATCCCTTCTTCAGCTGGATGGGCTGCACCTCCTCATGGCTATTGACCAGTACCAACGGATTGGTGGTCGTGCCTACCATCTTGTCGGCCTGGAACGTCAGTGTCCTGCCGTCTTCCGGTGTCAGCACGTATATCTGTCCCTTCGAGGCATCATAGTATTCGATACGCAATGCCTGTTTCTGCGAGTTGTAGTTATACACCGTCAGGAAGGTCAGCGCCTCGTTGCCGTTAGCGGTATTGTCAACGTTCAGATGGGCCGTACCCAGTGTCTCGTGGTTGTTGCCGAAGACACCGATGATGTCGTTGGCATCGTCGGCCACCTGTCCGTCAATTTTTACGCGCGCAATGATGTTCATCGTGATGTTCGTCGACTTCAGCGCGTCACTGACTGCCCAAACGGGTTCCTCGCCACGCACCTCGATGCGGATAGGCAGCGGTTCGTTCATACCCTCCTCGTCCACGAGGTTGATCTTCTCCGTATAGTCACCGATATTGATATACGGCGAGATGGTCAGCGTGATGGTCTCCTCGCCCATAGCCTCCAGCGTGCCACTGGTCTGCGACGCTGTTATCCAGACGGGCAGCTGCTCCAGCGTATAGCTGCGACGCTTGCCGCTCAGGTTGGTAATCGTTGCCTCCACGGTGGCAGGCTCGCCATACTGGGTCTTCACGCTCAGCTGGTTCACCGTCCAGCGCAGCGGGTTGCGGTGGATGTAGAGCTCCATCATCAACGGACTGGCCATCAGGTTACCGTTCAGGTCGGCCACGTCGCTCACCGTGATATAGACGTTTGTCTTCTCCAGATTAGCATCAGGCTCGTCCAGATTCATCAGCAGGTTCTGCTTGTCGGCCACGTAGCTGAACTTCAGGTTCTCGCGCTGTCCTGTGTTGTTGATGGGTGCGAAGACGTCGCGGTCGCAGTGAGCCGTAGCTATGGCCTCGCTGACGATGGTGTCGCGTTGCAGCGAGTAGTTGCCCTGGTTGTCGCGGGTCTGTTTGATGCTCACACCCGACGGCATGATGCGCTGCGAGTGGTCTTGCTGCATCTCCGACTTGTTGAAGGGCAGATAGACCATCGTACCCATCTCCTTACCCGAAGGCATCGTCTTCGCATAGTTCTTGATAACGTTCACGGGCAGTGACATCTCGTACATGGCCAGCTCGTCGATGTTACCCTTCAGGGCATCGCTGGTCTTCATGTTCTCGTAGGTGGCACCGGCCGTCAGTCGACCACCGATGATGCCGCCGAGGGTATCCACGCTGAACGAGTTGACAAGTGCGTAGTCAATATAGAGGTTACCCACGTTGCGTGAACGGTTCATGGTCACTGCCAGGTGGTGCCACTTGTCGTCGTTGACGAATATGCCATTAGCCTCCACCTGCTTGTTGCCGCTTCTGAAGTAAGGCATGCCATTAGTGACACCGATGTTGAAGCGGTTCTTGGCGTTCTTCTCCGTCTTCGCCTCACCGTTGGCCAGCAACGTACCATTCTGGGCGGCGGTCTTAAACCAGAACATCAGCGTGTAGTCCTGATATTCCGAGCGTGTGAACGGTGCCTCGTTCATGGGCACGCCCTCCTGACCGTCCAGCTTCAGCGACAGACCTGCCGGCACGCTCCACGTCGCCGATACCAGTTGCAGGTCGGCACCGCCTACGGCCTTGTCGTAGCAGACATCGCCCTTACCCTCGTTCATCGGATAGTTGTCGGTCAGTCCCAGCTCGTAGCCCGTCAGTTCCTTCTGGCCGTACTGGCTCAGTTCGCCCGGGCCCAGGGCCTTGTTCCACAGACGGAACTCCAGCATGCGGCCCTTATAGCCCGTGGTGGCCTCGTCGGTCTCCATAGTCTGCGGGTTGTAGAACGGAATACCCATCATCAGCCCTCCCATCATGTCATAGACGCCGTCGTAGGTGGCCGTACCAATATTCTTCGTACCGTCGTAGAAGTGTATCTGCGTCTTCTTCGCCTCTACATCGGTGTCAAAGACGTAGGCTATCTGTCTGAATCCATTGAAGTCAATGGCCTCCTTACTATAGACCACCTGATCCTTGACGATGGCCATCAGTCGGTTGTCCTTCGTCAGACCCAGCTGTAGTCCCGGCTTCTTGGCCGCCATTTCAACATGGTGTACGATACACTCATCGGTCGTATGCTCTGCCGGATCAATCATCATGTCGAAGGTGAAGCTGCGGTTCGAGAGGTCGCGTGCTGCCATCGTAAAGGCTCCCGAGTGGCCTGGGAACTGTAACGAAATGCCCTGCGTGATGTTGCTCGAGTTAGTCATACCCAGCACCTCGAAGTTGTTGACCGATGAGAGGTAGTTGCTGGCAATAGGTTCGGAGAAGGTGATGCAGATGTCGTCGCCAATGCCCAGGATGCCGTTCAGCGGCTTCGGGTTGCCGAACACCTGCGGACGGCGCGTATCCTTGACACCTGTCAGGATGGGCGACGAGGCTGTGAGGAATCCATTGCCGTGACGGCAATAGACGACTGCACGCAGGTCGTAGTACTGCTCCACGGGGTCTTTTTCGCCGTAGAAGCGTGCCGTAATGAATCCGTCGTTCTGAATGAGCCGGCACTCACCACTGGCCTTGGCCATCAAGTCCTCATCCTTATAATATGAGCAGACGTTCACCCAGTCCTTATCGCCCTGCGTAGAGAGCTTGTACTGCAGTTCGATGTGGTCGAAGTTGCGGTAGTTCACGTTAAAGCCGTCAATGCGTACCGGCATATAGTAGTACTGCGTCTCGCTGTCGTAAGGCGACTCGGTGTTCACCACCCACTTGTCACCCGGTGTCGATACATTGATCTTGCCTGCGGTGGGTACAAAGTGAGCCGAGAGGCGCACCGTTGCCGGATGCTTGATGTCGTTGAGGTCCATGATGGTGAGACCGATGTTCTCGTAGTCGAACTCGCTGCCGGCATAGATTTCAATCTCCTTGCTAATCACCTCGCCAGGTTTCAGAGCTATCGTGTAGCCCGTTCCGTTCAGGTAGTTACCGTTATAACGCACCTGGGCGTTGCCTTGATTCAGACTGTCGGGCGCAAGGAAGGTGAATATCGCTGTGGCCTGATCAGGCATCGGACTCTCGTTGCACAGATAAACCGTGAAGCGGGCAGGCTCGTCGTACGGCACGTTAGACACGATGCTCTGTTCAGCCCAGATGCGCAGTTGGTTGATGCGCACGGTCTTCTGGTCGTACACCGTCCCTGGTGCATAGTATTTCGTCTTCCGCTCGTCCTCCCACGGGCTGCTGGTAGCACCGCCCAAGGTCTTGAAGATGAAGTTGCCATACAGCTGTGCTTCGTAATCGTCAAGATAACTCAGCATTGTGGCGTCCTCATCGTCAATGGTTTCAATAAGTGCCTTCATGAACACGTCGGCATCGCCGTTCTTCACAGCTTCCTCAAGGTCTTTCTTATACACTTTCGAACGATAGACACCCACGCTCAGGTTCGACTTGTTAGAGGAGTTCAGCACAAAGCCCGTCTTCTTCGTCGATAGTGAATCATACGACTGCTTCCAATCGAAATCAAGTTTGAGGACTGGCGTCAGCTTGAATTTGGTCTTGGATCCTCCCATTTCGAAATCAATGTCGTATATATCTTCATTATTGCCATTTTCATCTCTTCCGGAAAATGCAAAAACTTTCGCTACAGTACTACCCAACGATCCCCATGACTTACCATTTCCTTCTAAGGAGATTGGCAGGATGTTCAGGTATCTTGATGCGCTATTGTTGGCACTATAGCTCTCGCTATACTGAATGTTGGCAGCACCGTCGAATGTGTAGTTCTTCACGAGGTCAGCACCACCATATTGGGCTTGCACCTTCTCGCGTTCGTTGAGTGCCAGGAACGAGAACCAGCGGTTGGCATCTTCGTTGAACTGTTTGATTTCGTCGGGATAGTTATATGTCGGCTTTCCCTTCGGATGGAAAATCTTATATTGGTTCTTCTTGGTGCTCGAGAGAGAGTCGTGAAGCGCAAACTGTGCGTCGTTAAAGTCAACGAGACTGACGTAGGCGTTGCGGTCTTCGGCATCGGCCTTGGCCTGTGCCACATTGTCGGGCGTGCCCTTGGGCAGGATGCGCTCGTTGCGCAGCGTCAGCAGTTCGGGTATCAGTTCCTTCTCGATATAGCGGCCACTGTACATAAAGTCTGAATTAAAGGTTGGACGATAGGTTATCACCTCGTCGCTGATGAGATAGACCTTCTTGCCGTCGGCATCCTCACCAGTAGCCAGCACCTTGACGGTACCGTTCTTGATGTCCGTCTTGTGGCCATCTATCACGACCTTGCCGCCTGTGCGTCCCTTCAGTGCCTCGAACTGCTGTTCGTTGACCAAGCGTACGGAAACACCCGTACCAAAGGCCAGGTTGTCGGTCATACCAATATAGAGGTCGGCATCAGGACCTATCCATTTCGCGTCAGACGACGTCTGAATGCGCTCTGTGGTGTTCAGCTCGTAGGTATGTACCTTGCCACCGCCAGCCTGCACGCCTACCTCAAACGAGATACTGAAATTGGTCTGATTACTCGATATCGTGGCAGCGCTGGAACCACTTGTACTGGGTGTTGTTACCAGCCAGACACCATTTACCAATGAAGAAGCTTTACCTTTCGTAACATCAAAGTTGAAACCTAACTCACCGTCAAGAGACCATGTATAGGAATATTTCCACTTCGACCCGCTCTCGATGTAGGAATAGCTGTTGGTGCCGGGGGGGTCACGTAAGATGTCAATCAGGTGGATAGCACCCTTGGTCACCGTCTCGACGCCCTCGTTGGCGACTGCACCCATCACGAAGGCCCGCAGGGGCTGGCCGTTCATAGGCATGATGTCGTAGTAGGTGCCGTCGTAGAGCAGGTTGATGTCCAGCGTGCGCAGGGCATTCTCGTCAGTACCCAAGAAGGTCATATTCTGGGGCTTGAACTGATAGAGTCCATGACCCAAAGTATCCAGCTGCACCTCGTCTGTCTTCTGTTTACCTACGAGGTCATTGTTGAAGTACACCGTACCACTCTTCAGCTTCACAATGTCGGGCACCGTGTCTGTACGGTTCTCGAACCTGTATTCCTCCTGTGCCTGCAGCTCAAACAGATAGGTAGCATCGGCCATGAAGGCTGGATGCCCCAGCGTATAGCCCTTGGTTTTCGACCAGAGGGGAACGTTGGTGCTGGTAGTACCGATGTTCTCCGAAGTAAAGAATGGCTCGCCGTAGTAGTCGCCTTGCACCGACATGTTATATTGCTTCACAGCCAGCGTGGCAGGGTTATGATAGACGCGCTTATACTCTGACGTGCTTTCATGCTTAGCACTGGTCAGGTCGAGGGTCTCCCCCACCTTACCCTGCTGGAAGAGGGTCGGATAGCCGTTGCACGACAGTTCCGTAATCTTATACTTCACAGGATAGAGCATCACCTCGTACTCACCCGTCTTCACGTCGGGATGGATGGTAATGGTGTGGCGCGTCATCTCATAGCGTGTGGTGTCGCGGCCTGCCAGGGTGACAGGGTCTATTGCACCGTGAGCGACAGAGTCCTTACGCTCGGTGATGGTACGGTCCTGCGGGTCGAAGACGATGAACGAGGTATTGTCACCCTCCAGCTGCATCACCATCTTCAGGTCGCGGCCCAGGTTGTTCTTCGAGAGCGACTGGCCCAGCGGCTTGTCGCCCTCGATGGCACCACCCACCATGCGGCCACGCAGCCTCACCTTCGTCTGGTCGTAGAGGTAGATGCCAGCCACGTTGCGCTGCCAGTTGTGCTTTTGGGGATCCTGGCTGTCGGGGTCAAGGTAGAAGCCGTCGTTCACGAACTGGTGACCTTCCTTCACTACCTGAACCGTATGCTCACCCTTGGCCAGACTGACGGAGAACTCACCGCTGTTGTTGGTCTGTACGCGCGTACCTACACTATTATAGAGCGGCTTGCCGTCAACCAGGAACTGAGCACCGGGTACGGGGATGCTGGAGCCCTCGTAGAGCACGACACCTGAGAAGATGTAGTACTCGCGCATGGCCAGGATGACATTCGCATACTCGTTGCGATCCTCGGCAAAGTCGCACTCGTAGGTGGTGAAGGCAGCCTGATCGCCAGTGGTCTTGACGGTGATGGTGTAGCGGCCATTGCCAGGCAGATACTTCAGGTCGTCGAGCACATAGTAGCCGGTATCGTCGGTAAGGGTCTCGCGCACCTCGCCAATGCCTGCCAGTTCCTTGCTCGGCGTGGCAATCACCTTCATGCCCCCCATGCCAGTACCGTTAGCCATACGGGCATAGCCCGTGACGCGTCCGAAGGCATCGCAACGACCTGTGCAGGTCTTAGAGTCTTCATGCTCTCCCTCACACTGTACGATGCCCTTGACCTTATATTCATATTCGTGGAAGGCCAGCACCGTGCGGTCCACATAGGTTGGCTGATGCAGCTGGTCGGCCAGCAACTCAAACTCGCCCTTGGTGGTCATGTCGCGACGGTATAGTTGGAAGTAGTCGGCATTACCGCCGTTGGTGGTCCAATTCAACTCCACAGCTGAATGCTTCTGATTAGATTTAAAACTCTCCAGCTTCACGTTATAGTCGAAGTAGAGCTTGCTATGGGCTTGTCCTTGCTCAAACTCAGGGGCTATGAGAATGGTGTCGCCCTTCTCTTTTGCCTTGCCGTCAATCAACAAGGCAGAATTGCCACGCTCCACAGCCAGACGGAAGCCATAATCCACACAAGGCGTGTTCAGTTCGATATGGGCCTTACGGTTGTCGCGCTGCGTCTTGTCCAGTTCGTGCAACTCGGTGTAGCGCAATTCTTTGCCCACATACTTATCGACGAGCAGCAACAGGCGGGCAGCATTGTCCCATAGGAAGTATTTGTCGTTGGAGGCATCTACGTTGCCGTTATACATAAGCGGCACGCACAGGTTGTCGGTAGTGGTCCAGGTACTGCCCAGGGTGCTGGCCAGTTCGCTGGGCGTTCCGTTCCATTGGGCAGCTGTGGTACCGTCGTTGACGTAGTAATAGTTACTGCTCAACGCAGAAAGCGTCTTGGAGATGTTAGCCGTGAAAGCCGGCATGTCGTTCTGATTGCAGTCCGACTGAACGACGAACTCCAGCTCCTTGTCCAGCCATTCAGCAGGCACGTCCCACTGCAGCTCCATCTTGTACAGGTCGTCGCCATAGACTGAGACGGTTTTCTGGGTCTTGTTCAAAGTCACCCAGCCCTCCGTCGTGGCGGTCTTGGAGAAGACACGCAGCGTGCTGTCGGCCGTAGCCGTAAAGGCTACCTGATTATACTTGTTTGCGTCGGCGATATTGGCCTCTGAGGCGAAGGTGAAGAGTGTCTCTTCCTTACCGCCGGCCTTGACCTTGACAGCCCCCTCTTTCACCCAGGAGTCCCTACCCCATTTGTCGTAGAAGGGTATCTTCATCCTGACGTTGGCGCCATTGGCCGTGAACTCGTATTGCGCGGGGTCGGCAATAAAACGTTTCAGCTCGCCGATATTCTGAGTCAGCGTGAAGTTGTTCTCCAGGCCGAATGTGCCAATGTATTTGACATCGTACACCAGCTCCGTACCACTCTTGAAGAACCATTCTTCAGGAACATCCCAGCTTAAAGCCAACTCATAATAGCCTGATGAATTCCTCGCAATCGGCAGGGCAGATGAAGTGGCTGACAGTCTTTTCCATTCGCTGCCGTTGCTCCAGACATCCAAGAAGCCCTTGATGTCGGTGGAGAGGGTCGCAGTGACTTTATCGGAAGCATCAGGTGCGGACGAGCTGTAACGTAACAGCACCGCCTCCTTGTCGCCGCTTCTCAGCTTGAGGGTGCCGTCGGTCACCCTATACTTCCAGATTAGCTCATAATACAGCGGAATATGGATTCTCAGTTGAGAACCCGTACCTCTTACCTCGTAGGTATAATATTCTTTCTCATCGACATAATTCGCACTGACCTGTTGGGGCAATGCCAGAAGAGCCAGGATGAACAGCGAAATGATTGATATCTTTTTCATAATTGGATCATCGTTTTTAGTGGAACAAATTCTTCTTGTATCAATCATTCACAGGGAGAGGGACTGCCTGATGATAGGCGCCTGTGTTGTCGTAGTCAACCAAGACCTGCGTGCTGCCCACACGGCGCATGGCCACACGGCGCAGGGTCAGGCTGTTGGACTTGTCAGACCAGCCGATCATACCACCACAGAGGAATAGGTTCGTGCCATAGAGCATACCGTCGAACAGACAGTCTTCGAGCATCAGGCCGCAAACGGTACCATTGTTATAGAGAGCACCCAGCAAGCCACCGTAATACACCGCACTGTTCGTCTTCGACGAATGGATGTTGACCAGCGAACGGCAATGCTGCAGCTGGATGTTGGTGCCACTGGCAAGGGCAGCGATGCCACCCACGCATAGCTGCTCGGTATAGATGTCGCCAGCCACCGTCAGGTTCTTGATGACGGCGCCGTCGCCCAGGAAGCGGAAGGGTGCCGTGTAGTTCTTGCCCGTACTGTAATGAATGGTCAGCGTATGACCCTGACCGTCGAAGGTGCCAGTGAATGGAAGGGCTTTGTTGCCCACCATCTCCTGACAGTCCTTCAGATCAAGGTCGGATGTCAGGACAGCATCGACATGCACACCCGATGAAACCCTGGTGCAGAAACGCGTCCAGTCATCCACATTGCTGATGGTAAAGGCAGAGACGGGCTCGGCCTTGTTCTCGTCGAGTGTCCAGGTGACATCGACAGCATGTTTCTCCTGTGTCCACGTTTTTTCATCTTTTACCACCTCTAAGGACTTGGGACGGGGCAGCACCAGATGCTGGGGAAGCACCGTCTGTGCCACACCGCTATTGACACCATAGCCCCAGATGCTCGTGACGGAAGCACGCTGCACGCGATAGACCACGAGCGCATCCTCGAAGTTTGACAGCAGCGTTTCATCCTTGAACTCATAGTCCTTCTGGTTGGCTGTATAGGCCACCTGTCCGATGGACTGCCAGTTGGCATCATTGGCTTCAGCCAGCCCCTTCGTGTTCCGCTGTATGAGGAAATAGTCTGTCGGCATGATATCCGTTCGGTCTGCGTCACTGACGGTCCAACTCAGGTTGACGCTACCGTCAGCGTTAACCTTTGGGCTCAGACTCCTGGCTTGATGGAAGGGAAGAATGTCTTGATAATCAGATTTCGCACCCGCCTGAGCATTTCCCTCCACATCCTTATAGTCAACCTCTACGTACAGGTCGGTAACCAGTTTATCGGAGGGAACATAGAAGGTGCCGTATGGTTCGTTCGCCAGCGTCTGCATATCAGCCGCGCCATCCACCTTGTAATGCGCAATAGCACGGGTGACCTCGTTGGCTGAAATCTGCCAGGTCACGGCCACACTCTTGGGATTGGCAGAAGAGGTGGAGATGACAGATGCCACAATACTGGGCTTCTGTGGGGCCGGAGGGGCCGAAAGGGTTATATTATTGAAGCTCTTCTGGTAGGTCCACATGCTGGTATTGTTCTGGTCGCCCATCACGCTGACAATGAAGTCGAGCGCCATGCCACGCCATTCATAAGGTGCATCCCACTGCAAATCGGCAGAAAAACCGTCGTTATTGCTATGGATGGTCACGGTGACACCGCTGGAAGGAACGTTGACCCAGTTGCCACTCTTATCCTTCACCTTCAATGTTCCTCCCAGATAAGACTGGAAATAACAGACGACGTCTTTGGCATCACCGTCAATGTTGCCTGTTTGAACATTATACATAAACAAGGTTTCGCCTTTGACGGCACCGTGTTTCTTCACAATAACCATAGAGGGCGTGACGGCCCACATGTCACGTCCGTCCTTGTCGTAGACGGGAAGCATGAAGATAGCCGACGGTCCACCACCAATGACTTGATAGTTGATGTCGTCCTTCATGTAGTCAGTGGCATACGCTTGCTGCACATGTGCCAATAGCATCGCTATGAGCAACGGTAGTAATAATAGTCTGATTCTAGATTTCATGTAAATATATCATTTTGTTTTATTTCTTCTGTTAAGGATATCATTAAAACACACTGCAAAGATACGTAATAATCTGCAAATTATTGGCAACTGACCGAAAAATCTGCAAATTTTAACGCACATTGGATAGAATATGGTATTCACCTCTTCATTTCCACCAAACATGTAGAGTACACCCTGTAAGATGAATCAAAGGGACAGGTCGTTCCTGACGTTTCTTTCTCCCGTTCCGATGGCGTTTTGCGGTCGTTCCGATGATACTTTACTCCCCTAAAGTATCATCGGAACGGGTCGTAGATGACGTCGGAAGCACCCGAAGATGCCATTGGAACGGGGGCAAGATGACGTTGGTACCACACAGTGGTGGGTCAATCACGGGGACAGGTTTTTGATTGAATCTCGTTAAGCGTCTCATCCATTCCATATCTCCATTTTGATCTGATTCTTTTTTTAGTCATTTGAATCGTTCTGCAAAGATACATTATTTTCAATAGACAACCAAATTATCTGAGTACACTTCTGTAAGGTTGTTTGTATATGGAATCACAGAGACTGGTTTCCGCAAATGCAGACATTGGCAAATGGTCATGCCGTAAATCCACGAAAAGCGGTATTAACAAGAGTAGTGTTCCTGCATGCTGCAGGAACTGTTCGTGCGGGTAGACAGGATTGATACAAGTGACAATAGTAGCCACTATAATGAAGATTATTAATATGAGCTTTAACTTATGCATTATCAAATTATTGTTTACCTATTATTTCTTCTCTTCTGCAAAAGCTTTGCGAAGGGTCTTTTCCAATTTCCCCTTTTCTTGCAACTTCAAGTAGTTTTCCAATAAGTCAACTTTGCCCGTCAACTGACTATTGGGCTTGTAGAACTGGAGGAGGATGTCAATGGCCTGAATAAAATGTTCCTCGTCAAGCTCTTTCATATTTTCCTTCAAACAGACATAGCTGCAAGAGGCGATATAGGCGACCAAATAAGCAGGATTCTTTTCGGAAGCCAGAGGGGCCATCTCTTTGCCAATATTGATAGTCACATCAGCACTTGCTCCGCTCCAATTAAGAATATACCTTGCAGCCTGATCTATCTGTGGAGCACTAACCTTATGAGTCAGGTAGTATTTGATACATTCGAATGCATCGCTATTATGCTCACGACATTCTTCCGCACTTTTGAAGATGATAGGCTCAGGAAGGTCGACAATGCCTTCTTCCTTTTCTTTGTTTAGTCTGGCTATCTTGTCTTCCACCTGCTTGGCGTTTTTTTCGTCGTTTACAGCAGTATAGTATTTGTGCAGATAGGGCAGTTCTTCAAGATACTCATCAGAGTGCTCGCCACATATTTTCTTGATAATGTTCAGAGATCGTAGCTCGTATTTGATAGCCTCCGATGTCTGGTCAGTATAATGACTAGCCTCTGCCATATGCATTAGAATAACAGCCAAGTCATAATCGTTACGGCCTAACTTCTCGTAGATAGTTAATGCTTTCCTACAGTTTTCCGCAGCTTTGGCATAATCATTGACTGAGAGCTGATACAATGACAGATTGTCCAGATAATACGCATACAAAGCATCGTTATTGCTGACATTTGTAGCATAAAGGTTTGCAGCCTTCTCTATCACGTTGATAGCTTCTGCTGACTGCTTGTTCCTGTAATACAACTTTGCGCTGAAAGCAAACTGTTTGATGTAAGTGCTATCCGTTTCACCATACAGCGATTTCAGAATGACGAGTTCGCGCTCCTTGGCTTTGATGGCATCGTCATATCGTTTCTGGTCCATCAACTTGATGGTAATAGCATTCAACTTGTCCGCCTGTTCCTTACTTATCTCGTCAGTTTGCGACCAGGCGGAAAGCAAGCTCAGTAACGTGACCAACGTCAATATTGTTCTTTTCATCATTGATTGTTTATTTAATTCTACAAAAGTAACCATTTCTTTCGATATAATCATACTCTTTTTCATCTTTCATACTTTTTTTAATAACGGAGTCGTCAGCTGCCTGTCATTTGCGCCCCTTGACACCAACTGGCGACTCCATTCCTTTGGATTAACACTCAAGATTGATAAGTATGTCGATGCAAAGTTACGAAATAAAAAAGTCCTTGTCAATAGCCGTCATGCTATTGACACAGATTGAAACAGTTAAGTTATTAATAAACAGGAAGATAATGAATCGAGTATTGGCGACATTGACACATTCAGAAACCAATAATCTGGGCACACTAAGTATACCTTACAGAAGTTTTTTTCTAGAAAAATGCCTTCACAGTCAATCAGAGTTACTGGTACGTGACACAAACAGATTGAATAACGAAACTTTTTTCCCTGCCTGGGAATATTTTGCTCCCAGACTGGGAATCAAAAATTCCCAAACTGGGAATCAATTGCGGCACTTAATACGAACAATTGCTAGCTTTAAACGCACATTATTGAACAATAAGGATGCCTTATTGCCGAATAACGAACGAGTATTTGCTGACGTTTCCTGATTTGGGTTGACTGTCGAAAATGTCCCTCACATACTCACATGACCCCTCTCAAAGGCCGATGTACAAAGGGCTGAAGGCACGTGAGGGATTTTCGTTCTCCCTCACGTCTCCCTGACTTTTTTCTCTTCGAGACCTCACGCCCACTATGCGATGGGAGTGAATGTGACCCAAAATGTGAGGCTATTTTTCGTTTCACCATTTATCTTTGGTCTGTATATCGTCAGCCCAGCGATGATCCTTGGGGAAGGGCTGGCCATTCCATGCTTTGACCTGCGTCCAGGGCTGTGGCGCATCCGTCCAGAAAGGATGATCAGCAGGCAAACCTAAGGGCATGAAGGCAAGGCTGGTCATATAGAGTGAGCCATTGTTGGTATACCAGTCGGCCGTCTCGGGCTGTGAACCACAGAAGCCAATGGTGAGATAGCCCGCATCATTGAAGTTCTGCTGGTGGTCGAACATGCGGTGCATGACCTGTGTCAGTGCAGCACGTACCTGTCCGTTGCTGAGGTCGGAGGGCAGCTTCTGATACCAAGCCATCAAGGCCAAGGGCTGCATGGCTGCCATACGGTAAGGCGTAGAACGTCCGATGACGGGGAACGTACCTTCAGGAGAGATGAAACGTTCAAGGATGATGGCAAACTTCTGGGCACGCTTCAGGGCTCGGTCGTAGTATTTCCTATAGTCGAGACGGGAATTGTATTTGGAATCGACCATCGCCTGCAGGGTTTCCAGATACATGGCATGGAACACATAGCTGCTATAATAGTCAAAGGCAAAGACGGGACCGTCGGCATACCAGCCGTCACCCACATACCACTCTTCAACCTTGCGGCAGGCGGTATTCACACGAAACTCATCAAAAGGAGCTTTTGCCTTAGCCAACAGGCTCTCGATAGTCGACGAGAAAAGGAACCAGTTGGTGTAGGGCGGATCTATCTTGCGCAGGCTCTGAAACTCCTTGATATAGCGTTGTTTGGTAACATCGTCAAGTGGTACCCACAGCACATCCCAGGCACGGAGGAACGACTCGGCAATATAGGCGGCATCGACAAGATTCTGGCCAGCCTTACCCCAACAGAGATAGTCTGGGGAATTGGGATCGACAGAGTTCTTGTAGGCTGCCAATGCCCACTGTCGGAGTTGGCGGCGCTGCTGGCCCTCAGCGGTGTCATCATCGGACAGTGTGAGCCATGGGGCAATACCAGCCATCAGGCGGCCGAAGGTCTCCATATAGACCACACTACGATCGCGGTTGTCGAACGAGGGCGAGAACTCGGTCTTCATATTCTTCCGTAACTCACCTTTCGCCATATTCTCCAGCACGGGCTGAGACATCTTGTAGGCCAATGCACACCAGTATTCGCGGTCTGACTGTTGGACTTGTTTCTTTTTGGCTGCCTGAAGGGGCAGAAGCAGCACGACAGCTGCAGTCAAAATAAGGAATCTTTTCATTGAATAGTGTATTTGATGGGGGTACGTGCCATAAACTCGTCAATGGCCAGTTGCCATTGTGCCTGCGAACGGATGTCATACAGACTCCATGCAGAACCGAAATAGTAGGTATAGGGAGCTCCCTGGTAGTTGTTGACGATACCGATGCCGTGGTTCAACTCACCCTCCAACAGACAGGTCTCGCTGACACCTTCAGGAAACAGGACGGCGACATACACCTGAGACTGATGGAGTTGGGGATTGTCGGTTGGATCGGCATACTGCACATAATTCTTGCCCAACACGAGGTTTTCATTGTCATGCAGTACGACGCCAGCAGCTAGCGCGATAGGCTTCTTAATACCATCGTACCAGACCGTCATGCGGTTGAAGTGCGAACCACGATCAAGACTGATAATGCGATGTTCGGTGATACCATCAGCATTAGGAGCGTAGGTCAGCTCAACGGTAAAGCGCAAGGGACCATTGTCGTGAATCTGGTAGTTCTCATAGCAGTAGGGGAACACCAACTTGCCGTCTTTTAACAAGGCTGGTGCACCGCAACCCAACGAAGGGCCAACGCCGTAGGCATCCATCCCATAGCCATGATCCAAATGGAATGACGTGCTTCGGTCGATAGCATTGAGCGCCACCTTCTGACCGGCTTTCCTCAGCGAGTCTTCCATGATGTTGCCATGATAATCCTTCTGATAGCGGTCTTCCACTACCAATTCTGGAGTATTCTTAACCCACACATCAGTGCCAAACGAGCGTTCACCAGTCTTCTGAAGTGCAGGACCATAGACGCGATAAATACCGAGGTCGTTCTCCCAGGCCAGATCGTCTTTGCGGATGGGGTACACCTTTCCCATAACGTATGTCTTGGGCGTTACAGGCTTGCCTTTCGTGATGGTATAGACAGCCTTTCCATAGGGATGCAACGACATATAAATCAGCAGTTTGCCATCATAAGTCTTCTGATAAGGCATCTCCTGTCCAGCAGCATTCTCGATGACAATCAGCTCTTCCGTGCTGATGCCTAACGACTGGCAAACTGCCTGATAGTCAACCTCCACGACTTCTTGGCGTTGCTGATTGCTATCGTTGCTAAAGGTCAGCACCGCTTTTCTCGTCTGAAGATATCTATAATACTCACAGGCCGCCAACAGGAATGCACCTACTCCGAAGTTGGCTTCACTATTAGCATCTACGCGCTGACCAGGAATGGCGCGTTCACCGATGGGTTGTACGTAGCCCACCTTGCCGCTGGGCTGCAAAGCGATAGTAGTCAGATAGTACCATGCCTTTTCGATGGCTGGCTCAAACTCCTTTTTGGGCAGGTAGCCATTGTTGACACCCCAGAGAAGACCATAACAGAAGAACGCTGTACCACTGGTCTCATAGCCTGGTGCCTGATTGGGGTCCATCATCGAACGGGTCCAATGGCCTTCAGGTTGCTGAAGCTGCTTGACAGCTTGGGCCAGACGTACATATTTCTCAGCAAAGAACGGCTGATGACGATAGGTCTTCGGCATGTCCTGTAACACCTTAGCCAGTCCTGCCAACACCCATCCGTCACCACGAGCCCAGAAGTCCTTCTTACCATTGGCAGTTTTATGCTTGGGGTAAACATACTTGCCGTCTCGGAAGTAAAGTCCCGTCTCGTGGTCGAGCATAATGCTGTCGCTATAGCAGATGTTCTCATAAAGCTTGTCGAGATATTTCTCATCACCCGTCAATTTATACATCTTGGTCATGACGGGCATCACCATATACAACGCATCAGCCCACCACCAATAGTCATGAGCCTTTGAATTGGCCTCATAGCCCATCACCTCCTTAGCGCGTGCTACCTTTTTCTTTTGTGGGGCAAGGTTATAGAGATCAATGTAAGTCTGGAAACAAATCTGCCAGTCACCGAAGAGCACGAAGTCCTGTCCTTCGCCATATTGTTTGTATTTCCATTTGCTGGGGTCAGTCTCTGTGGCGCCTTTCCATTTATTATATTCCGCCCAGCGCAATGAGTAATCGAGAAAACGCTTCATACTTGATTCTTCATGTTTAACTTCCGACATTAGTCGGACAACCTCCATATTACCCGTGTGGTAGGCTGCATTGTCCCAGAAAGCTCTGACCTCGGCAGGTTTATTTGTCTGCCAATAGCTATTCACCTTATTGATGATGTCCTTTACCTCATCACTTGTCCACTGTTTAGCATGCAACGTAACAAATGAAAATAAGCAGATTATAGTAAGTAGTTTTTTCATATTCATTGATTTTCCTGCAAAGGTAATCATTAATAGCCAATTAAACGAGAAAAAACCTTATAAAATGATGAAGCCCTGCTATCGTTGCTGATAACAGGGCTTCTCTGTTTGCCTTACGGCTTCTGAAAAGTGGCAGCCTCCTACTCTCCCGCATTGCATTGCAGTACCATCGGCGCAAGCGGGCTTAACTTCTCTGTTCGGAATGGGAAGAGGTGGGACCCCGCCGCAATAACCACCTGATAATTCGCTTCGCTAAATGATA
>JAEEGG010007500.1_pt1 | contig 25119 bp, 16 predicted proteins | sample 9134161 | NCBI WGS metagenome assembly JAEEGG01 (sample SAMN16246543, study PRJNA631951) | gut metagenome | biome: gut microbiome; feature: rumen; material: CR-attached | host: Bos | place: Iran: Karaj | collected 2018-10 | reverse complement strand
CTTATATGTTTTGTCCCGATATGCCAAAACCATTACTTTTGGTGGCTATGGAGCGGGTGTTCACCTCTTCCCATTCCGAACAGAGAAGTTAAGCCCCGCATCGCCGATGATACTGCACTTGTTTGTGGAAAAGTAGGTCGCCGCCAATTTTTTATAAGGAGTTCCGATGAGGGACTCCTTTTTTTGTTGTATGCTCGTTGCGTACGAGAACATGGATGATTCTGCCGGGCATTGCTACTTTTTTATGGAAGAGGGGGCAATAAAGGGGCAACGAAGGGCGTTATGCGGTTAAAGTAGAATGGTTATGAAGAAGAACATTGCTCTTGTAATGGGTGGTTTTAGCGGCGAGCACGACATCAGCATCGCCAGCGGCAACCAGGTGTATGGCCAACTCGACCACACAAAATATAATGTCTATAAGATTGTCATAGACCGTGATGGATGGTACTGGGAGTACGATGGCGAACACCGCCCTGTCGACCGTGGTGACTTCACCGTCACCGACAACGGACAGAAAGTCCGCTTCGATCTTGCTTTCATCATCATCCATGGCAACCCCGGCGAGAACGGTGTTCTGCAGGGCTATTTTGATATGCTGGGTGTGAAATATACCACCTGCGGATTCTACACTTCTGCCCTCACCTTTCAGAAGGGCTACTGCAACCCTGTGGTGAAGAGTTTCGGTATCGTCAAGGTGGCTGAATCGGTGCTGATTTACAGTGACCAGTGGTCAGTGACCAGTGGTCAGTGGAAGGATGGTATTGCGCCAGCCGACTCTCCACTTTCCACTCTCCACTTTCCACTCTTCGTGAAACCTGCTGCCGGAGGCAGCAGTGTGGCCACCACCAAGGTGAAGAAGGCCGACGACCTGCAGCCGGCCATCCGTGAGGCCTTCACCGAGGACCATGCGGTGCTGGTGGAGGAGTGCATCGTGGGACGTGAGTTCGACTGCGGTGTCTTCCGCAAGGCCGACGGTGAGAAACTGGTGTTCCCCATCACCGAGATTATCCCCAAGGGAGGTCATGAATTCTTCGACTATGAGGCCAAATATCAGGGCTTCAGCAACGAGGTGACCCCCGCCGAAGTCGACGAACGCATTTCGAGACACATACAAGATGTGTCGTTGCAACTCTACGACCTGCTGGGTTGCAAGGGTATCGTGCGCTTCGACTATATCCACGACACCGCCAAGGACGAGCTCTACTTCCTTGAAGTCAACACCATCCCCGGACAGAGCGCCGAGAGCATCGTCCCTAAGCAGGCCAAGGCCATGGGCATCACGCCCGCCGAACTCTACGAGATGAGCATCCAAGCCGCCTTAGCGGACTAGGTGACGGCGGTAGGTGCGGGCCGCCAGGAGTGCGGCAACCACAATACAGAGAATCATTACAGTAACGCTGACGGCCATCTGCCACACCGGCAGACCGAACGGCAGTCGCAGCATCGCTGTGACGGGCGCCGTGACGGGCACGAGCGTGAGCCATGTCGCCAATGTCCCTGAGGGGGATTTGATGATGAATGAGCTTAATATCAGGACGATAAGCAACGGTGTCCCAATCAAGAGGGTCCATTGCAAAGCATCGGCATCACCGTCCAGACGAGCTGCGATGGCGGCCAGCAAGGCGCCGTACAGCATATAACCCAGCAAGAAGAACAGCAGAAACACCGCTGCCACCAGCGGCAGCCGGATGGCTGTGAGTCCCTGTACCGTCTCGTCTACCAGCTGTACTGTGCTGTTGTATTGTGCCGTGGCGTCAACTCCCTTGGTTGCCAGTGTGCGTTGTTCCTGTTGTGCCCGTGCTTGGGCGAACATCTCGGGCGACATCGACTGTATCCCCTTGATGCAAAGAGAGGTGAGCAGCATCCACAGCGCAAGCTGCGTCACCGCCACCAGCGCCACGGCCGCCACCTTGCCCACCAACAGTTGCACCGGTCTGACCGATGTACCCAGCACCTCGGCCACGCGGTTCTGGCGCTCCTCTTGCACGCTGCGCATCACCTCGACACCAAACAGTATCAGTGCCAGTACCATAAGTGCGGCTAATACCAACGCCACCACCGTCTTCACGTGTGCATGACTCTCATGGCCGGTGGCGTCGTCTTGGGTATGCAGTCGAATGTTGGTGGTCTCAACAGAATGGTACACAGACGGTTCCATGTCATATACATCCTCCAAGATGGCGTTGCGAAGCAGCACCTGCAGCTGCCCGTCCACCACGCTCTGCAATGCCAGCGAGGGGCTGTCACCGCGATAGTAGAGGAAGGCGTCGCGCGGGATGGTGGTTTCGCGCAGAGGGATGAAGAGTATCAGGTCGTGTTTGTCGGCATTCTGCTTGGCGTAGTCGAGCGAAGGCATTGGCTTGAATCCCACCTCGCGTGTTGACTGCAGTCCTTCTTCAAAAAGTCCCGTCTGGTCGACCACCAGCACGGTGGTTCGCTCGGCACCGCGCTGCGCCGCCAACACAGGCAGGGCATACAGAACAGCCAGCACGACAGGTATCAGTAGTGACAGCACCCAGAAGGAGGGCTTGCGTAGCCGCAGGAGGTATTCACGACGCAGTATGATCAGCAACTTTTTCATAGTCTAATTGTTTTGTCGCACAGCTCGTTGGCAGCCTGCAGGTTATGGGTGGAGAGGAGGATGGCGGTCCCCTGCTCCTTCAGCCGTACCACCTCGCGCCCCAGCATCTCGGCTCCTGCGGTGTCAAGACCGGAGAATGGCTCGTCGAGAATGAGCAGACGGGGCGTGTGTGCCACGGTGATGACAAACTGCAGCCGTTGCTGCATGCCTTTACTGAGTTTCCCGGCCGGCCGGTCCCACCATTCGTCCATCTCCAGCCGTTGAAACCAGTTGTGTAGTGCCACCTTGGCATCAGAACCGCTCATACCCTTCAATCGTGTGAAATAGAGGGCCTGTTCGCCGACACGCATTCGGCGATAAAGGCCGCGTTCCTCAGGCAGGTAACCAATATTCCGCAGGTCGTCTTGCGTCAATGGATGTCCGTCGAAAAGCACTTGGCCGCTGTCGGGTTCGAGCAGTCGTGTGATGATGCGTAGCAATGTCGTCTTGCCGGCGCCGTTGGCGCCGAGCAGCCCCACCACCTCGCCCGCAGCCACGTCGAAGGTTACGTCGGTGAGCACCTGACGGGCGCCAAATGCCTTGCTGATATGGTCTACTTGCAGCATCATTTCTTCATTTTTAATAGTAATATCTCCGCAGCCAAAGCTATCAATGCCAGTATGATGCAGAGCCGCCACAGTTGGTGTCCTCCGTCGCGGGACCTCAGTTCGTCGGTGAGGGGCTTGTCGACATTGCGCACCAGTGCGAATCCGTCGCGGCCCTCGATGGCTTTGGCAATCTCGCGTCGCTCCAGGAAGTCCATCTGCGACTCGCGTCGCGGGTAGTTGAAAGCCAGATGTTCGTCACCAAGGGTGTAGATGCCGTCGTGCGTCAGTTCGCCGTGCAGCACCAGTTGCTGGCGACCGCCTATGCGGCGCAGGTCTGGCAGCAGGATAAAACCGTTTCCGTCGGTGAGTTCCGGTGGGCGTCCTCCAAGTTCGTAAGTCCCCTGTAGTGCAATCGGTTCTGTACCGCCCAGCATGTGAGAGGCAGGCGGCAGGGGACGGCTGTAGAGCGCCATATTGTAGAGTGTCGGCACGAAGAGCGCCTGATTGACGAAGTCGGTATGCTCGGCCGTGAGCGGCATGGTGAAGAGGTAGAGACGGCCTTCGCCGGCCGGTGTGATGCTGAGCAGGTCGCCGCCGTCACCCAAGGTGATGACGCTCTGGTGGATGGACTGTGTGCGGCCGAAGGTGTAGTGCCCTTGAACGGAGGGCATCTCCATCTCGTCGCTGCGACCGCTGAACACCCCGTTGTAGAGGGCGCTTTCATAGTCGATACCGCTGGCCTTGACACGGCGTTGCACCCATCGGTCGAGCTGGGGTGCCTGCAAGCTCAGCAGCAAGCTGTTCAGCCCGGCGGGGTCGGTCGCTGCTGCAGGCACAGCCAGCAGGCTGCCGCCATCCAACACCCACTGCGTCAACTGCTGCACCTCGCCGCTGGCCAGGTGCTGTGGCTCGTCGAGAATGACGAAGTCGAACTGTGTAAGGTCGTGTTGCAGGCGCGTGTCATGGTGGTAATCAATGGAGCTGTCGTTGGAGAAAAGCCGCTTCAGGCTCTCGTTCGCCCCGCCACCGTCAATGTGCAGTACGCGGATGCGGTCGCCCACATGAAGGGCGAAATGATAGTTGTCGTCGAAGGTGAGGGGGTAGTCCTCGATGGTCACGCAGCCGTCTGTCCAGCCGGAACGTTCAATCCTGAACACGAGTTTCGTGTGTGCCGTGCCCTCCGCGGCAATGTCGACCGTCGTCACCGCTCGCTCCTGCCCGTCGACCGTCAGTTTCACCGGCACCTTCTCCACGTCGTGGCTGCCGCTGTTGCGCAGGCTGATGTCGACGGTCACGCTTCCGCCGGTGAAATAGGCCGGTGCGTCGAGAACCACGCTGTCGATGAAGAGGTTGTCCGCTTCGACGGCGCTCAGGGGCACAAGGGTGACGAGCACGCTGCTGTCGGCCGGCAGGGCCTCCAGGTCGGCCGTCGACCGCTGGAAGTCGCTGACGAGGTAGGCGTGGCGGTTGCGGACAGCGGCGGCACCGGTTGGGGTGTTCTGCCGCATGAAGTCGAGCTGCCGCTTCGCAATGGTACTCATCAGGGGTGCCGCCGGCGAAGGCTCTATTTCGTCGAGGGCGTCGAGCATCTCGTCGCGGTTGAGCCATCGCATCTCGCTGCCGTTCATGTCGTTGGTAATCAGCTGGAACTGGTCGCTTACGGCGTAGGCCTCGACCACCTCGCGCACCTTCTGGCGTGCGGCGTCAAGCAGCGTTCCGTCGGCGCTGGCGTTGGCCATGCTGAAGGAGTTGTCGACGTAGATGCTCACCGCGGTGTTCCCTGCCGTGTGGACGCGGCTTCCGGCCTTGGGAAGGACGGGCTGTGCGAAGGCCAGCACCAGGAAGACCACGGCCAGCACCCGCATGGCCAGCACAAGCCATTGGCGCAGGGTGCTACGCCGCCGCTGCTCGGTATGCAACTCGCTCAGCCGCTCCACGTTGCTGAAATACACCTTGCGGTAGCGACGGAAGTTGAAGAGGTGCACGATGACAGGAATGGCCACCGCCAGCAGGCCCCACAGAAACGCCGGATGGCTAAACAGCACCCTTCACCTCCTTCCTCCTTGTCTCCTTATCTCCGGTCTCTTTATCTCCCATCCTCCTTGTCTCCTTGTCTCCTGTCTCCTTACCTCCTGTCCTCCTTATCTCCTTGTCTTCTGTCTCCTTACCTCCTATCCTCCTTATCTCCTTATCTCCTGTCTTCTTATCTCCTGTCTCCTGCCTCCTAAAGAAACAGCACACCTCGGTCAAGCCGCACTCGCCGCATTTGGGTTTGCGTGCCTGGCACACATAGCGGCCGTGCAGTATCAGCCAGTGGTGGGCTTTGGGAAGAAGCTGCTCGGGAATGTATTTCACCAACTCGCGCTCCGTCTGCAAGGGCGTCTTGCTGTTGATGGTCAAGCCTATACGGTTTGCCACACGGAACACGTGGGTGTCCACCGGCATGGCTGGCCGGTCGAAGTAGACGGCCTCCACCACGTTGGCAGTCTTGCGGCCCACGCCCGGCAGTCGTTGCAGCTGGTCGCGGTCGTCGGGCACCTCGCCGCCGAACTCTTCCACCAGCATCCGCGACAGCCCCGCCAGATGGTGGCTCTTGTTGTTGGGATAGGAAACGGAGTGTATATAGCTGAAGATGTCCTCTTCGCTGGCCTGCGCCATCGCCTCGGCGGTAGGGTAGGCGGCGAAGAGAGCCGGCGTCACCATGTTGACTCTCTTGTCGGTGCATTGGGCCGACAGCACCACCGCCACCAGCAGCTGGAATGGCGACCCATAGTGCAACTCGGTCTCCGCCACAGGCATGGCCTGCTCGAAGTACTCGATGACGCGCCGGTATAACTCGCTTTTTCTCATATCGTCAGCTCCAGATTGGTCAGCACAGAGTAGTGGTCGGACAGCGACGACTTGATGCGCTTGTAGCCCAGCGTGTTGATGCCCTCGCTGTGGAACACCATATCGATGCGGAATTTTGGGAAGCCGCCGTTGTAGGTGATGCTCATGCCGAGTCCTCGCTCGCAGAAGGCGTCCTTCATCTCGTCCTTCACCTGCCGGTAGAGCCATGAGCCGGGTATGTCGTTCAGGTCGCCCGCCAGCACCAGAGGCACCGTGCTCTCCGTCACCACGGGTCGTAGCCGCTGCGACCATTCCTCCTCGTGGCTGAGGATGGTCTCCTTCACCTTGGCCAGCGTGCGCCGGCTCGATTCCTGCACCGTGCCGTGACGCATACGCTCAATCTCCTCGCGGTCGGCCGCGTCGAAGCGGTAGCTGTCCATGTGGATGCAGCACACGCGGAAACGTTGTCCGTCCTTGTGCAACTCGACCAGCAGCTTCTCGCTGTCGACTCGGGTCACATAGGTGATGGGCAGCCGGCTGAAGACCACCGTGCCGTAAGGCATGCCGCTACGCGAGGTGTGGGCCCCGTAGTAGTGGTTGTAACCCAGCAGGGTGAGGCTGTCGGTCAGGGCCACCGTCTTGGGGGCTGCATACTCCTGGAGGCAGAGCACATCGGGCTGGTGACGGCGCACCATGGCGATGAAATCCAGCGCGTTGCTGTCCGACTGCTCAGGCTTGTCTTCCATCCCTTGGAACTGGTGCACGTTGTAGGTCAGCAGCGACACCGCGTAGGGATGCTCCTGGGGGTCAACGCTTTTCATGGGGGCATGCACCTGGAAGAAGAAACCCAGCGTGGCCCAGCGCAGGGCGATGACGGCTGCGCTGAGCAGCCATGTCCACCGTTTCATCAGCAGCCAGATGACAATCATCAGCACGTTGGCCGCCAGCAGCGGCAGGTAGCCGAAGGCCGCCACGCTCGGCAGCAGCATACGTGACGGCGCCACGCTGCCAGCCAGCGTCGTCAGCAGCAGACCAAACGCCAATAATACGTTGAGTATGAGTAGTATGGCACGAATAACCTTCATCCTTTTTGCAAGGCAAAAATACGCAAAATAATTGACATATCTTCGGTATTTCTTCCGTTTTGCCGAAGATATGACCGAAATGGAAACGTGCGTGTGGCAATGGAAGGGTGCCAAAAGCTAGATATACAACGGCTTATCTACACTTGCCCCTTTGTCATTTATGGTGAAGAAATAGAGTATCTGCCAACCACCCGGATATACAGAGTGTATTATTGGTATTGGAGGGACAGGACGTCGCTGCATTAATGTCATCTGCACCCTTATTATTATATCGTAGATATAATAATAGCTGTTTCTTTGTGGCCATCTGCCCCTCGTTTCTTCTTCTAGAGTAATTCTAGGGTAACTCTAGGGTGATTCTAGGGTAATTCTAGGGTAGGGCAATACTTGCCAGTAGATTGCCCGGGGATAGGCCCGGGATTGGCCGTAGCTGACAGGGAGCAGGTAGGGAGCGAATAGGGAGCAGGTAAGGAGCAAGTAAGGAGTGGGTAGGGAGCAGGTATACTCTATCCTCCTTCATGGTTCAGCGTCGGTGCATGCAGGAGCGAAGCTACAGTGAGCCTAATTGCTGAAAGCTCCCAGGAAAACACTTTTGCTGGCCTGTCCGGGACTGACGGTGATTTTGCCGCCTCCGGAGCGATGGTATTTGGTGGCTTGGAACCAGACGTAGACAAGCATCACGTCCTCCTCGCCTTCGGACTCCGGAAGCTCGACGGTACATTCGCTGCATGCCTCCCTCAACGGGCCATTCAGAAGATGCAGCGCCGGCACGGAAGGCCTGTAGATCGCCACCATCAGTTGGTCGTCCGTCACCCCATGAGTGTTGTTTATCCCCGTGTCGGGGCATGCGATATGCAGCCGTCCGTCGCGCATCTCCGCTGCTATTCCTTGTCCGACATATCGTGGCCCCTGTGCCAGACACAGCAAATCCGGTCGGAAGCTCCACTCGCCGGATTCCTCGTCCCACACGAGGGCACCGTTATGGAAATTCTCATGCACAAAAGCATTCCTCGCCGTCTGTCCGCTGCCGCGTTGTGGCACCTTGGCGAAGCCGATGTTCACCGCCTCCGCCAGCTCTTTCGATAGCCTGTTGACGAATGCCAGCTTGGCGCGATGCTTCTGCTGCTGCGGAGTGCGCGGATTTGTGGGTTTGTAGAGTTTCTTGTAGACCTGCTTCCCGTCCAGCACCACCGCTATTCGGTCGCCAATCTTTCCGTGCTCCAGCCCCAGTATGTTGTTATCTGCTTTCGACATACATAGATAACGATGTTTCCTATAGATTATTGTGCTCTTTTGTTAGTTAAGCTTATTGTTGGTAGAATCGTAATTCCGCAGCATTTTTACTAGTTGCTTCGTCAGTTTTTTTTTCAAACGTTCTCTTTTTTTGTAAAAAAATAATGTGGTAATTTATTTGTTTTTAATACTGTAAATGGAATTGTGTAAAAAAAAAGACGTTGGCGCTGAAAAAAAGTGTATATTTGCACTCCGATAGGGCGTTTGACCATCGAACGGATGAGGGTGAACTTAATCTACTAACTGCAATTTGAATTATGTTTCCCCAAACATATACAATATGAACCAATTGATGATTTTATTGCAAGCGGAAAGTGCCGCCAATCTTTTCTTTCAGATTTTGGGCGGTGTTAGTGTTATTGCCGCTGTATTCTATGGAATTCTAAAATTCATTAGTGATAAACGGAAGGCGAAATTAAGAGAACGCGAAGCTTATCAGGCCTCGTTCGAGAATACCGTATCACAACTGACATCAACCAACAAGTCGGCTCAAGTCTCTGCCGCCATACTGCTTCGTAGATATTTCAGGGAGACAACCGAAGACTCTAAGAAGGATTTGAGAAAAGAAACCATAAATGTCATATCTTCTTTGTTGAGGGTTCTGCCGACAGGTGTTTTCCAAAAGACCTTGGCCGACGGTCTCGGTTATGCATCTGAATTGTCGGGATGCGACCTTCAGAAAACAAACCTGCAAGATGTTTTGCTTGACAACAAGAATCATGACATCTTAATGAACGGGACCGACTTGTTTTTGGCCGACCTGTCTTATGCCAATCTGGAAGGAATAATCGGACATGGTGTCATACTATATAATGCAATTTTGTTCAACGCGCGAATTCGTAATTGTGATTTCACAAATGCCAATATGAGAGGTGCAGATTTGACTGGGGTCGTGTTCAAAAACTGTGTTCTGAAAGGAGCTGACTTTACGGGGGCAAGGAATATCCCAGCTGCTATCAAAGATAATCTGGATGAAAACAACAGGTTTACATTGCCTGGGGATCAGAACGCCAAACATGAGACAAAAGAAAGAATAGTTTTCTTCTCCATGCCTGGAACAATGACAAAAGAGGAGGAAATGATAACAATGAACTATAAGGATTATTTGGAGAGAATTGGATATGAGGTTCTATATTATAAACGTGACGATTACCCCCGATTTGGACAATTGAACCGGGTGAAGGAGTCTATCAATCGTTCTTGTGGAATGATAGCTTTTGGATTTAAGCAAATAGAAATTTCAGATGGTAAATACAGGCCGGGTACAGGTGAGGAAAAAGAATGGAGGAATAAGTGGATGTCTACACCATGGAACGAGATTGAAGTTGGTATTGGTCTGTCTGTGGGGATACCTATCCTTCTTGTCCATGACCCAATAATCAATGAAGGCATATTCGACAATGAATTAAGCGAATGCTTTGTGGGTAGAGTTTCCTCTACCGAAGATGTTCGCCGGCTAAACTACAACAAGGCCGTCCAGGAGTGGGTGTCAAAGTTATAGATACCTTTCTGCGTTTCCAAGAAAGAATCCTGAGGGTCGATTGGTCGCAAGGCACCAAAGTGACGGACGGTGTCAGCGAACAACAAACCATGTTCTAGGCTACTTTGCAGGATTCCAGGCACAATAGGCATACGGGCTTATGCTGGGATACTTGTCCGCCATTGGGTCAACGGAGAGCCACATGGTCATCAGCTCGTGGTCCATATACCTCGCTCCGAAATAGCCATAGCCGGTTTCCTCATCGCGTTGCTCATTGTATTTGATTTCATTCAGCGGTATTCGCCACCCCTTACGGGGGTCATTCCCGGTGAAAACGAAGGGGTGAAACCGCATGGCTTTCGTGCGGTTTACTCCTTCGGTTTTATGTGCCGGTTTGAACATTCTTACATGAGAATCTTATTTGAATAATAAACCAAGCATCAGAACAATCATCAATGAAAATAATAATCCCACAATTAAATTGGAGACATCGTTATAATATATCTCGTCTTTGAGCGATGTTTTGCATCCTTTTAACAGCCAACGCACAAATGCCCCTATTTCATTTGCCCATTTCATCTTTAACCTCATTTACCCCTTGAAGAAACTGGGTGGCTTTTCTATTGTCAATCAAGCTCTCTTGTAATAGTTGGTTTTTTCGGAACGCATTTCTTGCTCCCCTGCGAGATAATCGCTTGATGATATCAGGATTTTTAACAATTTCGTTTATAACCTTATATGCCCTTCGCTGATAGGAATTGCAGTAACCATAGTGTTTGGGAAATGGCGTTTTGTGAGTTTGGTTTCATAATCAGCCAAAACGCAACCGTCATATCCATTGCACGTCCCAATACACCAGATGGACTTTTCGTAATCATTTATATTAAGTTGCCAACAATCTTCGTAATCCATCAATGTAAACGAATTGGACGCTTCTTTTGTTTTAGTTCCTAAGCCAATTTGCGGGATAATCACGACAGAATCATGTTTAAATATAATCCAGCCGGCGATTTCATGAGAAATGCTCCAATCAATGGTTACTTCTGGACACTCTTGTACAAGTGTATCATATTTTCCCATGAAGAAACACGACATTTCTGTATTGTTATAGTCCATTCTTGTCACGCAAATACCGTCAAGGTGGTACTCAATAACTCGTATGGAATCTTGTCGTTTGTCCGCCAAAAGGCTATTATCGTGCGGTGATGACGTGCACCCTACCAACAAAAGAAGTCCTGTCAATAAAACAACCAATAAAGACCTATCGTTCTTGACAAAATATTTTTTATAGTTTTCCATGCTCGATCATTTTTTGTATTCTAATTCCAGCATTAATACCATCCTGCGAACATCGATTCTCTCCGAAGTTTCCATGATACATCAAAACCAGAGGTGCAATAAGAGGATTCCTGATGCATTTGTAAAAGTCCTGCTTGCATAACTCTGTTAATTTTGAGAAGTTATTGCCTGCCTCATTAAAACGGCCATATCCATATTTAACAATCGATGTAGGAATACTGCACCATCTGGCAAAACGTCCTGCCAATATATTCCCCGCATCACGTGCAGAGGCATATTTCCCATAAGCTTTTGATCCATAGTATACATTCCCTCCTGGAGCATGATTCTTAATATTGAAATCACCACTCTCGCTTCCGGCTTTTTTCATATATTCATTAACAGTCGGACAACTATTCATTGCCTGTTCTATTTGTTGCTCGGCCCAGTTTGACGACAAATCAATTCTTGCCCCTGTTCCTGGGACAATTTCCCCTGTAGATTGGTATTTTTCGAAATCGCAGAATCCCAGGTGAGTCCATGTTTCGCCGACCTTGAGGCCGCCGGCAGATGGCATACATGAAGAATGCTTCCGATTTGCCTCTTCTCGTGCTTGCTGCGTTGTCCCAGAATGTTGATATATCCCATAGTCCCCATCATTGAATACTGCCACAACGTTTCCATCACAGTCTATGTGTGTTGATATTTCCATACCGTCAGGGTCCACTAGTTTAACAGGATTCCACGCGCAGTAGGCATAGGGGCTAATTGACGGGTACTTGTCAGCCAGCGGGTCGACGCTCAGCCACATGGTCATCAGCTCATGATCCATATACCTTGCACCAAAGTATCCATAGCCCGTTTCCCCGTCGCGTTCTTTCCCGGTGAAAACGAAGGGGTGAAACCGCATGTTTTGAGTGTGGTTTACCCCTTCGGTTTTATGTATTGCGTTGTTCAAATAGATTTTGTTGTCTCCAGTTAATCTTCTACGACAAGAATGAACGTTTATAAATGAGCATCTACCACATATAACCTTGTTTTCGTGGTGTCTAACATGCAAAAAATGATGTAGCGAGGGTCGTCAAGAGAAGGTTTTACACAAAAAGAGTAATAACCACAACCTAACGTATTTATCTTTTCCAGCTGCCGAGACAACATTTCGGTTTTAGCTGTTCCACAATAGTTAATAATCACATTGCCAACCTTCAAATATGCAGAATCTATCGGCAATTTTGTCCAATCATGCCTAACCCAAGAGGCGTCATCTGCATATAGGTTATTATGTCTTGGGGAAATACTATCATTCTCCTCAAAACTATATGTTTCGCAATAATACCATTCCCCAATAGCCTCACTAGAGGCCTGGTGTGTCTCAATGCAATCACCTATATTTGTGCCTAATATATTAGGTATTTCGTTCAAGTAAAGATAATCTCTTTGACAAGATATTGCGAAGAAGCAAACAAAGGCTATAAACAAAATGTTTTTCATTGTACGAAACTATTTAATGGAATACTGTACCTGTTTTGTATGTATAAATATCAAATGGTTTCCCTTTACCAGCCACCCATCCGCCTATTTTTGTGGAAAAATTACGCCATGAACTTCCTTTTGGATGCTGCTCAAATCCATAGTTGTCTAAACGTCCGTCAGAATTCCCCAATCTAACTTCTCCCGTTGACTTGTTTAGAAGCGTCAATTCAATGTTTCCATAAACAAACCCAGTTGGACCTGGATTCAAATATCTCCCTAAAAAATTTATTGTTTTACTACAGCCTTCCACTTTTTCAAAAGTCCCTGTTGATACTGGGAATAGGTCAATCTTTGAGGCATCAACATATAAGGGATTACCATTCCCATTTCTATACCAGTCGTTTGCTTCTGTAAGAGTCAAAAAACCATCCCAGTCTGGTCGCGATGACAAGGAGTTGCTATGCTCCAGAAAATCTGAGAACCCATCGCTATTGCAGAATGCTACAAGTTCCGAAAAAGATGCTTCGGACTTCATGGCATCAGAATGGGACATGCCCTGTTTGAATTTGGAATTGTCCATTATAATGGGATCTCCCTGTAACCCCTGGTCATCTGTGCCAAGGAAGCTGCCAGACAAATCATAAACAGGATTAATATCCCTGCCATCTGGATCCACCTGCTTTACAGGATTCCATGCACAGTAGGCGTATGGACTAATGCTCGGGTACTTGTCGGCCATCGGGTCGACGCTCAGCCACATGGTCATCAGTTCGTGGTCCATGTAACGGGCGCCGAAATATCCGTAGCCGGTTTCCAAATCCTTCTCTTTCCCGGTGAAAGTGAAGCTTGCGGAATCATTGGAAATGTCTTGAACACAATTACATATATTAAAACGACAAGTCGCGTTTTTTGAAGAAATTGTGAAAAAAAAACTCCCCTCGGCACCTCCACAAGGCACCGCATTACTGGAATAAATGCTATTGTCCAATGTGCGCATTTCGCTGCAAAAATACTCACTTTATTTGAATTATGAGAACAAAAATGTATTTTTACATCCGAAAAGTGTTTTGTTGTTCAAAATAAAAACCTGTAATTATGAACATTAGAATCGATTCCAATTTCAATTTCCTGGTCACGTCCATCCAGTATTTCCCCAACGGAGAACTTTTTATCTCATTGACGTCCGAAGAGAATCAGTCTGAGAACCGATATCAATATGAGGCTGCACTCGGCAGCGGGCAAGCCGAGGAGAAACCGACCATCAGCCTGCTGCAATATGCCAAATCTTTCGCCTCTTCTGCCGATATCAAACCTAAAACCAAAGATACCTACCGCCTCATGTGCAACCACCTCGAGGCCTACGGAGACAGCACTATCGACAGGGTTACCACCGCCTATCTCCAAGACTTCATCCAATATCTCCAATCGCAAGGGCTGAAGCCCGGCAGCGTGCGATTATATTTTCAAAAACTGGCCTGCGTCCTCCACGATGCCTACAAGAACGACCTCTTTGACGACCGCATCCTACAGAGAGTGAAACGTCCCAAGCGAGAACAGGAGAAAAAGAGTTTTCTGTCTGAAACAGAACTGAAAAAACTAACCAAACACCAACTGTCAGAAAAGTATAATAACATTCAAAACATGTTCCTTTTCTCTTGCATGACAGGACTGCGATTCAGTGACGTACGAGGTTTGCAATGGAAGGAGGTGAAGCACAACGGGAAACACCTTCAACTAGAGTTCCACCAACAGAAGACCGACACCCACGAGCGTCTACCGCTATGTGCCGAAGCCGAAGCACTACTGCGAGGCCAGAAACGTGGCGGTGAATATGTCTTCAAGGAAGAGAGCAACCAAAAAGTAAACGTGGTTTTAAAACGCTGGTGCAGAGAAGCCAGGATAAAGAAAAATGTCTCTTTCCACATCGCACGACACTCTTTCTGCGTTCTACTGCTGACAAAGGAAGTCCCCATCTACACTGTCCAGCAGCTCATGTGCCATTCTGACATAGGCACCACCAAAGTCTACGCCGATTTGTTGAACAAAACGAAAGCAAAAGCATTGAAAAAAATGCCTGTAATCTGGAATCCGACCTGGGCGACAACGGGATGACAGTTTATCACATCGGTTTCATATGCGGATTGTGCGCTTGTAATACATCTTGGTTATCAGTTTGTTACAATCCAATTCGTTTTTTATTTTTAAAAGAAGATGGTTCTGTATTGTTTTTTTTGTTATCTTTGCATCTAAATAAACATGATGGATGTAGGGAAACAATCCCTATATCGGAAATAACGAATAAATATGAGAACAATACGGAAAACATTTATTGCACTTTGTTTGTTTGGCCTCTGCGTGTTTGCGCAAGGGCAGAGCAGTGGCAATATACAGCAGCCGACATTCCAATGGCGTTGTGAAACGGGTGACACTATGTTGAATTTCAATCCAGCCACCACTTCAATACTGTATTTTGACAGTATCCCCTACGCCAAAGACTACACTCTGATAGTGGTCTACAAACCCGTTTCCGACACGGAGTCCACCGTCTGGCATCTCTTGTATGGCGACAGCGCTACCCGCAGCCTCACCACCGAGCGCATCCTGTCGGGCAATACAGCCATACGCTATGCCGACAGCACCGGCAGCAGGCCGGCCATCCATACACTCCGGCAGAGTGCGCCCGAGTCGGATACATCATACATACAGATGACACTCGGCGACGGGAATCTTATGATGGCCGAGATGTTGTATTTTGACCGTCGTCTGGGGAATGCCACTTTGCGCCGAATACAGACTGCTTTGGCAGTCCGCTACGGTATCACCCTCGGCCCTGTGGATTATATCTCCAGCGATGGAAAACGGATATGGGAATATGACTGCGACAGCACTTGCTACCACCATCATGTCACCGGTGTGGGATTCGACACGGTGTATGGTGTTCGCCAGTTGAGAAGCCATTCGGAGATGGAGGGCGGCATGGTCACCATTGCGACAGACACCCTTTCTCCCGGTTCGTTTCTGCTGACAGGTGACGACGATGCGCCACTGGCCTATACGACCGTTGATGATGGATTCTATGGAGGTGAATACGAAATACTGTCCCGCAATTGGCGTATCAGGGCCACAGGTACAGAGGACAACCTTTTCTCCTTGTCATTCGATACGCGAATGCTTCCCCTGCCCACGGACAGCCTTGTGCTGTTTGTAGACGATGACCTATACCTCCCCAGCGCCATTACCGCTGACGCTGTCGAGTTCAATAGCGTATTCTTCCCGACCGACAGCTGTCAGTTCACATTGGCCAGGGGTGCGGCCTTGTGGAGGGCTTCCCAGTCCCATGATGCCCACGCCCCCAATATTGGTGTACAATACAGTGATACCCAACGCATGAATGGGCATGCTGCCCTGAACCTGTATCCGAATCCTACTACGGAGCGTTTTTCACTTGAGGTATCGGGGGCAAAGTGGGTAAAAGCCACCGTATATAACCAACAAGGCAAGGTAATGGCCATATATAGCGACAGCGGCAAGGAGAAATATCTCTTTGAAGGAGCGTTGCCTTCGGGGAATGCCTACTATGCCACAGTCACCACCGATGAGGGTGACCAAACAATAAAGATTGTTGTAAAATAAAAAAAACCAAGCAAACATATGAAAAACGCCATACAATTCCTGCTTTTTACTGGTTTGTTGCTTCTCACCTGCGGCTGTCGCCACCATGAAGTACCGCAGACTTCAACTGACACCGTCCGTATGGAGGATTTCCGGGTTGCCGTCTCAGACATTCAGCAAGACTCTGTTTTGGTAAAATGTCAGAGCGAAGTCCGCAAGCCCGATGTTGCTATACGTGTCCGCAAAGGCAACGCCTTGTTTATGGAGACCGAAGGATTGCAGCTCGCCGCTGTAGACACGGCGGTGAAAGATGCTGGTGTCTATACCGTCACCTCGCTTATGGCGGAAGAGCTGCCGCCGCTTCCGCAGGGCATGATAAATATGACGGCTATTGCATCCGGCTACCGACTGCTGCCAAGTGGTGAACACTTCAGTCCCTATGCCGAGCTGAGGGTGTCTTACGACCCTGCGAGGTTGCCGATGGGCTATACCCCTGACGACATATACACATCGTACTATGACACCGCTACATTGGCGTGGGTGCGACTGAACCGAGTGGAGGTGGACACCGTCAACCATGAAATTGTATCGTGGACCACCCATTTCACAGACTTCGTCAACGAACTGCTCAAAGCACCCGAGATGCCGGAGACGCAGGGTTTCGCGCCGACAGCCATGAGTGACCTGGAGGCGGTGAATCCGCTGGACGGTCTTCCCGTCATCCAGCCACCCACGGCCAACAACAACGGCACAGCGAACATCACGTATCCTATTGACATCCCTGCAGGCCGAGGAGGCATGCAGCCGAACCTGGCTCTGACATATAGCAGCACAGGTGGCAGTGGCTGGCTGGGAGTGGGTTGGGACATACATGTACCATCCATCACACTCGACACCCGATGGGGCGTACCTCGATATGATGAAAACGTTGAAACTGAGATATACTTGCTTGATGGAGAGCAATTGGTGGCCAAAGATTCAAATGGTATTATTCTTGAAATGCCACACCGAACCAACAATCAAACTCCACGCTCGGCGTTAGGTGACAACGCACAATTCTTCACACGCACAGGAGATGCCCACGACAGTATCATCCGTCACGGTGACAGTCCTCAAAACTATTGGTGGGAAGTGGTTGACAGAAACGGCGTCACCCACTATTACGGCCGTTACCACCAATCCAATCGCAGCATGGATATCCGCCCCGAATATAATGTAATCCAAGCAGCACTTCCTTCTTGCGCAACCTATGACACCGTCAATAACATTCTTCGTTGGAAGCTTCCAACCACCCTTTGCGATGATCATAACAACATAGCGCGGTGGGTACTCACCGAGAGCCGCGACCTGTATGGCAACACGGTTCGCTACTACTACGACCAGGCCACTGTGCAGAATCGCGGTGCCATAGGCCGTCAGCTTTACTTGGACAGCATCTCGTACACCGGACACAACGACACCGACGGCTATTATACCGTAGTGTTCTGTCGCACAAGCAACACCACCAATGATATCCCCGTGTCTTGCAACAACGGTTTCAAAGAAATTACTGACCAGTTGCTCAATAACATATATCTTAAATGCGGTGACAGCATACAGACTATTTGGCATTTTGAAATTGAGAACGGAGATTCTACCAACTACAAGAACCGACTGACCAGCGTCACCAAGATAGATACCGTGGAAAAAATAGGTATGCGAAGTCTTTTGGATAGTTTATGCCACTGCATACGCCAAGACGAGGATGAGTATGCCACAGCCAGTGGTGACAGCGCATATATTTTCATGCCAAGCGACACATTGTTTGTTCTGGATACTACATTGATACCGGTGTATCGCCTGCTTTGGGAGAAGAGTCTTATGGATACTCAAGATCTCCACACCAACCATGACGGGACACTTTATGACTTTGTTTACAACAATATGTATCATACTTTCTATAATACCAACACCTTCAACGATTCCTTGTTTTTTGCACTCTATGATTCCATTTATTATCAAACCTATTTTAATGATGATTCTGCTATACACTGGTGGTTTTGGTGTCGCGGCTATGAAATACGGGTGGACACTATACGGACAGTAGTCTTCGACAGTCTCCGCATTCCCCGTCACATCCGACCTTTGAGCGAATTTACTACTTTGGGCTATGCCGGATCCACCACAAACTTTGAATATTATAATGCTCCTGCCAGCACATCTCTTTTTGGCGAGGAGAAAACAATAGATATAAGCTCTAGTAACAGGAACCTGCATGGTTTCTTTTTGAGCGATCCGTTTAATAAACATGTCGCAACCCAGATGCGAAGCCATGCCACAGGCCTTGGTCTGACAACCACATCGGCATGGAACGTCGGCGGCGCTGCCACAGTAGGCCTTGGTCCAATGGTGTGCATGTCAAACAACGGTCTGGGAGGCAACTATACACGATCCGGTTCGTCGAGCGAGACCCAGATGACCTTGATTGACCTCAACGGAGATGGTCTGAACGATAAAGTTTTTGTTAGGGGCGACAGTGTGTATTTCTGCCGTTATCGTTGGGATGAAAGGGACTCCACGTTCTCTTTCGCCCCTCCAAAACTTGTCAAGGGTATCCATCATATAATGCGCTCAAACAGCAGAAGCAACACCTTCGGTGTACAGGCCGCTCTGTATGTTTCAGCCGGAGCCAACTGGACGGATACCAAGTCCACTACCTCCACCTATTTTGCCGATGTCAATGGCGACGGTTTGGTTGACCTGGTGGATGACGGCCAAGTGTATTTCAACCATTGCGAGAAGGACGGAGTGCCGGTGTTCAAGCGCTACAGAGACGTGCCCGTGACATCGCCAGGAAGTGAGGAAGAGGAGGTGATTGCCATAGTGGACTCAATGGCCGCTGCATGTGGCGACATCATCTTCGACGGTGCCGCCGACGGCAGCATCAACTGTCAGCGTGTCTGGGTGCTTGTTGACACCTTATGGGTGCAACACAATATGGGACAGTATTATACACGGTTGAACGAGCATTCGGAGGATACAATGTACCGAGTGTACGAAGGCGGTGACAACTTGAAAGTGGAGGTCTACCACCGGGAGTGGGATTGCTCCTATCACGACGATTCACCCGCCACAGATGCTGTGCGCGTATGGATAGCGCCTCACGATGGTGAAATTGATATTACCTCGAGAATACAGCTGCAAGAAGACATTTCAGAGTCGCGCCGCGTGGCCCGTCATGCCGACGGTGTAGTCCTGTCCATACAGAAAACATGGAATATCAGTCATGGACAAAGTAGGTTCAATCCGGGAAGCGAGGATACATTACTTATTGACAGAATGATAGACTCCGTCGATTATACTATGCATGTCGATAGCATACGGGATAGTGTCAAAGCCGGAAACATGATTTTCTTCCGTCTGCGTTCCAAATCCGACTATCATTTCGACGATGTCTATGCTCGTTTCACAATTGACTATACGGACAGTACTTCCTTTTCGGAAAAAAATGAATGGCATTTCGACTCGCAGGAAGACTTCGTACTCTCGGGCAATGGCTATTTCCAAGCCCCGGTGAACGGCTTTTACAAAGTGTATGGCCGGAGGATTGATAGTACAGAAAATGTATCTGTTGTGTTGGAGCAAAAAGACATATCGGTTAATGATTGGTATGTCGGGAGTGATACAATGTACACGACAGATATGATACCTGCCAGTAAGGATGATGTGGTTCGCATTGAATTGAGAAGCAATAATAGCTCTTCAGTGAACTGGGGACAGGTAAGGTACAGCCCTTACATCGTTTTTGTTCCAGAAGAAGGTGCAGAACGTTATGACAGTGTTTACCACACATTGGATAGCATTACTTTGGACACCACCACCTTTTCGAATACCGATACCATAAAAGGCTGGCTGATGCCGCATGTGAATTTCATCCACTATGATACTATCTATGACGTGCCGCTTTATCGTCGCCTGTTCGGTCCGTTATATAAGGGCTGGGGCCAGTTCGCCTACCGTTCCGAAGGATTGGATGCTGACCAGATACAGATTGAGAAACTGGTGCCTCCCGATATGATGGTGGCAGGCAACACCAATACTGCTGATAGCAGCGATCTGTATCAGAAGACACACACAAGCCCCGACACGTCGAGATTCAGCCAGTCAGAGACTATGGAAGATTTCCTGTCGAACAATTCGGATTTCTATAGTCCCTACTCTAACAGTTCGAACTGGGTGGAGATGACTCCCGATGTGGAGCATTGGGCTTGGGTAGGCTATGGGCATCAGAATACTGTCGGACGCGACACGATAAGCAATTCTTTGCGTACAGACTGGTTCTCTATCACTCCTGACGAAACAGTCTATGCCCAAAACAATTCCGATGACTCTGTAACATACATCACAGGGCAGATTGTTGTCTACGATGACCCCGTGCCTCCTGCCTCCCATGGAACCCCCGCCAAAGCGGTGAACAAGGTGAATCGTTCCAAATCACGCAGCTGGTCAGTAGGATTTCTTGGTGCCGGTACATCTCACAGTAGTGGCGACAACACCATTGAAATCGAGTATATGGACCTCAACGGCGACCGCTATCCCGACATCATAGGTACTGACAAGGTGCAATACAGTCAGCAGTGGGGTGGTGTGGGACCTGTGCGTACATTGGACAACGCCCTCAGTCACGGCAGTGCCTCACATACCGAGTCGCATGGCTTGAGTTTCAGTGCCTCACAAGTCACGCAGGAGCGTACGACTTGCAGTCTTCAGCAGAATGCTTTCTTCACCATGCATAGTGAAGGTAGCGGCGGTGTATCGGGTGGAGGCAATATTGGCAACGACGAGGCTGGCGGCAGCTGGGTGGACATCAACGGCGACGGCCTGCCCGATTTTGTCAATCCCATGGGTGAAGTACGGCTGAACATCGGTTATGGGTTCTTGGATGCTGAGCACTGGGATCTTGAAAAAGTACGCAACGGCGTGAGCGGAGCCATCTCGGTGGGTGCTGGATTAGGGCTTGCTGAAGAGGAGATTGTGACGGACTTTCTGAGCGGCGTGACCAACATCTCTCAGGCCAGTATCGAGTTCGGTGTCGGTGTGGATGGTTCCTACAACCAGACGACTCACATGCTCATAGACATCAATGGCGACGGCCTGCCCGACAAATTGTGGCGTGAATTAAACGATCTAGACAGTATTGTCAATGGCGGTGATTTCGTCAAGACAGAAGTGTGCTATAATCTCGGTGCCGGCAGGTTCAGCTCCCCTCAGACTTTGGATATCGGTCGTTTCCACTCTTCTGCATCCTTCAGCGAGTCCATGAACTTGGGATTCACTTACGGATTCACGGTATGGGGTACGTTCAAGATAACGCTAGGCCTCAACGGCTGCCCATACAACGCTGGTGTGATACAGGACTATGTGCAGTTGGCCGATATCAATGCCGACGGCTTGCCCGACTGGGTGTATTCAATAAATGAAGATGAAATGATTGTCCGTTACAATATGGGAGGCAGGACCAATCTGCTCAAAAAAGTAACGAACTTTAATAATGCTAATTTCCAAATAGAATATGCCCTTTCCGATCCAAGCTACAACCAGCCTTCGCGTACGTGGCTGATGACTAAAGTAGCCACCCACGATACGTTGAATAGCAACAACGGAGCCACAACTACAGTGACGGAATACGCCTACGCTGGGCCGCATTATGACCGCTATGAACGTACCTCATACGGATACGACACCGTTATAACAAGCAATGTGAACCCTGCTACTGCAAGCGTGTACCGTACCGTGGAACGTAACTATTACAACAGCAATATGCTTCGTCGTGGACGGCTAAAGAGAGAGCTGATATATGTGAACAGCAATAAGTTATATATAGAAAAAATTCACGAATGCACCTACATTGACTACACCCACGGAGACACATTGACTGTGGATACACTTTGCCCCTCAATAGCCTATCCCGTAGTTGAGGCAACTATCACCAAATTCTATGAAGGAGGAACCACTCCATTGTTGGTGGTAGGCGAACGCACAGAATATGACCGCTACCACAATGTGCTCAGGTATACCGACCTTGGCGATACCAATGATACAAACGACGGCCTTGTGGTAGACTTCCACTATTATACCGGACAGGCCAACAACTTGATTGGATTGAGAAGAGACTACGCTGTCACACCTACCGGCTCGACGACAGCAATGCGCAGGGCGAAATTCGAATACGACCTTGCTCATGGCAAGATTACCCGACAGGTGCTATACAATGATTCCGACAGTTCGGTGTATGACTTCGTTTATGATCCGACGTATGGCAATCTGGACACCGCAATGCAGCCGCTAAACGACAGCAATCAACGCATGACATATTACTACGAATACGACAATACCGTACACACATATCCGACACGCATATTTAATTCGTATGGAGAATTAATGTCCACCTCCTACGACTACCGTTTTGGCAAACCTTTGACAATTACTGATCCCACAGGAAGCACGATGACCTGTCGCTATGACTTTGCAGGTCGCCTTGTCTCGGTCAACTCGCCGATGAACACCAGCGGCACTCCGTCATTGGTGAACCAATACCACCCGATGAACTATTACCAGAATGGATTTAATCCGCAGGGGTACTCATTTAGTGCATCACCGACAGGACATCCGTACACGGTGAGCATACACCATGACGACAACGGCGACACAATCACCGAAACTGCTGTGCTTACCAATGGCTTCGGACAGGTGATACAGACCAAGAAGGGGCTGCGTGTTGGCAATACCAACAAGATGCAGGTGTCGGGGCGTACCATTGTGGATGCCTATGGACGCACTATTGAACAATACGATCCTGTCGTGGAAGACAGTTCGACTCATAGAGGGGAGTATAACACCAACTATGACGTCAACTCACTTACCTCCACAACCTACGATGTACTGGACCGTACAAAGGATGTGACGATGCCCCTCGGCGTGACAACGCACACGGTATATGGCATTGGCAACGATGCCGGCGGCCATCGCCGTTTCTACACCCGTATAATCGGCCCCAATAGCGATACAACCCACCAGTATTCTGATTATGATGGACATCAGGTGCAGGTGACAGATGCCAATAATGGAATCACCCTGATGCAATACGACAATCTTGGTCAACTTGTTTCAGCATCTGACCCCGAAGGGTTCACGACAAGCTACACCTATGACATGCTTGGCAGGATGACAAAACGCATACATCCTGATGCGGGAGAGACTCGCTACATCTACGACAACGCTGGTAATTTATTGACGGAGGTCAACCCACTGGGGCAAATTAATTACGACTATACATACTACAGACCTATGCATAAACGATATAGCTACATGACTGGCAACGACGTGACATTTACCTATGGCAACAGCGGCACAGAGACAGGCCGTCCCATCCGCGTTGTTGACGGCAGCGGGATGTGCGAGTACAAATATGATGCCCTCGGCAATGTCACCGACGAGATCCGTACCATCGCCCTGCCACACAACGGCGATGAAGTCTACCGCTTCCACATGGGCTACACCTACGACAGCTGGGGCCGCATGCTCTCGATGACCTACCCCGACGGCGAGGAGATATCATATACCTACCAGTGGGGCGGCGACCTCCGCTCCATGCACGGCGTCAAGAACAGCAACGACCGCACCTACATCAGAGAGATACAATACAACTCTTTCGGACAGAAAGAAAACGTGAACTATGGTAATGGCACCAGTGCTCACTATACCTACGACACGCTGCATCGCCTCGTCAATCTCCAAAGCACTGACAGCCTCGGCAACCTTATGCAGAAGCTTGACTATACCTTCGACAACGCCAGCAACATCACCTATATCAAAAACTCCGCCGGCGTGGTGAACTCCTTGGGTGGAGGCTACGAAAACAATTATTACTATGACAATCTTCATAGACTGACATCCTCCGATGGGAATGGAACCGCTGGCATCTATGACATGGACATGGCATATACCCCCTCGGGTCGTATCATCTGGAAGCACCGCAACGCACAGTCGAGATCTGTGTCAGAAACCGTGAATATGTTCTACGGCTACTGCGACGAGAATCAACCTCACGCCGTCAGGCGTATCTTCGACGACGAAAGCCATCAACTTTTCGACCTGCGCTGGGATGAAGCAGGAAACCTCGGACAGGTGAGCATGGGCAAGCTGGATGGTTTGTTCGAGGTCGGACGCTTCCTCTTCTGGACGGAGGACAACCGTATGCACACCGCCGTGGATGACAAATACTACAGCTACTATACCTACGACCACAGCGGCGAACGCCGCCTGAAACTGACAGGCGATAACAAATTGCAGGATGTCAACGCCGACATTATGGCTACTTATACAATACTGAACGAGCCAACCCTCTATCCCTCGGCCTATATGGTGCTGACCAACAAAGGCTATACCAAGCATTACTATGCAGGAACCGAGCGCGTGGCCGCACGTCTCGGAGGTGGTGGCTTGAATGCCTCGTATCACGCCGTCGGTAAAAACGACATACTCCAAGGGAAAACAGATTCCCTGTTTGATCAAAGTCTCAAACAGGTGAACAGCCGTGTGCTTCATGAGAACGACCTCGACTGCATAATGCAAAATGAGTTTTCAAAGGAGGAGTTTGGCTATTGGATTGATGACATTCCCTACCAGATGAAGGCAGACGTTAAGTTTGACCACGACCAGTTCAAGGATATGGTCGACTCAATGTTGACCGATTATCATAACGGAGAGGAGAAGGATGTGTATTTCTACCACTCCGACCACCTCGGCAGCGCCAGCTGGATTACTGACAGCATCGGCATTCCGATTCAGCACCTGCAGTACCTGCCCTACGGCGAGCCATATGTCGATCAACGCCATGCGGGCGCAACCTACAGCGAACGC
>JAEEGG010007488.1_pt1 | contig 25141 bp, 19 predicted proteins | sample 9134161 | NCBI WGS metagenome assembly JAEEGG01 (sample SAMN16246543, study PRJNA631951) | gut metagenome | biome: gut microbiome; feature: rumen; material: CR-attached | host: Bos | place: Iran: Karaj | collected 2018-10 | reverse complement strand
TGCCAACTTGTTTTTGGGAATACTATGAAAAACACCGAGGGGAGGCCTCGCGGCAGGGGGCTCGCAGCCCCCGAGAGCAGCCCTGGATATTTTCCTCCTTAGTTAGCCCTTGCAAACATAGTAACTACAAGGATTTCAAGACCACCCGCATGACCCTTATGTACACCTATCCCATTGAGGGCCTGGCCGAAGTCCAGCCTATTGCCGAGCAACTCGTAGCCAAGGGCATCAGGATCAGTGTTGCCAACAACGATGAGATCCTTACCCAGATGACCATGCCCGAGTATCGTGCCGCACGAATATTCGACTTGGGTGGCGGACAGTACAGGTTTGAGTTGAACTGCAATCTGAAAATGAACAACAGAATGGCAGATATCAGCGGTGACAGCTCATACATCAAGTATCCCACACCTTCAATTACCGGTGATATCAATCTGATGAAGAAGTGGATCAACCTGTTCGATGGACACGGTGTCTCCATTTATCCCGACAAGATGAGTGCTGCCGAAGCCGATGAACTTGCAAAGACAGCATGGAGCAGGGGGATTGAACAGTTCTCAATTGTAACTGAGGACAACAGCCTATACATGATGGGAGAAAGATTCCGTAGAGTTACGATAATTCCCATGAACTTCAATATTGCCAGTCATTATCCCGGTATGGATGCCCAGGCTGCAGCAAAGTTTATGCTGTATAACTTGACTGACAAGTATTACAGCAAAGGACTCCACATATATGATCCCAAGGTTTTCTTCAATCCTGAGGCAGACTGGATAGACATTAATCTGGTTAATGCCGATGATGAGTTCATCATGGTATTCGGGATGCGTCAGCATAGGGACCAGTGGGTAACAGGCCTGAGTGAATGCGAGATCGAGGTTAACGGCCAGTGGATCAAGGAGACCAAGAATGAAGGTATGGAAGGATTCCTCAACCACTATTTCTGGAGTCCTGTCACCGCTCAGTTTGTCCAGACCGTACACTTCCCGGCTCTGCCCAAGGATGTCAAGACCATCAATTTCAGGGAGAAGACCCTGAACATAAACATGAAGAAGATCCAGGTAACTGAAGATGTCAGCATGTTTGATAATATACGCAGTATTGAAGTACAGGGCCATACCTACCTTAAGACCACACATCTTAATGATGATGTCAAGGATGAGTTTGCAGCCGATAGGGTTGATTTTGGCGAGGATGAGACAACCGTCTACTGCCTTATGTACATCAGGGCAAACCACTCGTTCCCCGGACATATCGGCAATGACTACAAACTGACTCTTGCCAACGGAAAGGTTCTGGATGCCATAAGGATTGAAGGACTCCCGGTAAATGAGGACTTTGACCGTCACGGTGACTGGGTATCATCTCCTTATCAGGTAATATTCCCTGCCATTTCCGAGGAGGAGTGGAATGAAGGCGTACCTACGCTCTCGGGATCGGTATGCCATGAGCCGGTAAGCATCAAACTGTGGGATGCTCATATGCCTGCAGGAATATCGGTAGAAACGGTTAGTGAGATTGCCCCAGGTACCTATAGAGGCCAAATTCATTCAGCTGTTGTAGAGGATGATGGGGCATTTGGTTTCAAACCATACAAGATAGTAAAGGTTACTGTAGATGAAAAAGGAAAGATATCTTTTGCCGGCGACGAATCAGGTTTGTTCACCAATGGCAGATATGATATGGTTTGGAAACATCCGTCTGAGATTAAGGAATTAAAGGGAACCGATATTGCAAATGATCCTGATGCTCCTGATCTGTTGAATCTCAAGATCAAGAGAACTCAGATGATATTTCATGTCATTGAGCAGAAAATAGATAAGGATTCTCCACTATACGAAGACTACGGAGGAATGAATCATATCTATATATTATCTCCAGTCAGGTACGGAAATAAAGAAATAATAACAGGTGAAATACTACGGATGACTTTGGATCCGATAGTGGAATAAAAAATGATACCATTGGGGACAGACCCCATTGGCATCATTTTAAAAAGAATAGCCGCAACCCGAGGGCTGCGGCTGTTCTTTTGTGCAAAATGTGCCAATGGGGTCTGTCCCCAATGGTATCATTTTTTAGCCTTGGCGCGCTGGGCGTTCAGGAAGTCAACCATCTTCTTGAGGTTCTCCTCTGAGTACATACCCATGCCGTGACCGCCCTGGGGCTCGTGAACTATGTAGCTCTCAACACCGGCCTTCTGCATCTCGTCATAGAGATACTGGCTTACGCATGATGCCACTACATTGTCCTGGTCACCGTGGAACAGGTAGCCGGCTACATCATCCTTATCAAGGTAACCCGATGCGCTCAGCAGCATGAACTTGTCCTCATTACCCTCCTTGGGGGCACCGATAAGACGTTCCTCGGGGGTCTGGCCGGGGCCGCCGAATATCATTGCGTTACCGCAGTCCATGCGGAGCAGTTCAGTGGGACCTGACCAGTCGCAGAATGCGTTTACGTAACTTGACTCCTTGGTGTAGGGGCCTACGTTACCCTCAATGTCATACTCGGCAGTGCCGCGCTTGGCAACCTTAACGCCGTTTGACAGAGCGGTAACTGCACTCAGATGACCGCCTGATGAGAAACCTGAAGTTGCTATGAATGAGGTATCGAATTTGTACTTGGCTGCGTTGGCGCGGATAAAGCGGATAACAGCCTTCATGTCATTGACCTGTGCGGGCCACTGGCCGTCGGCAATTGAACGGTGGTTAGGGCAAACCACTGCGTAACCGGCATTGAGAAGAGCTGCGCCGATAGTACCTAAGTCAGCACCACCCTTACCGTTGTTGCTGCCCCATGCGCTACCGTAAACATGTACAACTACAGGATATTTATCCTTAACCTCCTTGGGCAGGTAGATGTCAAGATTGTGATATACCTGACCGTCGTCGCCGGCATAGTTGATGTCTGTGAAATTCTCGGAGCACTCAACCTGGGCACCGCCCTGAGGACCGCCGAATCCGCCAAAACCGCCGAATCCGCCACCACCCATAGGAGGCATACCGCCACCGGGAAAACCACCACCGCCCGGGAACTGGGCAAAACATGTGAGCGACATCATGACAGCCGCTGCAAGAAGAATGTTCTTTTTCATTTTATTGTGTAATTAAGAAGTAATAATCTGTATCTAATATCTGCAAAGGACAGGCAAAGTTAAACTTTTTTTTCAGAATAGTATATAATAAGTCATGGTTACTGTGACAATCAGTTTCATGCCTGTACCTACCAGAAATCCCGCAAAAGTACCCAATGCGGACTTCAAGGCCCCGCCGGCACTCTTGTCTGACTGGAACAACTCTGCAAGGAAAGCACCCAGAAGGCTGCATGGGATCATGCCTAACGGTGTAAAGAACATTCCTATAATCATTCCTATCAGCGCTCCCTGGCTTCCGGCTTTGGTTCCACCGGCCAGTTGGGTGAATTTTGCAGGAACGATGTAATCCAGGATTGTTACGATTATTGTAACTCCAAGCCAGATAAGCACAAAAGTAAGTGACATATCGGCCCCTCCAAGTCTATGACTCAGGTATGCCAGCAGCAGACCTGCCCAACTGAGCGGTGGCCCGGGCAGTCCGGGAACGATGCTGCCTATGATGCCTGTCACTCCCAGAATTATTGCAAGAACTATCAATAAGGTAGACATGATACTTTCATTAATCGTGGGCTAAAGGTAGCAATTATTTCACTACTTTTGCGCGATGGTTCAAATTCAGGATACGATTGTTTCACTTGATGTCATCACCAAGGAGTTCTGCTGTGACCTCAAGAAGTGTCACGGAGCATGCTGCGTTGAAGGTGATGCGGGTGCTCCGGTAACCCCCGATGAGATTGCACGGATAGAGGAACTCCTGCCCGTAATCAGGGATATGTTATCGGCCGATGCACTCAAGGCGATTGAGGAGAAGGGTATTGCATATCCGGATCCGGAGGGTGAACTGGTAACCCAGATAGTGAACGGCAAGGACTGCGTCTTTACCTGTTATGATGAGACCGGTTGCTGCTTCTGCGCCATAGAGAAGGCATATCGCGAGGGCAAGGTCAGTTTCATGAAACCGGTATCGTGCCACCTGTACCCCATCCGTGTCAAGAAGATAGGATCGTACTGGGGACTGAACTATGACCGCTGGGATGTATGCCAGGCTGCCGCCATTAAGGGCCACCGCGAACATATTCCCGTTTATAAATGCCTTAAGGAGCCGCTCATACGTAGATTCGGACAGGATTGGTATGATGAGCTGGAACTTACGGTCAGTGAAATGAAGAAACAGAACATAATATGAGAATCAGTAGAGGACAATTGGCCGTTCTGATGGCGGTATTCTGCTCTCTGGTCATGATTTCATGCTCAGACCGGTATCAGGAGAAAACGTTTGGCGGTATGCACGGACGCGTACAGAAAGTCACCGTCTACCATATGATGCCCGAATTGTGGTATGCCAATTTCATAGGAACGGACGTGATGTATGTGAATACATCAATCTATGATGTTTATGGCAATGAGATATGTTCGGCCGTGATGGACAGCGCCGAGCGCGTCCTTGTTGAGACCGAGAACCTCTTTGAGGACGGAGTTTGCACACGCAGTACACAGAAGGCCGGAGGCAGGATCAACGCCCGTATCAATCTTATATCCAAAGATAAAGGGACGCTTGTGTACAGTAAGGAGACCAACGGCCGTACTGTCCGCATGACCGTTAAGGAGAGTTCTTTCCTGCGCAGACACAAATCTGTAGTGTCCGAGGACGGCCAGGTGACTACCGTAAGCATAGTGAAGACAGACCGCAAGGGCTATCCGCTTAAAATTACCGTCAATGAGCCTTTGAGCGGCAATATGAGTGTTGAAACCAACAGGTTTGACGCCAATCACAATGTGATAGAGAAGCATGTAATAACCCGTGTGGGCAAGGATGGCAAGGAAAAGGAGGAGATTACTTTTACCGATTACGGTGAAGTGGATGATCACGGCAACTGGAAAGACTGCCGTACATACAACGACCTTCATCTGCCGGTAGAGGTGCTGGTGCGGGAGTTTGAGTATTGGGAATAATAATTGCTGTTATGGCGGGTTATTCCAAAAATAGAGTATCTTTGCCCCGCTTTAGCATGGAGTACCAAACGTTTCGTTAGCTCAGCCGGTTCAGAGCGCTTGCTTCACACGCAAGAGGTCGGCGGTTCGAATCCGCCACGAAACACATAGAGAGAGGCTTGGTTTGCAAGCCTCTCTCTATGTGTTTAAAAACCTCTTATTTGTAATCCTTTTTGTGTCCTTAAGATTGCAATTGGGGTTAAAAAAGTATAAATAGGGAAATTATATGAGATTCAAAAATAGCCGGTGTTACAATGAGGTGGGAAAATGTGTAATTTCGCGGCCGAAAACGAAAAGTGTTAAAAAAACAAGCCGGTAAAGGATCGGCAATAATGATGTTATTTTTATGAGTATCAAAGGTTTCCAACCTAAACTGTTCTCGACTCTAAAGAACGGTTATGACAAACAGACTTTAGTCCAGGACCTGCTTGCAGGTGTAATTGTGGGTATAGTGGCTCTGCCGCTTGCCATCGCATTCGGTATCGCATCGGGAGCAACCCCCGAGGCCGGAATTCTCACAGCCATTGTAGCCGGTTTCATCATCTCATTCTTTGGCGGAAGCAAGGTGCAGATAGGCGGCCCTACAGGCGCATTCATCGTGATTGTTTACGGTATTATTCAGGATTACGGGATGAGCGGCCTGGCGATAGCCACATTCATGGCGGGCGCATTCCTTATACTTATGGGTATTCTGCACCTGGGCACCATCATCAAGTATATTCCTTATCCTATAGTAGTGGGCTTTACCAGCGGTATCGCCCTTACAATATTCGCAACACAGATAAAGGATCTGTTCGGACTCCAGATTGAGAGCGTTCCTGCAGGTTTCCTTGACAAGTGGGTGGTTTATTTCCGCAATTTCGGCTCGGTGAGCTGGTGGTCACTGCTGATAGGCGTGGGAAGCATCCTTGTCATTGTGTTTACTCCCAAGATCAGTCGTAAAATTCCCGGTTCTCTGGTGGCAATCATCATTATGACTGTTGTCTGCCTTATTCTACGCGGTGTAGGCGTGGAGGGTATAGAGACTATCGGTGACCGTTTCTCAATAAGCACTGAACTGCCTCAGGCCGAGGTTCCCAAAATCAGTTGGGAAAACATTACCCGTCTGGCTCAGCCGGCAATGGTAATAGCTATGCTTGGTGCTATCGAGTCTCTGCTTTCGGCTGCTGTGGCCGACGGTGTGATAGGTGACCGCCATGACAGTAACCAGGAACTTGTGGCACAGGGTATTGCCAATATGGTATCGCCTCTGATAGGCGGCATACCCGCCACAGGCGCAATAGCACGAACCATGACCAACATCAACAACGGCGGGCGCACTCCGGTGGCAGGTATTGCGCACGCCATTGTATTGGCTCTCATCTACCTCTTCCTAATGCCGCTTGTCAAGTTCATCCCTATGGCTTGCCTTGCAGGTATCCTGGTGGTGGTATCTTATAATATGAGTGAGTGGCGCAGTTTCAAGGCCATTCTCAAGAACCCCAAGTCCGATATCATCGTACTTCTGGTGACATTCTTCCTGACTGTGATATTTGACCTGACAATTGCCATCGAGGTTGGTGTACTGATAGCCTGCCTGCTCTGCATGAAGCGTATGGCCGAGACCACCAACGTATCGGTGCTGAGCGATGAGATAGATCCCAATGCGGACAGTGACGTTCAGGGCAATCTGGACCACCTGACCATCCCTGAGGGCGTAAAGGTGTATGAAATCAACGGTCCCTATTTCTTTGGAATAGGTAACAAGTTTGAGGAGATGATGGGTGATATGGGCGGCCGCGCCAAGGTACGTATTATCCGTATGCGTAAGGTTCCGTTCATTGACTCAACAGGAGTACACAACCTGTCCAATATGTGCAAGATGTGCTCTCAGATGGGTGTAAAGGTTGTTTTGAGCGGCGTTAATCCCAAGGTGATGAAGGTTATTGAGGACGCCGGAATGGATGATGTTGTCGGAAAAGAGAATATCTGCAGTCACATCAACCTCGCCCTCCAACGCGCAGAACAGATCCTATCCGCACAAAGGGTCTGACCCTAAAGAGTCGTTTTCAACAGATTACAAAGTTGGCCTGAACCGGTGCTTTAACTGGTTCAGGCCAACTTTTTGATTAACAACCATCTGAGTTATCAACAGGCGGTTAAAAACTTTTTTAAATAAAAAGTGGGGCAAAGTGGGTTAAAGTGGAGTGAAAAGTTATATCTTTGAATCCGATTATCGATTATCGGCTTAAAATGAGTTTCATAGGTCAGTTCCCGGTACGGCTTGACGCCAAGAACAGGGCGTTTATGCCGGCAGGTTTCCGCCGTCTGCTTCAGCAGGCGGGGGAGCAGACTCTGGTGGTCCGCAAGGATTACTTTGAGAACTGTCTTGTGGTTTATCCTGCCACACAATGGAGGGATGAGATTGCCGGGGTGCGTGCGCGTCTGAACCGTTTCGACGGAAACCAGCAGATGGTGTACCGCAAACTGGTGTCCGAGGCTCAGGAGGTGCAACTGGACAGCAACGGCCGACTGCTGCTGCCCAAAGCGCTGCTCGATAAGGTCGGGATAAAGCAGGATGCTCTCTTTGTGGGTATGGAGCAGACCATTGAGATCTGGAATCCCGATGTTGCCGCCCAAAACGGTCAGCAGCCGTTCATGAGCGACAGCGAGTTTGCCGATAGTCTGCGAAAATTCATGACTGAGTGATACAGACAATATACATAGCAGGTAAGTGGACACAAACGGGACATATCATGTGCCTGTCCTTCTCAAACAAAGCGTAGAAGGACTTGTCGTAGACCCTGACGGGGTCTATGTGGATGCCACCTTTGGCGGTGGCGGCCACTCACGCGAGATAGTGTCCCGACTCAGCACAAGAGGTCATCTCTACGGTTTTGACCAGGATGCCGATGCCATGAACAACATCATAAAGGATGACCGCTTTACATTCGTTTACTCCAATTTCCGTTATATGCCCAATTTCATGCGCTGGTACGGCCATGAGAAGGTTACGGGTATACTTGCCGATCTGGGGGTGTCCTGGCATCATTTCGATGACAGCACACGCGGATTCTCATTCCGTTTTGAGGGGCCGATAGATATGCGTATGAACCAGAAAGAGGGTATGAAGGCATCGGACGTACTGAATGAATACCCGGAGGAGAGGCTGGCGCAGTTGTTCTGGCTGTACGGTGAACTCCAGAACGGACGTCAGGTGGCCGCTGCCATCGGACGCGCCCGTAGGAACTGCCGTCTGGAGACTGTAACCCAGTTGCTGGATGCCGTACGCCCGGTGATAGGACGTGAACGTGAAAAAAAAGATACCGCCAAACTGTTCCAGGCACTGCGTATGGAGGTGAACCATGAGGTGGATGCACTGCGCGAGATGCTTTGCGGGGCTGTCGGGCTGCTTGACAAGGGTGGGCGTCTGGTAGTGATTACCTATCACTCCATAGAGGACCGCATGGTCAAGAACCTGATAAAGAGCGGAAATATTGAGGGAGATATAAAGACTGATTTCTACGGAAACCGTCTGGTACCGTTCAAGGCCATTGGAAAACCTGTTGTTCCCGATGCCCGCGAGCAGGCCGCCAATCCGCGTTCCCGTAGTGCCAAACTGAGAATTGCCGAGAAACTCTGATATGGAAGATGCTACGCAGAAAAAACCAAGCAGAAAAGGGCTGATGAATTCTATGCCCGATCTGATTCAGCGCAATTTATGGTTGCTGCTGGAGATACTGGTATGCGTGATTCTGTATATCGGCAACAGATATGGATATCAGCGTGACCAGGCGTATGCCGAAAGGCTCAGACGCGAACTTGTGGATATGGAGTATCAGACTCTGAACACTACGAGTGACGTATCGGCCAAGAGCAAGCCTTCTTATGTGGAGAAAGTGGCGACCAGAAACGGCTCTGGTCTGCAGCCAAGCACTGAACCGCCGTTCCGTCTGCCCAAATGAGTGCAATGAACAGGGATGACAACCGTTCACAGGAGAAGAAAAGGGTATCCCGCAAATACCTGTCCCTTTTCTTCCTGATGCTTGTGTGGGGTGCGCTGATCATCATCAAGATGGGACTTGTGATGTTTGGCGAGCGGCAGTACTGGAATGAGGTAAACCGTAGCATGACCCCCGAAAACAGGGTGATTGCCCCGCGCAGGGGTAATATCCTCAGTGATGAAGGACTGCTTCTGGCCAGCAGTGTCAAGCAGTACCGGGTGTTCCTGGATTTCCGTACATCCGAGAGCGAAGCAAAGCGTAAGGAACGCGACCAGTTGCGTAAGGATACACTGTATACCAGACATCTGGCGGAATTCTCACGTCAGATGCATGAAATATTCCCCAATTACTCTGTGCAGGAGTTTGCGACCCATTACGAGAACGGTTTTAAGAACAAGTCACACTCCTGGCCTCTGTTGCCGGGCGTGTCACGCAACTCATACCCGATATCCTACAATCAGTACAAGTCACTGGGCCAAACCGTGTGGATAAAGCCCAAGTACAGGGGGTGGTTCTTTGGTGCGGAGGAAAAAATCTCCCGCGAGAAGCCTTTCGGGACACTGGCATCACGCACCATCGGTGCTATGTATGAGGCCAAAGACTCAGCCAGATATGGTCTGGAGCTTTCATTTGACTCATTGCTTCGCGGTGTGCCGGGCCGCGGACACCAGGAGAAGGTGCAGAACGTGACCCGTATGGTGGCCGATGTCCCGCAGATTGACGGCTGTGACGTACATACGACAATCAACGTGGACATGCAGGATATTGCCGAGGTGGCATTGCGTAACGTGATGAACACACACAGCACTGCAGTATCGGGAATTGTGGTGCTTATGGAGGTTCATACCGGTGATATCAAAGCTATGGCCAGCCTCACCAAGACCGCTCCAGGTCAGTTTGACGAGATTCAGAACAATGCTGTGAGGGAGATTTTTGAGCCAGGTTCCACTTTCAAGACGGTATCCATGATGGTGGGGCTCGATGAAGGGAAGTTTGATATTACAGACAGCATATTCTGTGAGAACGGCAGTTATGGAGGATACGGAGGTCCCAAACCTATGACTGATTCACATAAGAACGGATGGCTGGATGTTCCGCATATCCTGGCCGAATCAAGTAACATAGGTACATCAAAACTTATTCATGCCGCATTCAAGGATCACCCGGAGGATTATGTTGACGGAATATACCGTACGGGAATCAATACGCACTTCAGCCTTCAGCTTACCGGTACTGCCGCTCCTGTAATAAGACGTGACGGTTACTGGGATGCAACCCGTCTGCCGTGGATGTCCATAGGCTATAACACCCAGTTGCCGGTAATAAATACCCTGGCATTCTACAACGGCATAGCAAACGGTGGCTGTATGGTGGCTCCCCGTCTGGTTACAGAAGTCACCCGTGACGGAGAGGTGGTTAAGGAAATCCCGGTAGAAGTGGTGTGCCGCCATATGTGCAAGGATGAGACTCTCGAAAAACTCAGATATATGCTTGAGCTGGTAACCGTAGAGGGAACCGGAAAGGGTGCCGCATCAAAGCATTTCAGGACAGCCGGCAAGACGGGTACCGCGCAGACATCACATGGATCGGCCGGTTACCAAGGCGGAATCCGTGGTTATATGGTGTCGTTCTGCGGCTATTTCCCGGCCGATAATCCGCAATACTCCTGCATAGTGTCCGTACGCAATGAAGGCGGTAATGCCGGTGGCGGAACCTGGGCAGCACCCGCCTTCCGTGAGATATCGGAGAGGGTTATGGCCAGCCGTGATTTGAGGGATATAAGTGAGGCATATGATTCTGTACACCAGTTCATTCCCAAGGTGATGCCGGGCGATCTGGCCAAGGCAGGCACAGTGCTCAAGGGTTTGGGCAAGAAGAATCTGATGCGTAAGACAGACCGTTCACTCCCTGACAGCATATGGGGATGGGTCAATTCCGATTCAGGCCGATACGTGATGAATTACGCGGAGTATGCAGAAGGCATGGTGCCCGATGTACGCGGGATGGGGGCATCGGACGCCATTTACCTGCTGGAACGTATGGGAATGAGAGTGAGCATTGAAGGAGTGGGAAAGGTTAAGACCCAGGTGCCGGCCCGCAACACCCGTTTCAGGAAAGGCGACAGAATACAGTTAACATTATCAATGTGACAAATATGGTGACAATTGGAGAACTTGTTTCAGGACTTAAGACACTGCGTACGGTAGGCGATACCGGAGTGGAGGTTACCGATATCCAGCTTGACTCACGCAAGGTATCAAAAGGATGTCTGTTCGTGGCCATGCGCGGAACTACCGTTGACGGCCATCAGTTCATTCCCAAGGCTATTGAGTTGGGCGCTGCATCGGTCTTGTGTGAGGTGTTGCCCGATGAGACAGTGAGCGGCGTTACATACGTGCAGGTACCTGACTGCGAGGATGTGGTGGGTACGGTGGCCACAAGATTCTTTGGCAATCCCACCGACAAGGTAAAACTGGTGGGTGTTACAGGCACCAACGGCAAGACCACCATCGCCACATTGCTTTACAACATGTTCCGCAAGTTCGGATACAAGACCGGCCTGCTGTCAACGGTATGCAATTACATAGACGGAGAGCCCATTCCCGCCGATCATACCACCCCTGATGCAGTGACGCTGAACCGCCTGCTTGGACGTATGGCCGATGAAGGTTGCAAGTACGTCTTCATGGAGTGCAGCTCACATGCCATCGTGCAGAAGCGTATTGGAGGACTCAAGTATGCAGGCGGCATATTCACCAATCTGACACGTGACCACCTGGATTACCATAAGACGGTTGAGAACTATCTCAAGGCCAAGAAGAAGTTCTTTGACGATATGCCCAAGGACGCCTTTGTGGTGACAAATCTGGATGATAAGAACGGCCTGGTCATGACGCAGAACACCAAGGCCAAGGTTACCACATACTCCCTGCGCAGCATGAGCGATTTCAAGGGCCGTCTGCTGGAGTCGGGATTTGACGGAATGCTGCTTGAGATAAACGGACGCGAGGTGTTCCTTAAGTTCATAGGCAAATTCAACGCAAGCAACTTGCTGGCCGTTTACGGTACCGCAGTGAACCTGGGCCGCGATCCGATGGAGGTTCTTACCGTGATGAGTACCCTGGTTCCGGTAAACGGACGTTTTGATGCCATACGCTCACCCAAGGGATTCACCGCCATCGTGGATTATGCCCATACTCCCGATGCCCTGACCAACGTGCTTACCACCATCGTTGATGTGCTGGACGGCAAGGGGCAGATAATAACAGTGGTGGGTGCCGGCGGCAACCGTGACAAGGGCAAGCGTCCGCTTATGGCCAAGGAGAGCGTAAAATACAGTGACCGTGTAATAATAACATCGGACAACCCCCGTTTTGAGGAGCCGCAGGATATAATCAACGATATGCTGGCAGGCCTTACAAAGGAGGATATGCAGAAGGTGATATCGATTGTTGACCGCCGCGAGGCCATACGTACGGCCTGTATGATGGCTCAGGCGGGTGATGTTATCCTGGTGGCCGGCAAGGGTCATGAGGATTATCAGGAGATAAAGGGAGTCAAGCATCATTTTGACGACCACGAAGTCATACGCGATTGTTTTTAATTTTCAATTTTCAATTCTCAATTTTCAATTGAATGTTATACAGTCTGTTTGAATACTTGAAGAATTCCGGATTTGATATTCCGGGTGGTGGAATGTTCAGTTATGTGACCTTCAGGGCCATATTCGCACTGGTTACGTCGCTGGTGGTGTCATGCTGGTTCGGCAGTCATTTCATTGACATGCTCAAGCGCCGCAACATATCCGAGACGCAGCGTGATGTAAAACTGGATCCGTTCGGCGTGACCAAGAAGGGCGTTCCCACTATGGGAGGTGTGATAATCATAGTGGCTATCCTGCTTCCATGTATTCTGATAGGCGACCTTAAGAACGTCTATATGTGGCTCATGCTCATAACCACCGTCATTCTTGGAGCCATAGGATTTGCCGATGACTATATCAAGACATTCCGCAAGAACAAGGACGGACTGAACGGATGGATAAAGGTGGCCGGACAACTTGCTCTGGGTCTGATAGTTGGCCTGACTCTGCGTTACAGCCCCCAGGTGGTGATAAACGAGAAAGTCGAGACACGCATTGAGAACAATACCGAGATAGTTGTAAAGACTCCCGATGTAAAATCCACCCGTACCACCATACCGTTCTTCAAGAACCATAACCTGAACTATGCCGATGCTTTCGGTTGGCTGGGTGACAAGGCCAAATATCCGGCCGGCTGGGTGTTCTTTGTGCTGCTTACGCTGTTTATCGTAACAGCCGTATCGAACGGATCCAACCTGAATGACGGCATGGACGGTATGGCGGCCGGAAACAGTGCCATAATAGGAGTGACGCTGGGCATTCTGGCATATGTCTCCAGTAACGTAGTGACCGCAAGCCATTTTGACCTTATGTACGTGCCCGGAAGCCAGGAGGTGGTAGTCTATCTGGCTGCATTCGTGGGCGCCCTGATAGGTTTCCTGTGGTTCAACTCATACCCGGCACAGATATTCATGGGTGATACCGGCAGTCTGACAATAGGAGGAATCATAGCCGTGGCTGCACTCTGCATACATAAGGAATTGCTGCTGCCCATACTGTGCGGTGTGTTTCTGGTGGAGAGCCTGTCGGTCATATGCCAGCGTTTCTACTATAAGCTGGGTAAGCGCAAGGGTGTGCACCAGCGCATATGGAAGCGCACTCCCATACATGATCATTACCGTACAAGCATGGAGCAGGTGCTCAAGGCCGATCCCACAAGCACGGTCAAGTTCCACGGTAATGACAACAAGTTACAGTTTGAGACCAAAATAACGCTCAGGACCTGGATCATAAGCATAGGTCTTGCAGCACTTACCATATTGACCTTGAAAATCAGATGAGAATTATGTCACAGAAGAAAATTGTTGTTCTGGGTGCAGGAGAGAGCGGTACAGGCGCAGCCATTCTGGCAAAGGCCAAGGGCTTTGACGTGTTTGTGTCGGACCTGTCCGAGATAAAGGAGCATTACCGTAACGAACTGGATGCCCGTGGAATAGAGTGGGAACAGAAACAGCATACCGAGGAGCGTATCCTTGCGGCCGATGAGATCATCAAGAGCCCGGGTATCCCCAAGGAGGCCCCCATCATACAGAAACTGATGGCGCAGGGCACTCCCATTATATCGGAGATTGAGTTTGCCGGCCGATACACCAACGCCAAGATGATCTGCATAACCGGATCCAACGGCAAGACCACGACCACATCGCTCATATACCATATATTCAAGATGGCGGGTATGAATGTGGGTCTGGCCGGTAACATAGGCAGCAGCCTGGCATGGCAGGTGGCCGAGAAGAACTATGACTACTATGTCATAGAGTTGAGCAGTTTCCAGTTGGACAACATGTATGACTTCAAGGCCGACATAGCCATCCTCATGAACATAACTCCCGATCATCTGGACCGTTATGACCATGAGATGCAGAACTACGTGGATGCCAAGATGAGGGTCATCCGCAACCAGACCAAGGATGATGCTTTTGTTTACTGGAGCGATGATCCCATCATAACCCGTGAGCTGAAGAAGTACGGACTCAAGGCTACTCTCTATCCGTTTGCCGAGGCCAAGCGTGAGGATCTGGCTGCTTACGTGGAGGACGGAACCCTTTACTTCAACAAGCCGTACTCATTCAATATGGAGCAGGAGTCCCTGTCGCTCACCGGTAAACATAATCTGTACAACTCCATGGCTGCGGGAATATCGGCCAACATAGCCGGTATCAAGAGCGAGACAATCCGCAAGGCCCTGCAGACATTCAAGGGCGTGGAGCACCGTCTGGAGCGCGTAACCAGGGTAAACGGAATAGACTTTATAAATGACTCCAAGGCAACCAACGTGAACAGCTGCTGGTACGCTCTGCAGAGCATGCCTGTAAAGTGCGTGCTGATACTGGGAGGCAAGGATAAGGGTAATGACTACAACGAGATAGCCGATTTGGTGCGTGAGAAATGCAGCGGTCTGGTCTACATGGGCCTGCACAACGAGAAACTGCATGGTTTCTTTGACAGTTTCGGACTCCCCGTGGCCGATGTGCAGTCAATGAAGGATGCTGTTGATGCCGCATATAAGATGGCTCATCCGGGCGAGATAGTACTGCTCAGTCCCTGCTGTGCCAGCTTTGACCTATTTAAGAGTTATGAGGATAGAGGCGATCAGTTCAAGGCTTGCGTAAGAGCATTATAAAAAAGATATGGAGACGACAGAGGATAAACCCAAACGCAGACAACTGCTCAACGGAGACCGTACCATCTGGGCAATGGTTTTCGTGTTGTGCGCAATATCCCTCGTGGAGGTGTTCAGCGCCAGTAGCCGTCTTACGTTCGGCAAGAGTAGTTTCCTGACACCGATAATATCGCATACCTTGCACCTTTGCATAGGTCTGGGAGGTATGTGGGTGGTACATCTTTTCCACTACAAGTGGTATAAGCTGTTCCCGATTTTCCTGGTGCCTATGGCTGTACTGCTGCTGGGTTATCTCTCTCTGCGCGGTATGGGAACATCAAATGCCGAGCGTTGGATTAATCTGGGATTCATCCAGTTGCAGCCGTCGGAACTGGGTAAGATAGGTGTAATTATGGCGGTGGCATACTGGCTTTCCAAACTTAAGACCGATGATGAACTGAGCCAGGCCAATACTTTCTGGAAAATACTGGGACTGACAGGGTTGGTCGATGCTCTTATCGTTGGTGAAAACCTCTCCACGGCAATCCTGCTTGCAGGAGTAGTATATGTGATGATGATACTTGGCGGCATATCATGGAAACGTATCCTTGCGCTCACGGGAGTAGTTACGGCTGCAGGTACGGTCGCCATACTGTTTATGCTGTTTGTACCGCCCCAGACATTGAAGGAACTCAAGTTCGTTCCGGACCGTGCTCTCACATGGCAGGACAGACTGTTGGATTACTTCCATTCCAGTGATAAGCCCAACGCTTATGAGTATGCCAAGTACGAAGCCCCGCAAAAGCCGCAGGAGACACATGCCAACATAGCTATTGCCACAAGTAACATATTGGGCAAGGGTCCCGGCAACTCAAATGAGCGGGATTATCTGCAGGAAGCCAGTTGTGACTTTATATACGCCATCATCATCGAGGAGTTGGGCATGGTGGGTGGAATATTTGTGATACTGGTCTATGTAGTGCTGCTTTTCAGGGTGGGACGCATAGCGACACGATGTAAGGAGAAATACCCCGCATATCTGGCTATGGGTCTGGGTATGCTTCTGGGATTGCAGGCTTTCATCAATATGTCGGTGGCAGTAGGTCTGTTCCCGGTAACCGGACAGCCGCTTCCGCTTATAAGCAAGGGCGGAACATCCATTCTTATGGCAAGCGGATGTGTGGGAATGCTGTTGGGAATAAGCAACACTATAGACAAGGAGGCCCGCGGAGAGCAGGCGCTGGGTACCGGTGCCGATATCCCCACGCCGGTTGACGGACAGGAATCTTTTGACGAAACTAAATAAACATATGGAGGCAAAACCAAGAATAATAATCAGCGGAGGCGGTACGGGAGGTCATATCTTTCCTGCAGTTTCAATAGCTCATGCAATCAAGGCTCTGAACCCGGATACGGAGATTCTGTTTGTTGGTGCAGAGGGCAGAATGGAGATGCAGCGTGTGCCGCAGGCCGGATTTGAGATAAAGGGACTTCCCATCTGCGGGTTTGACCGTAAGAATCCTTTCAGGAACATAGTGGTACTGTTCAAGATAATGCGCAGCCAGATGATGGCACGCCGCATCATACGTCAGTTCCGTCCCATGGTTGCCGTGGGAGTGGGAGGTTATGCAAGTGGTCCAACCCTGCGCATAGCAGGCAAGATGGGTATTCCCACCCTGCTTCAGGAACAGAACTCATATGCGGGTGTAACCAATAAGATTCTTGCCAGGAAGGCCTCCAGGATATGTGTGGCATATGACGGCATGGAGCGTTTCTTTCCTGCCGACAAGATACTCAAAACAGGTAATCCGGTACGTCCGACACTTACAAAAGGCGGCATTACCCGTAAGAAGGCAAGATCCGCTATGGGACTTGATCCGGACAAGAGAACAGTGCTCATAGTGGGAGGCAGCCTGGGCGCACGTACACTGAATGAGAGCGTTATGGCCAACCTGGACCTGATACGCATGTCGGATGACGTACAGTTTGTATGGCAGACAGGAAAGTATTACTTTGAGGAGATGAAAAACCGCCTGGCCGCCGAACAGCCGGTAGGCAATCTTTTCCCCACTGAGTTCGTACAGGATATGGATCAGGCTTATGCAGCCGCCGATTTGGTTATATCACGTGCCGGTGCCGGTACCATATCCGAACTATGCCTGCTGGGCAAGCCGGTAATTCTTGTTCCGTCACCCAATGTGGCCGAGGACCATCAGACCAAAAACGCCCTGGCACTGGCCGACAAGGATGCCGCAATCCATATCCGTGACGTGGACGCCAAGAAGGAACTGATACCTGCCGCAATAGATCTGGTAAAGGATGAGGCCCGTTTGGAACAGCTTCATGACAATATACTGAAACTGGCTATGTATGATTCGGCCGAGATCATTGCCCGTGAGGTTCTCAAACTGGCAGGTTACGGCAGCGGATCTCTTAAGCTGGACGATATAAAATCTGTCTATTTCGTGGGTGCCGGAGGCATAGGAATGAGTGCTCTGGTACGTTACTTCCTGGCCCGCGGATGCAAGGTGGGCGGTTATGACCGTACATCGACCGATCTTACATCGGCCCTGATAAAGGAGGGCGCCATGATAGGGTTTGAGGATGACGTTGACAAGGTTGATGCCTGCTTTAAGGATTCGGCGTCAACCCTTGTGGTCTACACTCCGGCCATTCCGGCCGATAACCGGATACTCACATGGTTCAACATGCATTGCTTTGACGTGCAGAAACGCGCTCAGGTACTGGGTACGCTTACCCGCTCTCTGGACGGGCTGTGCGTGGCCGGAACTCACGGCAAGACCACCACATCATCCATGCTGGCTTATATTCTGGACGGTACGGATGAGGGCTGCAATGCGTTCCTGGGTGGTATACTTAAGAATATTCAGAGCAATCTGATGATAAGCAACAGGAGCCGCCGCGTGGTTATTGAGGCCGATGAGTTTGACCGCTCGTTCCATCATCTTACCCCGCTAAGGTCTGTCATTACCGCGGTGGATGCCGACCATCTGGATATTTACGGCACCTATGAGGCATATATTGAGAGTTTCCGCAAGTATACCTCACTCATTAAACCGGGAGGTGACCTGGTGCTTCATGCGGGCCTGGCCGACAGGATCATGCCGCAACTTCAGAAAGGTGTGAATCTCTATACCTACGGACTTGATGAAGGCTATTTCCATGCCGCAAACATAAGGGTGGGTAACGGAGAACTCAAGTTTGACTATGTGTCTCCGCTGGGCAGCATTGCCGATGTGGAACTGGGTGTGCCCATTCCTATCAATGTGGAGAATGCGGTGGCCGCTATGGCTATGGCACAGTTGAGCGGCGCATCGGATGATGTAATACGTGAGAGGATAGGGTCATTCCGCGGATGTGACCGCCGTTTTGATTTTCATGTAAAGAAGGCCGACAAGGTCTATCTGAGTGATTATGCCCATCATCCCGAGGAGATCCGTCAGTGCGCCCTGTCGCTGCGCAAGCTTTACGCCGACCGTAAGTTGACATGCATATTCCAGCCGCATCTATATACCCGCACAAGGGACTTCTACAATGAGTTTGCAGACAGTCTGTCTCTTTTTGATGAGGTATGGCTGCTGGAGATTTACCCCGCCCGTGAGCAACCCATACCAGGAGTGACAAGTGCTCTGCTGTCAGAGAATATGAAACCCGGTGTATGCAAGGGAATCATATCCCGCAACCAGGTACCCGAACTTGTCAAGTCAATCAGGGATGATGTTCAGGTGCTGGTAACCCTGGGTGCAGGTGATCTGGAGGATTACGTTGAGACTATAACCGATATACTCAAATAAGGTGTTAAAGAAGATTCTGTCCATATTAACGGTGGTCGTGCTGGCCGGATATCTGGGGTATTCGCTGCTGGCGCTGACAGACAGGCATGAAGATGTCCGTCTGTGCCGTGGCATAGACCTCCATATTACGGACAGCCTTCATTTTGACCTTATTGATGAGGAGATGGTTCTGCAGGTTCTGCAGGAACATTCCATAGATCCGACGGGGCTGCCGCTGGATGAGATTGACCTTGAAAAGACAGAGGCAACGCTTCTGCTGCATCCTCTGGTAGGCAAGGTTCAGTGTTACAAGACCGGCGGTGATCTGCTCAGAATAAACCTGTCCAGTAAGGTGCCGTTGGTGCGAGTCATCAATAACCGCGGCAATGACTTCTATGTTGACAGCCGGGGTGAGATACTGACGCAGCATTCGCTGGCCGTACAGTTGCCGGTGGCAACCGGTTACATAGACCGCCAGTTTGCATCGCACCAGTTGCTTGAGGTGGTTCGTGTCCTGGACCGTTCGGAGTTCTGGAAGGCTCAAGTGGAGCAGATAAATGTTACGCGTGACGGACAGATTGAACTTGTACCCCGCGTGGGCGATCATCTGCTCATTCTGGGTACGGCCGATAATGTGGAGGACAAACTGGAACGTCTGATGAACTTTTACTCAAAGGGTCTGGATAACGTAGGCTGGAACAAATACCGTTCAATAAGCGTGGCTTACGATGGTCAGGTGGTATGTAAGAAACGAAAATAAGATAGATGGAAGACAAAGTAATTGTTGCAATTGAACTTGGTTCATCCAAGATCTCGGGCGTGGCGGGTCAGATCATGACTGACGGCTCGCTCAAGGTGCTGGCATACGCCGGCGTTCCGTCATCGTCATGTATCCGTCATGGCGCTGTATACAATCTGGACAAGACAGCCAATGCAATTGCTGAGGTGGTGGAACGGCTCAATGCTATCCTTTCCACCAGTATCGAGAAGGTTTATGTAGGCTACAATGCCAAGGGCCTGAAGTCGATAATCAGCAGGGTGGAGCATCAGTTTGACGAGGAAACTGTTGTAAGCCAGGATGTTATTGATGATATGTTCCAGCAGTGCAGTGAGATAGAGTATAACGGTTTTGTGAACCTGTTCCAGGAGTCACAGGAGTATGTCGTCGACAACAAGCGCGGAACGGAGACTGACCCCATCGGCGTGGCCTGCCGTTCACTTGGCGGCAGTTACCTGAACATCCTGCTCAAGAAACAGGTGGCCGATTATATTGCACAGTGCTTCATGATGGCACAGGTGGAGATCGTGGACGGCTATGTTGCTCCCATGTCCGAGGCCGATTCCATCCTTACCGATGACGACCGCCAGCAGGGTTGCGTTCTGGTTGACTACGGCGCTGACACCACAACCGTATCGGTCTACAAGAACGGCATGCTGCGTTACCTGAGAGTCATTCCGCTGGGCAGCGCACTGATTACCCGTGACCTTGCCGCAATACTCAAGATAGAACCCGAGCAGGCCGAGCAGATAAAGTGCACCTACGGTCTGTGCAACCTTATAGGCAGCCAGGATGCCAGCGAGACAATTATGATCAATGACAGCAAGGTGCCGCTCAAGGATATCGGCGATATAATAGAGGCACGTAACGAGGAGATAATCCGTAACGTATGTGCACAGATAAAGGCGTCAGGTTACGGTGAGGTCCTGTATGCGGGAATAGTTCTGACCGGCGGCGGCTCACAGCTGCGTCAGCTGGATCAGGTGTTTGTCAAACTGATGCCCTCAATGCGCCGTCCGCGCGTGGTTACCGAACCCGCCTGTGGCGTAACCTGGATTGAGCCCAGTTGGAAGCGCGGCGACGGCTCACAGCTGGCACTGCTTTCAGTCATGGCCAAGGGTGATGAGAACTGCTGTGAACTGCCCAAGATGGATGAGATAGAAAACATATCGGCCGAGAATCAGGATAAGGTGATTCAGACGGATCTCTTTACACCAAACGGCGAGAGTGCTCAGGCCGAGCGTGACCGCCAGGAGCAGGAGGAGCGTGAGAGGGCGGCCGCCAGGAAAGAGGAGGAGGCTGCCGCAAAAGAGGAGGAGGCCGAAAAGAACCGTTCCAAGAAGGTCAGTGTGTTTAAGCGTTGGGTTGACAATGTCATGAACATGGGTGAGAGCTTCTTTGAGGATAAAGATAACAATTGATTATGAACCAGGATATTAAAGAATTTGAGGAGAAAGAGATTCTCCCGTTTGACTTTCCTACCGAATCACGTAAGATAATCAAGGTTATCGGCGTGGGCGGCGGTGGCAGCAATGCTGTCAAGAACATGTACCGGGAGGGTATCCACGATGTTGTTTTTGTGATAGCAAATACAGACCAGCAGGCACTTGCCGACTCGGATATACCCATCAAACTCCAGTTGGGCCGTCAGACCACTAATGGTTTGGGAGCCGGTAATGATCCTGAGGTTGCCCGCAAGGCTGCCGAGGAGAGTCTTGACGATATCAAGGCGCAGTTCAAGGATGATACCCAGATGGTGTTCATCACCGCAGGTATGGGCGGCGGTACCGGAACCGGTGCGGCTCCCGTGATTGCCAAATGCGCCAAAGAGTGCGGAATGCTTACCGTGGGTATCGTGACCATCCCGTTCAAGTTTGAGATGCGGCCCAAGATCAAGCAGGCTCTCAAGGGCGTGCGCGAGATGTCACAGTATGTCGATGCCCTGCTTGTTATCAGCAACGAGAAACTGCTTGAGATATACCCGGACAAGAGTGTTGCCACCGGATTCCTGCATGTGGATGAGACTCTGACCACTGCAACCAAGAGCATAGCCGAGCTCATTACCTGCCGCGGTATAATAAACCTTGACTTCCGTGATGTCAACAAGGTTTTGAAGAATGGCGGCGTAGCGATAATGAGTACCGGTATAGCCAAGGGTGAGAATCGTGTGAACCAGGCTTTTGATGCAGCCCTGAAATCACCTCTGCTCTATAACAACGATATCCATAAAGCCAAGAAGATTCTGTTCAATATCTATCAGAGCACACAGCAGGAACACCAGCTTATGCTTGACGAGATGAATGAGGTGAGACACTTCATGGACAAGTTCGAGGATAAGAACATTGAAGTTATCTGGGGCCTTGCCAATGATGATTCTCTGACAGATGAGGTTAAGATAACGGTTCTGGCTACCGGATTCGGCATGGACAATCTGCCTCTTATGGATGATGAGGAGGTTGTTGATACGGTCATTGAAGGCCTGTATGGTGACCGTGTCGACAAGCGTCAGCTCTATTTATATGAGATGACTGATGCCGATCTGGACAATGATGCACTGATTGATGCCATCGAGGCATCACCTACATATCTGCGTAATACTGTGGGATTATCTGAACTTAAGGCTCTGCGTGCCTAACCGAATACCGTCTCCAATACTTCAATTGACTTGAGAGAGGGGAAAGCGGGTATGTGAAGACGGAAATAAGTGTTGAGCGCATTAAGCAGCATGACGCGTTCCTGACCTGTCAGGGGCGCGTCTTTCATACTCTCAAGGCTGCTGTTCATCAGAAGGCTGAGTTTGTATGACAGTTCTGCGGGGATATATTCCGTATGTTTGGGCAGCAGTGGACTGAAGCAGCCTTCACGCATATCCAGCACATATCCCGGTTTATATTCATCGGTGTTAGGACATATTCCTATGTGTCCGGCGGTGCCTATCATGAATGCGATGTGGAAATTGGAGAAACTTCCCATTGGGGCTTTGTCGAACCACAAGAGTGATTCTGTCATGAAACGGAACAGGGACGGGTTGCTCTGCTCTCCCTTGAGTGCATATGTGAGAAACTCCGACAGAAACAGTGTAATGGCGCTTTTCAGAGGGTTTCGCGGTATATCCCCGTAAGGCGCGCAGTTCTTGATCTCCTTGATGTGCTGAAGTGATTCGGTGGGAATGTATTCGGCCTGGAACTCAAGTTGTGTCATAGGCTGTAGCAGTGTGTTGCGGCTGGCATTCTTGCCGGTCTTGGAAATGAACCAGATGAACGGCACCATACCGTGCCGGCTGGTGAAAACGTGAGCTACGCTTGTCCTGTCGTTATGCCTCACTGAACTTATCAGTATTCCTGTTTCGGGCTGCCACATGTGTTCTGCTCTGTGGTACGAAGATATAAAAAAATACTGGAGAAAGTTTGCCGTTTGGAAAAATGTAACTACTTTTGCATCCGCTTTATAGGGCAGCCTCTCCAGAGGTTACCGGAAGGATGGCGCGTTCGTATATCGGCTAGTACTCAAGATTTTCATTCTTGCAAGATGAGTTCGACTCTCATACGCGCTACAAATTGATAATTAAAAAACGTTTTTTATAATGGCAAATCACAAATCAGCCCTCAAGGCTATCAGAAAGAGCGAGAAGAGAAGACTTCACAACCGTTATTATGCAAAGACCATGCGTAATGCAGTTCGTCAGCTTCGCGCTATGACCAACAAGGAGGAGGCTGCTGCAACCTATCCCAAGGTTCAGAAGATGCTGGACAAGCTGGCTAAGACCAAGCTCATCCACAAGAACAAGGCCGCTAACCTGAAGTCAAAGCTCTGCGCTCACATCGCTAAATTGGCTTAATAGATTATTTAGCTAAAGGTCAAAAAAATAGGTTGGTTCTGCAGAACCAACCTTTTTTGTTTTACGCGTCGATGTTTGCGTACGTCGCGTTTCGTTCTATGAATTCGCGGCGGGTCCCTACGTCCTCACCCATAAGCATGCTGAAGATGCGGTCAGCCTCGGCGGCGTCCTGGATGTGAACCTGCTTCAAGAGACGGTTCTCAGGATTCATTGTGGTGTCCCAGAGCTGCTCGGGGTTCATCTCACCCAGACCTTTATAGCGCTGGGTTATGATGTTTGACTCAAGTCCTGCACCGTACTGGTCGATAAAGCGCTGGCGCTGAACGTCATCATAGCAGTACTCCTTTACCTTACCCTTTGTGCAGAGGTACAGAGGCGGGGTTGCTATGTAAAGGTGTCCGTTCTCTATAAGTTCCGGCATATAGCGGAAGAACAGGGTCATGATAAGGGTGTCGATGTGAGAGCCGTCGACATCGGCATCGGTCATGATGATTACCTTATAATAACGCAGCTTGTCATAGTTGGCAGCCTTTGAATCATCGGGATTGAGGCCGAAGCGTACGCCCAGGGCCTGTATGATGTTGTTTACCTCCTCATGATCAAATGCCTTGTGCCACATTACGCGCTCCACGTTGAATATCTTACCGCGGATAGGCAGGATAGCCTGGGTGTGACGGTCGCGGCCCTGCTTGGCGCTGCCGCCTGCAGAGTCACCCTCAACGATAAAGAGCTCGCAGTTGGCGGGATCCTTGTCGGAGCAGTCGGCCAGTTTGCCGGGAAGTCCGCTGCCTGAGAGCGGGCTCTTGCGCTGTACGCTCTCACGTGCCTTGCGGGCTGCTACACGTGCCTGGGCTGCCAGGATAACCTTGTCAACAATAAGCTTGGCCTCCTTGGGATGCTCCTCAAGATAGAATGTAAGAGCCTCACCTACGGCCTGCTGAACTGCGCCTGCCACCTCACTGTTACCCAGCTTGGTCTTGGTCTGACCCTCAAACTGAGGCTCGGCAACCTTTACTGAGATGACGGCTGTAAGACCCTCACGGAAATCCTCGCCCTCAATCTCTACCTTGGCTTTCTCAAGGAACTTGTTGTCATCGGCATACTTCTTGAGTGTGCGGGTGAGCGCGGTGCGGAAACCTACCAGATGGGTACCGCCCTCTATTGTGTTGATGTTGTTTACGAATGAGCGGATGGTCTCCTTGTACTCCGTATTGTAGAGTATAGCTACCTCAATAGGTACGCCCTGCTTTTCCGTATTCAGGTAGATGGGCTCCTGGATAAGGTGAACGCGGTTCTCATCTATGTAGGAGACGAACTCCTTAAGACCCTCGTTTGAGAAGAACACATCCTTCTTGGGCTCTCCCTCTTCCATGACGCGGTAATCAGTCAGGGATATCTTGAGTCCGGCGTTGAG
>JAEEGG010007484.1_pt1 | contig 25146 bp, 12 predicted proteins | sample 9134161 | NCBI WGS metagenome assembly JAEEGG01 (sample SAMN16246543, study PRJNA631951) | gut metagenome | biome: gut microbiome; feature: rumen; material: CR-attached | host: Bos | place: Iran: Karaj | collected 2018-10 | reverse complement strand
TTTCAGAATAAAAATTTTGTGATTGTCGGAAATTATTAGTAATTTTGCGACGCTGTTTGAGATATTGATATCAGATAGCGGGGTGTAGCGCAGTTGGTAGCGCACTACGTTCGGGACGTAGGAGTCGCCAGTTCGAGTCTGGTCACCCCGACAGGGGTGAGTTAAGAGAGAAAAGTGAAGAGTGAAGAATCATTCCATTTACAATTTATTCGCAGAAGCTCATCAAGCTAAAGCAAGTTCCCATTTACGATGGACAATTTGGAAAGATTCTTCACTCTTCACTTTTCACTCTTAACTTGAAGCTCTTAGAGTGCTTCAAGCATTCTCTTGATAACTACCTGCGCAGAGATCTCGCGGTTGGCAGCCTCTGGGATGACGAGAGAGTTCTTGCTCTCAATTACATCATCGGTAACAATAAGGCCACGACGAACTGGGAGACAATGCAGGAACTTACCGTTGTTGGTCCATGACATGTGTTCTGCATCAACAGTCCAATGTGCCATTTCCTTATAGTCGGTCAATATCTTACCATATTTCTCAGGAACGGTAACACCTGGGCAAGACCAGTTCTTTGCATAGATGAAATCAGCACCCTCGAAAGCTTTCTTCTGATCATATTCGATAGTTGCACCCTTGGTGAACTGTGGATCAAGCTCATAGCCTTCTGGATGAGTGATAACAAGATCTACGTCTGGTGCTGCGAGCATCCACTCTGCGAATGAGTTTGGTACTGCCTGTGGCAGACAACGGCAATGAGGTGCCCATGTGAGGACAGCCTTAACGCGCTCTGTTGTCTTGTGCTCCTCTATTGTGATAAGGTCGGCAAAAGCCTGAAGAGGATGGACGGTAGCTGTCTCCATAGCGAAGACGGGCTTGCCTGCATATTTCACAAACTGGTTTACGATAGTCTCGGCATAGTCGTACTCGCGATCTGTGAGACCTGCGAAAGAGCGGATGCCGATAAGGTCGCAGAAACTGCCCATTACTGGGATTGCCTCAAGGAGGTGCTCAGACTTGTCGCCATCCATGATAACGCCACGCTCAGTTTCGAGTTTCCATGCACCAGCGTTCACGTCAAGAACGATGACGTTCATGCCGAGGTTCATAGCTGCCTTCTGGGTAGAGAGGCGTGTGCGGAGAGAGTTGTTGAAGAACACCATGAGCAGGGTCTTGTTCTTGCCAAGATGCTGATAACCATAGCGGTTAGCCTTCACTTCCTGTGCCTCGGCAAGTGCTGCTGTGATGTCGCCAAGGTCTTTTGCGTTGAAGAATGTTTTCATTATAAATTAAATTTGATATTAAATCCTTTTTGTGGAAAGTAAATTGAAAGAAAATTATATTCGGTAAATTAATTTACTGACTCTAATTTATTGGTAATTTACTTTCTAAGATCCACACCGCAAGGTGTATTTTCCTTAAGCGCGAGATAGATCTTTGTTGCCTCTACTGCGGCACGGACATCATGCACTCGGAGGATGTCGGCTCCTCGGTCGAGGGCAAGCATGTTGAGGGCGGTAGTGCCGTTGAGGGCTTCGTCGGCAGAGGAATCAAGGAGCTGCCAAATCATGCGCTTTCTCGAGATACCGACGAGGAGAGGCAGATTGAATGTGTCCTTGAGTTCTTGTTGGGCAGCAAGAAGGGAGTAGTTGCCTTTGATGATGTCTTTTCCAAAGCCGTAGCCTGGATCAAGAATGATATCTTTTACGCCGATTGAGTTGAGGACCTTGATTTTCTTAAGGAAGACAGAGACGGTATTCTCAAGATCTGCCTGAAGCGACATTAGTATATAAGGTACTTGTAATCGGGCAACTTCAAGAAGAATGTCGGAAGGATTGTTTTCGTTTACGTCAACATCCACTTTCGCATTAACGTTGGCGGTATTGTTGTAATAGCCTCGTCCTTCAGAAATGTCGTTTATAATATCTGCTCCAAACTCTTCGACAGCCATACGGGCTACTGATGGTCGGAATGTGTCGATAGACACGAGGGCGTCTGGCTGCTCCCGACGGACAATGGCGAGTCCGTTACGCATACGGAGAAGTTCTTCTTCCTCGCTGACATCAGCAGAGCCTGGTCGGGTAGAGAAGGCTCCAACATCAATTATCTTGCCACCTTCCTGTATTATCTGATTGGTACGTTCTGCAATCTCCTGTTCTGTCTGCTTGCGACTTCCTGCATAGAAACTATCAGGGGTCACGTTGAGTATTCCCATCACCTGTGGCGTTGATAGGTCTAATGTCTTGTTATGAACTGAAATGCGCATTTTATTTCAAGAAAATTATTTTTAATGCTTGGCAGCAAGCTGCCATTTTTCTGGAACAAAAATTATTCACGATGACCAGAAAATTTAATCCAGAAAATTTTTATTCTATATTGCTCACTATGTTGTTGAGATTCTCTTTTGTGAGAAGTAAGAACTCGTCAAACCTATCTACATACCAGTATTGTTCGCAATAAAAGCTTTTATCTCCAAAGTTAATTAAAGCTCCGCACTTGCTTTTGCTTATTCGAAGATAGTTGAATAGTTGTGCTCTATGATCTGTAATGATTTTTGAAACAGATTTGAGTTCAAGAACCACACCAGAATATGTCACGATGTCTGCTATATACTCTTTTTTCAGTTGCTTACCCTTATACCAAGTGTAAAGCGTTTGTTGTGGAACAAAAGGTATGTCTCTGGAGGTTAACTCCATCTCTAATGCTTCTTGATAGATGGCCTCTTCCATTCCTCTATGAAGGATATTGTAAACCTCCATAGCAGCCCCGACAGATTCATAAAGTTGTATGTATTTGTCACGTGGCATTTTCTCGTGTTCCATTAGCTCATCCATTCCAAGATGATTTTTTGATGCGACAAAAAATATAATTTTCTGGATTAAATTTTCTGGTCATCGTGAATAATTTTTGTTCCGTCTCACAAGCACCGGAGGTGCGTTTTTATTTTGTGCGTGGGAATTTTCTCTGCAAAGGTAGAAAAAATGTTTTACAAACTTGCGTTAATTTCTGATAAATATTTGCAAGAACGTGAAATTTTCAGTAATTTTGTGCACAATATGAAAGATGAAGAGTTCTTCCTGCAAAAATTGCAGCACCATGACATAAAGCCGACGGCAAACCGACTGATGATTCTCCGTGCCATGTGGCGTGGTGATGAGGCTGTATCGCTCACGCAGTTGGAGCATATTCTACTCACTATCGACAAATCAACAATTTCACGTACGCTTAACCTCTTCCTTCTCAATGGTTTGATTCATGCCATTGACGATGGTTCTGGGTCTGTGAAATATGCTGTGGATGGAGATCTCGAAAGAGATGAAGATGAGGAACATACGCATTTTGCCTGTGTGAAGTGTGGAAGAACATTTTGCCTGAAACAAGTGCATGTGCCAGAAGTTCCACTTCCTCCCGGCTTTAAGTTGCAAAGCGTGAATTATGTACTAAAGGGGTTGTGCCCGGAATGCGCTATTAAGTGAAGAACGAAAAGTGAAGAGTGAAAAATGATAATTTCACAAATTTGAAAGACAAATCTAGTTTCTTCACTTCTCACTCTTAACTCTTAACTTGAAAATATTATTCTATGTTCTCATTCGAAATAAAAGACGCAATTGATATTTTCCTTGTAGCGATTATGCTATACTACACCTATCGGTTCATGAGAGAATCGAGATCTATCAATGTGTTCATTGGTATCTTGGTGTTCATCCTTATCTGGCTGTTGGTTAGTAGGGTGGTGGAGATGCGTCTTCTCGGAGCCATTCTTGATAAGTTGGTGGGCGTAGGTTCGCTTGCAATTCTGATACTTTTCCAGGATGAAATTAGAAAGTTTCTGAACAACCTTGGAGGACATAATAGAATACGTACTATGCTGAAGTTCTTCTCTTCGAATGATCAGAAGAAGGAAGAAGTTGACCGTGAGAAGGTTATGGCTATCGTAATGGCTTGTCAGAGCATGGCGAGAGGTAAGGTTGGAGCATTAATTGTGATAGAACGACATTCCAGTCTGAATGAGATTGTAGAGACTGGTGATACCATTGATGCAAATATCAATCAGCGACTGATAGAAAATATCTTTTTTAAGAACTCGCCTTTGCATGATGGCGCGATGATCATAAGTAATCATAGAATCAAGGCTGCGGGATGTATCTTGCCTGTCAGTCATGACCTGAATATTCCGAGAGAGTTGGGACTTCGTCACCGTGCGGCTATGGGAATGTCACAGGCAAGTGATGCCCTCTGTATTGTTGTTTCGGAGGAGACGGGCAGGATAAGTGCTGCCATCAATGGGCAATTCCGTTTGAGGCTCTCTGCTGAGAATCTTGAGAGTCTGCTTAATGAAGAACTTGGAAAGTAATTGCCAAGTATCATCCTTCGTTATGCCTTCGAACCAAACTCGATGAACCTTCGTTTTTTCTTCGCTCTGGAATAAGAGCTCCATCGAGTTTGGTTAAGAGGAAGAGAAGAGGAGCAGCGGAAGAAGAGCGAAGGCATAGTGGACTTAAAGCGGATTAGAAGCGAAGGAAAAGCGAAGGAGAATTGGACCAGAATCGGATTTGAATCGGAGGAGAAACGGACTTGCTTCCTACAAGGGGAGAACTAAGGTAGAACTTTGTGGAAAAAGGTTAGAATTGATACTAAAAAGATATGCGAATCGGTTAAATAACGCAAAGTTGTTGTGATTTTGTAAGTTTTAAGACTAAGGTCATTTTTAAGTGTTTTGTCTGTGATTTTGCTATGTAAATTAAACAAAATTAAGGGTAAAATGTCATTTTTGTGTTAAAAAATGCTAATTTATTGGCTTTTATTTCCGTTTTGTTTGCGTGCGCGATAGAATAATATTACATTTGTGCAAGACTTTGAATACGAATATGCTGAATCCAGTCTTAGACTTATTCCAAATGTCTGAAAGGTAAAAGAGTGTTTGTAAGATGAAGGCACCCTATAACTAAAAACGGTAAATATGACTTTGAAAATCACAAATATAAGAAGGCATTATATCGCACCCTATGCAGAAATGATAGTGTGCGAGAATGATGAGTGTGTGTTGGACACAGTTTCCGCTATTGGAGAAAATCCAGGAGGAAACGGTGGCAACGAAGAGTTTGCGAAAAGCATGGGAGGCATCTGGGATGAAGGCAGTTATGCTGGAGGATCAGATGGATTTAATAACATATTTGGAGATGAGCCATGAAGAAGACGTTATCATACATATTGTTTTGGATGTTTGGCTGTCTCAATGCCTCTGCTGCGAGTTATACATTCGACATCAACAAGGGAATATCCTTCTCTTGGCAGTATGATGATGTGTTAGGTGTATATACAACTAAGGGTACTCGAATAAAGCATTGGGCATTGGCTGATGGTAAAGTGACATCGTTCAGTTCATACGGTTGGTCGCTTGTCGAAAACTGTAAGTATTATCTCTACTATCCGTTTAATAATTCGTATTTCCAGAACGACATTCCTATAACAGCTTTGCCTATCACCTTTGAAGGTCAAGTGCAGAGCGAGAACAACAGTCTGGCGCACTTAGCTACCTACGATTATATGATAGGGGAGGGTAACACAGGAGAGGCTTCCGCAGACTTCAACCTGAATCATATGTGCTCGGTGATAAGAATAGAATTTGTGTCGCCCAAATCTGCGGTCTATACCAATGTCGCTTTAAAGACAACGGATAATTTGTTCTGTCAGACTGCAGAGATGAATCTTGAGGCGCAGAGCATTAATCCGGTGGAAAAAGATTGTTATGCTAACTTAGCGCTTGACAATATTGCATTAGAAGAAGGAGAGAAACTTGTAGCCTATATGGTTATAGCTCCAGTAAATCTTTCCGGATGGGATGTAAAGCTTGCAATAACTTCTGATGATGAGAAGGAAATAGAATTTGATGTATATGCAAACAATTTGAGAGCGGGAAAGCTTTATCTGCTTAATACCACGGGAATTGAAGAGAAGGAACTGTCAACAAAACGTCGTGCGAGTAGTCTGGCTGAACCGAGTGTAGGTGTTGCTGACATACCGATAGATAAAGATTCGGAAATCATTGTAACAGGTATTCAACAGATGAAACAGAATCAGGAACAGGATGATGGAGTAGTCTATACATTATCAGGAATAAGGACAAAGCAGTCTTCTGCTAAAGGTATTATAATAAAGAAAGGTAAGAAATGCCTCTCCTCCCCACCTCTCCCATAGAGAGGGAGCCAGAGAGCCAACAGTACTTAATGAGTAATTAATAATGAATAATTGAATTCCTTTCGCCTTCCGGCTCCCTCCCTATGGAGAGGGCGGGGGTAGAAACCAAAATATTAGATATGTTAAGATATAAATCACACATAGTACTATTAGCAATTGCAGCTATGATGGCATCTTGTTCGCAAGATGTTATAGAGGATTCCGTCTATCATGGTGATGAGATATATGCCACGCTTCCAGAACTGGAGGATGGCAATGTGATGACCCGCTCCTCACTTGTATATTATATAGATGATAAAGGAAATGGAAAGATGCGCTTCACCTGGGATAGTGCTGATAAAATAGGTGTGTTTGCTGTCAATGCTGATGAGAGCAAACGTCAGCAGGTGCCGTTTAACCTCACGGAGGGAGCAGGTTCAATATCCGCATTCTTTGTATCGGCAGACCCAGGCGTGGGACTAATCGAAAAGGGTAAGCAATATATCGGTTTTAGACCATGTTCCAGGGAAGACGACTATTCTAAGCTTGATGTGAAATATTCAGGTCAGACGGCAAAGGCTTTTCCAAAGATGAAGTATTTCCCATTTAAAGGAAATGCAAGTGCTGATGCTGCTAAATATTATGCCTCAGATTCAGTAGCTTCGGCACACCTTAGCGCGGCTGACTATATGGCATCAAAACCGACTACTGCAAAAGAGAATGGTCATTGTGCTTTCGAATTCAAGCGAATTGGAGCTGTGGTGAGGTTCTATCTAAAGTGTCCAATGAATGTGGTATATGAAGGAATACAGTTGGTAGCCAAAGGCAAGCAGTTCGTTCTGACAGGAGTTCTTGATGCTGAAAAAAAGACGATTGAGCCTTTGACAACAAGTAGTGCGATGGATCTCAGGTTCTCTCCTACGTTGGATATGACGGATACATCTTCTGAGTATTATTACAAGGGAACGGGCTATATCGTGTCATATATGATGATAGCTCCTATTGATCTTCGTGATGCAGGTGACATATCAATCTATCTCAAGGGACATGACGGGAATAATAACACCGTTTATTATAAGTCAACCGGAGATTTGGAAAAGCCAAATCTGACTGCGAATATGTTCTACCAGTGGACGTCAAAGGATAATTCTGGTGATCCAGCTATCGTCTTTGATCACATAACTGCTCAGGATTGGGAAAGAGATGTGATATATAGTAATGGTGAGGAAGGCACAGGAACTGGGAATTGGTAAGGCCTCTCCCGTAGAGAGGGAGCCGGAACGACCACTATAATTACCAATTACTTGTTTTGCTTTGACAATATACAATTAATGATTAATGAAAATGACTAAAACAAATATGGGTATATCAAAAAACATCAAGTCACATACTTCGATGTTATCAACATCGAACTACCTATTTGGGAAGGCTTGGTTAGGCTATTTACTGTCATTACTGTCAGTACCATTTATTGCTGCTTGTTCGGGAGACGATCTTGAACAATATGCTCAGCGTGCTGACAATGCCAATGAGATAGGCTTTATGCCAAGGACAGAGAATGTTACCCGTGCTACTTATAGCGTGGATAATCCGCATCCTGATAACATGGGTGCGTATGGTTTCCATGACTTAAGTAGTGATACTTATGATAAGGCTGCCAATAGAATTTTCTCTAACCAGAAGGTGTTATACGTAGATGGTGATTGGACGTACTCGCCTGTTAAGTATTGGCCAGAATACAGCGCGTATGATAGTTTTGATTTCTTTGGCTATATGCCATATACTTCAACGGCAAGTTTTGATTATCTGGCAGGTAAATATATCTTGAGCTTTACTCCAACTTTGAATGAAACAAATATGACAGAAGGAACGGATCTGCCTTTGATCTGTAATGTGCCTCACCATAAGAATGCTCCAGGACAAATTGTTAACTTTGATATGGATCAGACTATGACGGGATTCCAGTTGAAGTTCAAGTTAGGTGAGAAGATGAGTAAGGTACGTGAATTTGAGATAACAAAGGTTGTAGTTTCTGGAACTATTCCATATAAGGGAAAAATAACGCGTTCCTATCAATTTAAAGAAGGAAAGTGGGAATTTGAACCATTAGAATGGAGTGATGTTGTTAGTAAGTCCATGTCATTGAATATCGTGAACAAAGATGAAGACCTCAATGCTGTAAGCCTGACTTTGGCAGACAATGAGTTCCACGAATGGGGAAGTCCATTCTTCGCGATTCCAGTAGAAAGTTTTACGCCTACGATAAGTGTGACGTATAATGTCAAGGTTGCAGATAATGGAACTGTCACGCGCGAGAACGTGACGAACAAGATTGTCTTCAACAAGGACAATTTCGCCAATCTGAAGAAGACAGGGCTTACGCCTGGAAAACTTAACTCTCTTGAGATTGCCATCGTGCCAGACCATCTATATATTCTGGCTGACGAGGATCAATATATAGGGTATTTGGTAATGGAATAAGAATGGAGGTGGCCTCTCCCCCCGCCCTCCCCCGTAGAGAGGGAGCTGGAGTGCGAAAGGCAAACCGTTCTAAGGAAAAGAATGAAAAGTTAAACAATATATAGTAACAATCCTCTATAGCCTTCCGGCTCCCTCCCTACGGGGGAGGGCGGGGGGAGAGGCCATAACTATTAACGATATGAAGACAACAGCAATTGTCAAAATAAGTAATATGAGACTTATGAATAGGGTAAGGAACATCTTCATGCTCCTGATTCTCCTTGTGGTTTCTGCGCAAGGGGCATGGGCGCAAAGTGGTGAGTGGAAAGATAACGCTGCAACTGCGTTTGCTTCGGGTTCAGGCACGAAGGAGAATCCGTATGTGATTGAGACTGCGGCTCAGTTCGCATATATGGCAAAGCATGTTGCCGGTACGAATAACATTTCTAAAGGAAAGTATTATGTCTTGGATGCGGACATCGATCTCAGTGCACACTATTGGAATCCAATAGGTACAGATAATAACCATCGTTTCTTGGGTGATTTCGATGGTAGAGGGCATGTTGTCAAGAATTTGAAAGTGAAATGGACTTTTAGCGGTTGGACAACATCAGGTTTGTTTGGCAGGATAAGAGGTGAGAGCAGCAGTTGGGCACGTGTCAGCAATCTTATCATTGATGGCGCGAAAATTGAAAAAGCAGCAGACGGGAAGAATATAACAAAAGATGGTTGTGGTATCGGTATATTGGCAGGAGAAGTACGTCAGTATTCAGAGATAAGTAACATCATAGTTAAAAACTCAGTAAACTCTGATGGTGGATCATCGTTTACCGTGAGTAGTAGCGGTTGTGTCCGTATTGGTGGTATTCTTGGAAATACAGAAAAAGATAATGACAGTAATCCTGGAGTATATAGAATATTCAATCTGGCAACACAGAATGTCCAGATAAACTATTCTAAAATGACGTATAGCAGTAGTAGCACAGACTCTTATGTCGGTGGTGTTATTGGTCGTTTCCGCCAAAAGAAAGCTGATGATGCGAATAATATCTTTGCAGAAAATCTTTTTTCTGATGTAACGATAAGCTGCACTAACCATGCTAATATAAAGTTTGGAAATGTCTTGGCCAATAAGGATGGAGTGGCAGAGAAAAATAATTGGTATTATACAAATTCTGTGTCAGGAACAAATGTTGATACCTCTGGCGATAAAAAGACATTAGCTTTTGGTTCAACATTTATAACTCAGGCAAACGATTTTCTTTATGAAAATAAGATGTCTGATGTCCCATGTTGGGGCTATAGTCAGACAACCGGCTTTGTGTTTATAGGAACGTTGTCTGGTACCCATGAGAGTACTCATCTTACGAATGCGCATGTCTATACAATGAATACCACTGGTAGCTATACTTACGAGTGGTATGTGGGTGGAGTTCGTCAGTCAAGTACTACCAATAGTGCGACCTTGCCAACAAAAGCAGAAGAGCAAAAAGGTCGTGTTGTAGTAAAGAAGGGAACAGAAACAATATCAGAGATGAACTTTGTGATACCTGCTGAAATCTATGGTGTGGAGGATCATATTTGTGCTCCAAGCTATGGTGGTGGTAAGGGTACAGAGGCGGCTCCTTATCTCATCAGTAACGACAGCCAGTTGGCAAGACTTGCCTATGATATAAATAATGGAAGGAATCTGGATAAGTATTATAAGATAATAGCTGATATTGATCTGGGAAATGCTATCTGGACTCCGATAGGCAGTATTACCCAAGATGCAAACAAATCATTCAAGGGGACATTGGATGGAAATGCACATACAATCAGTAATATGCATTTTGACTGGTATAGCACAAAGAATGCTGAAGGCTTCTTTGGACTATTCTCTATAATTGCGGGGGGTACTATAAGGAATCTTATTATTGACAAAGCTCATGGTGTATGTAGTAATAATTCAAATACAGTAAACTCAAGGCTGGTAGGTATATTGGCTGGTGGTGTGCGTGAGAATTCAAGTATCCAGAACATCATTATCCGTAACTCTAAGATTGAAGGTGCTTCAACCACTTTCAACCAGAATGGAAAATGGCTGGTAATAGGAGGTGCTATTGGTAAGATCCTAAATTCCAACAATAATTATAAGTTTGAAAACATAGCTGCAGAGGTAGAAATCAACTTAAACAACCTGAATGTTAATAATCAGAGTTATGTGGTTGTCGGAGGATTTATTGCAGAATGTCAGACCAATGTAAAGACATGTGTTAAGAATATCTATGCGCAGAATACCATAAAAGTTCCTGAAGGATGTAAGGTTGTTGGTTCTGTATTTGGTAAGCAGTATGGAAATGTGGTTCAGACATCCTTGTATTATACAACTGGATGTGAACTGAATCAGGGAACACAGAAATCTCTTAGTGGGTTTGCTGTGCCATTCTGTGATGCAAATAATGAATTTATTGAATCAAGTGGTGACGATGCCCTCTCATCATGGAATTACAATGCATCGAATCGCGTTTTCTTCTTAACTGTATATGGTACAGAGTTGACAATTGATTATAAGACTGGTGTGCTTATTACTGCCAAAACTTATGGAATGGATGGTAATGAGCATTATAACTGGTATATCTCTGAGGATAATGTAAATTGGACGAAGTCAAACAAGAGTAATACTAAGATATTGACTCTCCCTTATGAGGGAAATGTGAGATATGTGTATGCAGAGGTGGCAGATGAAAGTTCGCGTTCAAAGTCAACAAAGGTTTCTACTATCATCAAGGCTGACGCATTTATGACAAAGACTGGTGGTACTTACAAAGTCAATATCACTAATTCTCTTTGGGATGAAGAAGCCTTGGATGATAATGTTACAGTAAGCTATCAATGGATGGCGGATGGAGTTGAAACGGCTACGACTAAGACATATACCCCATCAGGTACAGATGCAAATAAGAAGATAACATGTCATGTCGTTTTGAGTAGTGGTGAATATACTATTTTTGACAAGACATTGTTTTCTGGTACAGTTGTGTTCCTTAAACCTGATGGTGGTGATGATAATAATTCAGGTCTGACACCAGAGACTCCTGTAAAGACATGGCAGAAGGCTTATAGTCTGCTTAATGATGATGCTTCTTGGGATGAGAATACGATTGTCCTGATGGGTAAGAGTGATATGAATTCTACCGGAATTAATGGTGGTTTTTCTATTACAGATAATCTTAAGTCAAATGTTCCATCCGAATCATATACAGAATGGAAAAGGAAGGTTGATGCCTCTCATCTTGCAAAGAGTGCAACTATTACAGGTAAGTATAATGGAGTGGATTATGGTGCCATTATTGAAGGATCCAGATATGGTGCTGTCGACGGTCTCAATCAATATATTGGACTCTTCGGCGACACACGTTTCCAATATATCACGTTCAATCATACTGGTAGTAGTACGGGTAATCACTCTCAGTATATTTTCTGTCAGTATTATAATCTGGAGATGGGTGAAGGTATCCAGATGACAGGATTTAACCCTGATCACACTCCTGGCTATGGTACTGTTGACGGTGCAAGGATTTCTTCTATGCAGATTTATGGTGGATTGAACAATGATGCCCGTTTCCGTAGTGGTAATGAGGTTCTGGATATGGAGACTATGGAAAAAACAATGCCTCATGGTAAGGAAGGCTTTAGCATCACGTTAAAGTCCGGTCGTTATTCTACTGTCACTGTAGGTGGTCGTCAATCAACCGGTAGTCAGATAAATGGATTGATGGGTACACCTAATTTGCCAATCAAGTGTACTGTGACCATTGATATCGACAGAGAATTTAATGATAAACACAACGAAGCTAAGGCGGACTATGACTGTGGTATTGTGTTGGCTGGTTGCCATGAAGGTGCCATGTATGCCGATGTGGATATTATCCTCAAGAGTGGTTATGTAGGTCGTGTTGTAAATGGCACTCTTGGTCAGAAGAGGAACTATCAATTTAAATACAATAATAAGACCTATACTTTCCCAAGCAATACCTATGCGGGTAGGGCTAATATCCTTCTTGATCCAAGAGATGGTGAAGGAAAGATTGACAATAATAAAGTGATTGTCACCGAGCTTTATGGTGGAAGTACAGGCCGTGGTTATAGTGCTAATGATGTAATCGATAACCCGTTCTATGGATATAGCACCGTTACAATCAATGGTGGAACTTTCAAAATTCTTCCTGCAAATAATACAATGAAAGAATCCCTATTCTGTGGAGTCTTTGGTTCTGGTGCAGGTGGCTATAATGGTATTGGTGATGATACACATCATACAGTTGATGAAAAAATAGCCTATTGGAGTTCTGATAATAAGGTTGTGCTCTTTGGCAAATATGAAGATGCGAAGAATAAATTGGTTTCCGTTCATTGCTATAATGCAGATGGCTCATCTATAGATGTTAATCCTATAGAAACTAATACAAAGATTCTTATCAAAGATGGTGTCTTTGGTACAGATAAGGATCATCCGATTGATGGTGTCTATGCTGGTGGTAGTGGATTTATGAGTCCAAGCCTGTTCTTTGCTAATGGAGTAAAGCCAAGTGTTGCTGGTGGTAATGTATATGGCAGGGTTGGTAAGGTTGTATCTTCTTTGACTATCAATGGTGGTACATTCTATTGTAAGAATGGTATCTTTGCTGGTGGTAGAGGTACAGATGAATTCTATTCAAATAATATAATAAAAAGCAAAACCTATACCTATGGCATTAAAGATGAGGACCATAAAAAATATAATGCGTTGGGTCAAACATATGGTGATGTTGAGTTGACAATCAACGGCGGAACATTCAATTGCGATATCTTTGGTGGAGGCTATGGTGTTGCTGATGCAAAATTGTATAATACAGAAACCTATACGACTCTTAATAACATGGCTCGCGTCTATGGTAAGACAACTGTTAAGATTCTTGGCAATACCGTAATCAATGGTTCTGTATATGGTGGTGGTGATATGGCTGCCATAGAAGTTGTAGGAGAAGGCTATACTGATGCTACAGATCTTACCATCATGGGTAATGTCGTTGTCAGTGGCGATGTCTTTGCTTCAGGTAATGGACGTACCAAAACGTACACCAGTCATCCAGAACTCGTAGGTTTTATCAAGGGAGATGCAAATCTTAGTATTTCCGGCACTCCAAGAATCTATGGTGATATCTATGGTGGTGGCGCATTCGGTTCGAATGAAGGCAATACTAATGTCTATGTCAGTGGTGGCTACTTCTATAAGAATATTTATGGCGGTGGTCAGGGAGACCTTGCTACCATGACAAGGGCTACTATTAATGGTGATGCAAGTGTGACAATGAGTGGTGCTAAGGCAGCTCTTGGAACAAATGAGACCAGTAGTTTTGCCACAGGTATGCATAATGTCTATGGTGGTGGCTATGCGGTTGCTACTGTAACAGGTACGTCATCTGTAAATGTAACAAGAAGTTTTAATACTCCTGACATCATGGGTACTCAGATGTGGGAGACTGTATATAATGACAACTCAAAACGTAACTTCTGGGTATTTGGCGGTGGTTATGGTGTGAATACTGTCGTTGGAAATACAGATGTTGATATCAACATTGATATTGATGATAATAATGTAATCATTGGCTCTGCTGGCGGTTCATACGCAGGTGTTGTAGAGCATAACACCTCTACAACAATTCAAGGAACACCAGTTCTTAGAAACGTATATGGTGGTGGCTATGGTCTTCTGAATGCGAATAATCCATCTACAGGTATTGTAAAGGAGAATTCTACCGTTATGATTAAGGGCGGTAAGATGTATTGTAACGTATTTGGTGGTGGTAAGGGTATTACTCAGACCGCTTCAGACGATAGATATAAGGATGTTGCCCGAGTAAAGGGCAAGACAAGCGTTACGGTGACAGGAACTGCTGCTATCTATGGAAATGTATATGGCGGTGGTGATATTGCCAATGTTGGTGACGGCACAGCTAATCTTAGTGTAGAGCCAATAAGTACATCTGTAAGTAATGGCGAGATTGTTTCTTATACACATGATAAATCTTGTACCTTTGTGGATGTTACTGGTGGTAATATCTATGGTATGGTATTTGGTGGAGGTCTTGGTAGAAAGAAGGCTGAAGTTACTGACTATACCAAGATAGGTCGCGTAACAGGTAATACCCTCGTTCATGTCGGTAACAGTACGGATGTTGATAACAATACCGTTGAGCCTTATATCTGGAACAGAATATATGGTGCAGGTTCTTATGGTGTTGTAGACGGAAACTCAATGGTACATGTCGAAGGTGGTAATCTTGGATATAACATCTTCGGTGGTGGCTTTGGTGATGCTGGTACTGATAATGGTTCAAAGAGTAACGGTACATACGCTGATGTAACGGGTAATACGAATGTTACTATTGATGGCGGTTCATGGATATGGTATGCTATGGCTGATGTTGATGGAAACATCACGACTTGGAACAAGGCAAATACTAAGTTGGGTACTTCTTATGAGAAGATGAGAAACATGACTGAGGCTGAGCGCATGGCTAAGATTCAGTCATATGTCGATGACCGTTTCTTTGAAAGTAATGATGAGGGATATAAGTTTGTCATCAATCATAATATATATGGAGGCGGTAATGCTGCTTGTTATGTCGGTGGTACTTCTAAGGTTGTAATAAACCACTCTCCATTGACCGATGTGAAGTATAAGGGCAAGACATATAACCTTCTTGATCCAAATACAGCTGCTGGCTGTTGCTGGTACACATCTATTGATAACATAAGAAATCCTCAGTTCTCAGTCTTTGGTGCCGGTTATGGCGTGAACACAAAGGTGAAGAATACAGAGGTGTATGCTCAGCCTGGTGCAAAACTTAATGCTACTGGTAATGTAATGGGTGGTAACAAGTATGTGAACCAGCCAGAAGACAGAATCAAGTATGAGGCATTTGAGCAGGATATCTATGATAACTATCAGGCAGTTGATGATAATACAAAGAAAAAACTGTATGGTATGGGCGATACCGAAGACGCTTATACCTTCCTTCGTTATCGTGCAAGTCAGTTGGCTTGGTCATTAGGTGCTCCAGGTTTCACCTTCATGGATATTCATGGTGGCGGTTTCAGTGGCTATGTAACAGAGAATACAAAGGTTGTGGCTGACTGTCAGCTTTATTGCCGAAGCATATTCGGTGGTGGTATCGGTTCAAAGCCGACATCTCCTTCTGGTAATGAGACATACGGTCAGGTTGCCGGAAATACTGACGTGAAGATTTATGGTGGTATTATCTCAATGAACGTATTCGGTGGTGGTGCAGGTATTGAACCATTCGCGAATAAGGTATTCCCAAATATGGCACTTGTTAATGGCAAGACTAATGTTGATGTATATGGTGAGCCATACACGGTTGAAGACAGGGTATTAGATCGTACTCTTATCTTCGGTAGTGTATATGGTGGTGGTGACGTTGCCAATGTTGGTACAACAGCTGCTACTGCCAGCAAGCTTACTGGATCAGAGACATATGCTACTAAGGTAAGTATCAAGGGTGCGTGCGTGATGTCTGCTGTATTTGCCGGTGGTAATGGTCGTTATAAATCAACCAATTATGACTACACTAAGATAGGTGCTGTATATGGAAATGCGGGATTGTTTGTGGATAAGGCAGATAAGGCATATCCTTATACTTCTAATGGCGCTCCTTCAAAGGCTATTATCCCATATCTCTGGAGCCGTGCATACGGTGGCGGTAACAAGGGTGTAATCAATGGTAATACCCTTGTGAAGATTGATAATGGCTATTTCTCTGATGACATCTTTGCTGGTGGTTTGGGTGATGCAGATAAGAATACATCTGCGGATGTTAAAGGTCATACTAATCTTATCGTGAATGGTGGTGAGGCAAAACTGACATCACTTTGGCTACAAGATACCCGTGCTTGGGCTCCTGCAACCATGAATACGACTAATAACCATTTGTATTCTCCACAGTATGACCCAAAGAAGCTTAAGTTCAAGGTTAACCATAATATGTATGGTGGTGGTAACCTCGCTTGCGTTGTTACAGGAAACTCATATATAACCATGACAAAGGGTATGCTTAATGAACAGGAAACTGTATCTGCAACAGCAAACCCAGAGGGTGGCTTCTTTGCAACAAAGGAGTGGAAAGAGGTGTACTACAAGACCGGTTCTCCATATTTCTGCGTATTCGGTGGCGGCTATGGTAATCAGGCTGTTATCAATGGTAATACTTACGTGAATGTAAGTATGGTTGAGAATGGTCATGTTCATATTGACGATATTCCTGACCGTGTTGAAGGAGAAGAGTATCTGCACTTCATTCCTACCCAGTCTGTGATGGATGTTGTTGGTGGTGGCTACGAAGGAAAGGTTGTAGGTGAAACCAATGTGACTATCGGTGGCGGTACATTTGCTCGCCGAATCTTTGGTGGCGGTCAATACAATTCTGTCAAGAATACCAATGTAAATATCCTGGCTATAGACTGTGAGGATGTATTCGGCGGTGGTATGATGGGCGATGTTGAGAAGACTGTTAATGTCAATATCGGTGTGGATAATGCTGCTGCCCATGAGAGTATCCATATTCATGGAAATGTATATGGTGGTAATGATGTGGCAGGATATGTAAACCTTAAAGATAAGGATGAAAGTGGTGCTACCGTATTCAAGGACAATGGCGGTGATGGTGTTAAGGTAAAGATCCGTTGCGGTCATATTTATGGCAATGTATATGGAGCCGGCAATGGTGACTATCTCTATGCTCTAGACAAAACTGAAAAGATTAATGCGCCAACGGTTAATGAGTATTATAGCTCTGCAAGGAAAGTATATGAACTTGTATTTACGGTTCCAATGCGTAGTACAATCGCATCTTCTGTCTCTTCTGCAACTGATGCTCAGAAGATTGTAAATCTCAACTCATGGCGTCCGCTTACCAATAAGGTGACTGTGGATATTGCTGGTAAGAATGCTAGCTCAAAGCCTGATATTCGTGGAAATGTATATGGTGGCGGTAACTCTGCTACAGTAGTAAAGACTGATGCGAACAGTCATGTTACCCTTAATGTCGGTAGCTACATTGAGCTTGGTGGTCTCTTCCTTGGATGTGACGGTGAGCAGTTGTTCACCAGAACAGATAAGAAGGACTATATTGGTGCTATCAATGATATTGACGGTATTGATGTTAATACATCTATTGACTGGACAAATGCTGCTAACAAGAACATCAAACAGATTTATGTTCCTGCTGATGATGCAAGTCGTAAAAAGGCATATCCTCATATCCTAGACCTCTATTTCCAGCCTGTGGCAATGTCTATTCGTCCAGTTATCAACTGGGCAAGCAATCTGACAAATACAACTATCGGCTCATTCGTATGTGGAGGTAATAGAGGTAACATGGATGTTGTTCCTGATACTCATGGTAATGCTGTAAGTGTTACGTTCCCAGAGGGACTTACCATTACAGACAAGATTGTCGGTGGTTGTTATAATGCCAACTATGTAAAGAACAACACTGTCAAGGTAAATCACGTTGGTGGTTATCTTCTTGGTGAGAGCCGTACAGATTCTCCAATGATTGACCTTACTGTGAAGTGTAAGTTCGCTCCAAGTGTTGTGGAGAATTCTGGTAAGACTTACTATGAGGGTGGTAATGTATATGGTGGATGCTACAAGTCTGGCGTCATCGTTGGTGACGTGAAGATTGACTATCGCAGTAACTCTCTCTATGGTCTTAATGAGGATATTCTTACTGTATCTAACGAGAATGACATCGCAGCCTGCAACATCTATGGAGCTGGCTATGGTGAGGACAGTTATGTATATGGTGATATAGATGTTCTTTATTCAAATCAGGTTCCATGGCGTAATAATAGCGGTACGACCGTAAACAACGTGTTTGGTGGCGGTCAGAAGGGTAATGTTATTGGTAATACTGATATCCGAATCCTTAATGGTAAGGTTCATGGTTCAGTTACCGGTGGTTCTTACTCTGGTTACCTTTGGGGCTCTGCTCAGGTGCTTGTAGGTTATCCTAAATACTATGTGTGCAAGAAGAGTGGCAAATATGATGTTCTTCGTGCGGATGATGCTACAGCAAACCTTAATCTGGCAAATACTTATTATAACGCAAGTGGTGAGAAGTATACGTCTCCTACAATCAAGCAGTCACTCTATATAATGGCTGGTGATATTGTGTCAGAACAGGTATATGATGCTATTAAGGCAAAGGATGAGTCACAGGTAGTTGGAGCATTTGAGGATAAAGTCACGACTAGGCCTTCATATTCTAATGGATGGAATGATGTCAATATCCAGATTGGTGTTGCTGTATATGGCGGTGGTTATTCAACTGCGGCAAGTGGTACTTCATTGAACAATACAACAGTATTGAAATATACTGCGGAGCACAACAATATCGATTTGAAATATAGCGGTTCTAAGGAAGGAAACGTAAACTATGCTAATGGAATTGACATTACTGATGTTGAGGCTGTAAAGAACTATGGTGGTAATACCACAATGCTGATTGCTGATGATCCTTCATACGGGGCTGAGCATATTACAATATCTCCGCAGACAATGAAGGTTGCAACTGGACTTGCAGATAATGCAGACTTGTTCCAGAAATACTATATGGGTAGTGATGGCAACTATCATTTTATCTCTGCAGAAGGAAAGTATTTCAAGAATGGTCCTTGGCCAGCTGATATCAGTGGTACAGATCATAAGTTCTATGAGGCTGATACAGAAGGTGGTATCTTCGGCGATGGTCACTTGTCATATACAGAGGGCTTCCGTAACTGTGAGCTTTCTGGTTATGGATATGCTAGCCATAGTGTGAACTCAGGTAAGATTCTCAATACCTTCCAGCGTTTGGATATGCTTCGCCTGAAGGATAACTGCATAAAGTTGCTTGGTGCTCGTGACTATGCAACAAGTTCAACCGATGTCACTCCTTATTCAATCTCTCGTGTAGGTGAGATACAGATGGTTAGCTCACTTGATCCTAATGAGACATTGTCAGTAAGAAATGCTAATGTGAATGGCAATGATGCTGAAGGTGACCCATTCCTTTTCGGTCACAAGCAACGTAATTATCTTGGTCTTTCAAACAACATCCGTTATGTGGGTGCTATCAAGACCAATGACGATTTTGCTACCGCAAAGTGGCATGGTAAGGATGGAAAGCTTGGCGAGGGCGAATATGCGGGTCTGTCTTATCAGGATGTAAAGACTGACTATCTAAAATATCATCAGTATGCATCCATCATCGTTGATAAATCTGGTGCGGAGAAGAATGAAATAAAGTATCAGAAACGTAATGAGGGAACAGCTCGTAACCTCATCGGTATTGCATCAGGTTATGCTTTGAGAATACGTAATGTAAGAGAGGTGTATAATAAGAAGGGTAAACTTACAGAATATCCTTTCTATGGGCCTATTGTAGGCGTTGCCGAGATTCGTCTTGTCAATGTCGATCCTGATGAGGCTGGTGGATATGTCTATGCGGATGACCGTCATGAAGTGCAGGGTCTTAATTCTAATGATTATAGGAGATCTCTTTTGAGAACAGGTAACTTCGTATTCCCATACCTTGAGAACCCTGATATGTTCGTTGTTGACGATTGCTTCCCTAATGGTTGGGAGCAGAATAAAATTGATGACAACAAAAAGAATGCTTCTCACTACTGGTATCTTACAGGTTATCATTTCTATCTGAATGCAAACATCTCTGCATTTACTTATAATAGTGCAGGTAATCCAATAGAATTTGAGTCAAATAGTGAAATCGACGAGAATGATGTTGAAGTTCTCAAGGGACTTGTTCCTGTTGATGATGAGAAACTTTCTGTGGTTAGTTGGACATTGCGTAGTGATCATCCAACTTCATTTGAAAGTGATCTTGAAAAACGTAACTATGACGATAATGCAAAGGATCACTCAGGATATGACCTTAAGGATAGATATAAGCTCTTTATAAGTGTATCTGACAAGGCGAAGTATTCTGAGACTGGTATCCATAGCGAGTTGTCTATGAAATATGATGCATCTATTCCAAAGGGTACTGAACTTGATGGAAAGCTTAAATCTGATATTGCAAGACTGTCATTTAAGCTTGTGGATAATGCTGATAATACTTCTTCTCAGTATTACAAGGATCACATGGAGAAACCGACAAAGGCTACGCTTGTGCTTCGTGCACCTGCATTCAGGTCTAATGGTAGTGGCGGTTATGTGAGTGACAAGACAAAGATGGCCATTTCTGTAATCTATGTCAAGAGTGGTGAAGAATATAATCCGACTGCATCAAATGAGGCTCTGTCACAAGGCACTGCATATTATTTCAGAAATGTTGATACAGGTGAGTATGAGATGTTCTATAATGGTCAGCGTTTCTTGAATGACGTCTATACAAAGACCGATAACCAATATTCAGATCCTCTGGCAATAGAGAATATTAAGCCAACAACAAATAATGTGTACTATATTGAGGTAGAGCGTAGTTACACCTACACCATCTATCTGAATATTCAGTACATTCAGGGTCCTTCTCCAGAGGGTAATATTACTATTGCGAACTGTGCATTGCCTGGAGAGTATATCAAGGCGGATGCAAGTACCATTACTATTGATGCAGACCAGTCAATGAGACCACAGAGTTTCTATTGGCGTATTGGTAAGCTTAATGCGGAAGGTACAGCCTTTGCGGACAATTCTCCTTGGAAGAAGGAAGATGTTGATGATTCTTCTAAGGGCTACCAGACTTGGCAGGTAGGTACTACACCAACAGGTATCTTTGCTGAGTGTGAGGCAGTAGGTAATGATGTGCTCTACATTCCTGCATATTATTATATGAATGGTTATGGAGTACAATATGGCTTTGCATCAAAAGAAAGTCGTGAAAACCAAGAAGACGAGTATGTATTCTATCCTATCGATATAAAGAGGGATGAAGCTAGTGGTAAGATTCTTGATCGTCTTGAGGTTCATAACTTCCATTTGATGGATTCTCATGCACCTGGTGTTGATCTTCGTATGGCAGAGGCTGTTGAGCGTGCAAAGAATGAGCCAGAAGCTCAGCCACGTATCTATATTGGAGACGAGGCAGATATAAAGGCATTCTCTAAGTTTATTCGCACTAATAAATATCATGGTGCTAATGCTCAGTTTATATTGCTCAATAATCTGACAATACCTTCTGGCTATGAGGTGCCTGATGAATTCGCAGGTACATTGCATGGTGATGGCTATCTGATTACTGGAGGTAAATTGTTCAAGAAGAACAGTGGACACATCTATAACCTTGGTTATGTGAACGGAAAGATTGCCGATACTAACACAGGTAAGTACCACTGCTGTTTCGAGAGTGATAATCTCAAGGTTTATGACATAGATGGTAATGCTGTATCAGGCTATACTGCTGATGACTTCAAGTATGGTAAGGTTGCATACGATCTTAACCAGTATAATATGAAGAAGGCTCTAAATGATGCTTCATACACCTATGTTGAGGATTACTATCGTAATGGTGATTTCCAGTATGCACGTATATCTGATGATATTCTTGAAGTCACATCAGGTGTCACATATCTGCGTCTGGGTAATGCGGTGGCTGCTAATCAGTCTATTCCATATTACCATCTGCAAGATTATACAGCTCATAATATGGAGCATACAGCCGATGTCCGTTCAAAGGGCGATTATTGTGAGCCTCTGTTTGAAAAGGACGATATCAATGACTATCGCTTCTTCGGACAGAATCTCCAGCCAGATCCAGATTTGTATCCATCTACGATAACATCTCACAAGGTTAGTGCTGCATTGAACCGTGTATGGCGTACAGATGGCTATTATGGCAATAACCAGAAAGGTAAGTTCTATTATAACGCTGCTATCTACAATGATACTTATAAGGACACATACGTTCTTGATCCAAGGATTACAGCGGTGAACTTCAACGTAACCGATGATAACGCTACCAAGTTCCATGGCTTCGGCACTGCAGAGGATGTAACGAGAAACCTCTTGGTATATACTGCAAAGAACACATCTAGAGAGAATGAGGCTGTAGATGTTGTTTCTAAGTCACTTGCATATACGAATGAAACACCAGAGGGCGCTATCAGAGGTCATCATGTAATCTATAATAATGATGCATGGAAGGCTTCAATGCTTCATCTCGTAGATAAGCAGACATTCAATGCACCTATCGCATTCTCTGTAACAGGTAAGTCTTGGTATGTACGTAACCCAGAAACAGAGACTGGATATGTAGAGGAAGTCGGTACCGCTTGGGGAAGCATCTGTCTGCCATTCGATGTAGAGAAGTCAACCCTGTCTGAAGGCATACATCAGTATGATCCAAAGGATGGACGTGATAAGGGTGTGACAAAGAATATTACATTCTTCTATGGTACACCTGCAGAGGGTACTACTGTTGCAAACAACAATAATACTCTGCGTCATCACTATTGGTTCCGTGAGTTCAAGTCAATATCTGGCAACAAGGCAACCTTCGAGAGACCGGAGAACTCTATTGCAAATGGTGGCTTCGCTGCATACAAGCCATATATCGTCAGCTTCCCAGGAAGCAGATATTATGAGTTTGATATGACAGGTCAGACTATTACGTTTGAGAAGACCAAGAATGCAAGTATTGCTGTCACAGACGATGCTGTTGCTGCAGCTACAACTGGCCAGCCATATCATGTTGCATTTGCAAATGAAGAGGCTTCTGCAAGTAAGTATGCTATCACAATTGGTGAGACTGGCGATAATCAGGGCATGAAGTTCGAGAAGAATCAGCCAATCTATGCTTTCCGTGGCTATATGTCTCAAGGCAATGTAATAGGTGCTAAGACTAATAGCTTAACTCTTGATGATGATGTAATATACATAAGTACAGATATAAGGAGCATAGAGAGTCTTGATGAAGATGAGAACTCTGCTGATGTAGCTGGTGAGTACCTCCGTGTATATGATGCAGGAAATCATAGCATCGGTGTTGAGAGCTCATACGACACGAAGCTGACAATCTACACATCTGCAGGTCAGATTGCCCGAATCCTTGATGTTCGTGCTGGAACAAGCAAGTATAGCGGCTTTGCTTCTGGCATCTATATCATCGGTCAGAAAAAGCTTTCTGTCAAGTAAGTGTAAACTAAAAAATCAGTGATAATTTAGAAAAAAAAGTGAATAGCTTTTGCTGTTCACTTTTTTTTTGCTAACTTTGCAAAGAATTAGCCGTATGGCAAAATTATGGTCTAAGGACTAAGGTTTGAGGCTTTTGACCTTTGACTTACAATTTCGACCTTCGACCTTTGACTTTCGACTAAAAAATACATAAATCATAAATTTAAAACTATGAATTTAATAGAACAGATTATTGCGCGTGCAAAGTCAAATAAGCAGCGCATTGTGCTCCCAGAGGCAGAAGAGGAGCGTACACTTGTTGCTGCAGATAAGGTTCTGGAGCAGGGTATCGCAGATCTTATTCTTATTGGTAATCCTGCGAAGGTAGCTGCATTGGCCAAGGAAAAAGGTCTTACCAATATTGACAAGGCAACTCTCATCGATCCAGAAAACTGCGAGAAGAGTGAAGAGTATGCACAGCTTCTTGCTGAGCTCCGTAAGAAGAAGGGTATGACCATTGAGCAGGCTCGTGAGCTTGTAAAGAATCCTCTCTATCTCGGTTGTATGATTATCAAGACTGAGGGTGCTGATGGTCAGATATCAGGTGCTCTCTCTACTACAGGCGAGACATTGCGTCCTGCTCTTCAGATTATCAAGACTGCTCCTGGTATCTCTTGCGTTTCTGGTGCAATGCTTATGATTACAGAGACTCCTCAGTATGGTGAGAATGGTGTCATGGTATTCGCTGACGTTGCTGTTACTCCAATGCCAGATGCTGATCAACTTGGTCAGATTGCAGTATGTACAGCACAGACAGCTCGCTCAGTTGCAGGTTTCGCAGATCCACGTGTCGCAATGTGTTCATTCTCAACAAAGGGTAGTGCAAAGCATGAGGTTGTCGATAAGGTTGTTGAGGCTACAGCGATTGCAAAGAAACTTGATCCTTCAATTAAGATTGACGGCGAGCTTCAGGCAGATGCAGCTCTTGTTCCATCTGTAGGTGCAAAGAAGGCTCCAGGCTCAGAGATCGCTGGTAAGGCAAACGTACTCGTATTCCCTAATCTTGAAGTAGGTAACATCAGCTATAAGCTCGTTCAGCGTCTTGGTAATGCCGTTGCCCTTGGTCCAATCCTTCAGGGTATCGCACGTCCAGTAAACGACCTCAGCCGTGGCTGTTCTGTAGAGGACATCGTAAATCTCGTCGCTATCACAGCATGCCAGGCAATGGATGCAAAGAAGTAGATTCTTAAGTGAATAGTGAATAACGAATAGATAATAATACTTAATACTGGTGGACACCAGTTAGGGTAGGATAAGGATATCATTCGTTAATTAGTTTCAACCTGGAGATT
>JAEEGG010007479.1_pt1 | contig 25157 bp, 20 predicted proteins | sample 9134161 | NCBI WGS metagenome assembly JAEEGG01 (sample SAMN16246543, study PRJNA631951) | gut metagenome | biome: gut microbiome; feature: rumen; material: CR-attached | host: Bos | place: Iran: Karaj | collected 2018-10 | reverse complement strand
GCAACTACCGCTTTGAGGGACAGATGGAAACATCGGGACACTATCTGATTGACATCATTTCCGCAAGTGAGCGAAAGCAGCTGAAGATGGTGGTGAACAATTAACAATTAACAATTAACAATTAATAATTAATAGCTGGCAATTAATAATAGTTAATGGCTAAAAATTAAAGGATAATATGGGAGAATTGTTATGAGACAGTATTTTTTGATGATAATAGCGGGTTTGGTGGCGGTGATCATGGGATTATTCACCATACCTTTTCAGGGTGCAGGGGACAGAGGTCAGGGGACAGGTGCAGAGACGCGATACACTGCGTCTCTACAACCAACGTGTATCACGTCACAACAACCGGTATATGCCGTCGATTCCGCCTTAGGTAATCCGGCAATCCGTGTGTCCAATCCCGTCCCAAAATCCAATTCCGGTTCAGAACCTGGACCAGAGCCGAATTCCGCCCCGGCTCCGCTGCCGTTACTGCCACCGGAGGCCATGACGGAGGTTTCGCCGTCACAATTGCCGCCCCTGGATGCGGGTATGGTGAATGTGACGGGCGATGCACAATTGACAATGCATAATGCACAATTGACAATGCATAATGCACAATTAACAATGCACAATGTACAATTGGGTGGTGGTGGAGCAGACGATGTTTCGCAGGCAGGTGGTTACCGCATGGTATTGCTTTCTGCCAATTCCGAGTACCAGATTACGATTCCCTACGACCCATCATTGTTGCCGCAGGGATTTACCGAGGATGACATACAGACCTACGTTTATGACCAGCAGTATCACCGTTGGGTGGCTATCCAGCGTGATTCTGTGAATATGGAGGAACTGCTAGTATGCTCGCGGTTCAGACCATGGGAGAAAGCTTTGCCAGGAAATCAGGAAGACATGAGTAATCCGCAGGATGTGCTTGCACAGGTGCAGGGCATGATGTCCATGAATGCGCAGGGCGACGGCGGCGGTGACTCCCCGCTGGACTTCATCAACGCGGTGCTGAAGACCCCTGAGATGCCGGAGACCTCGGCCTACACACCTACGAGCATCAAGGAGCTGAAAGCTGCTGACCCGTTGGAGGGGCTGACCCTGATGCAGCCACCCACCGCCAACAACAGCGGCACAGCGAATATGAGCTATCCCATTGAGATACCCGCTGGGCGGCAAGGCATGCAGCCCAACTTGGCGCTGACCTACAGCAGCGGTGGCGGCAACGGTTGGCTCGGTGTGGGATGGGACATCTCCATTCCCTCCATCACGGTGGAGACAAGATGGGGAGTGCCAAGATACGACAGTGAAGAGGAAAGCGAGGTGTATGTGTACGAGGGTGAGCAGCTGGTGTCAAAGGATGCCAATGGCGAGTTCCGCAAGATGCGCCATCGTACCAACGAGTATCTTCAGAGACAATCGGGCCATGTGCAGTTCTGGCCCCGCAAAAACGAAGTATTCGACAGTATTGTACGTCATGGGAGTGGACCTGACAGTTATTGGTGGACAGTGACCCACAAGAACGGGGTGACGGACTATTATGGGAAAAGGCATGGGATGCAGGCGGCGGATCATGGCAGTGTGCTTTGTGATCCTACAACAAACAACATAGCCCAATGGATGCTGACAGAGAGCGTTGACCCTTTCGGAAACTGGGTTCGTTATTATTACAGTAAAGAGCAGCATGAAAGTGTTGCAAGTAATCCGGTCTTAAATTATGGAACACATGTATATATCGACAGTATTGTCTATACGGGTTATGACACTGTAAGCGGGAAATACTCTGTGAAATTCAACAGGGATGATGGAAGAAAGGATGTCATCACGAATGGACGTTATGGTTTTAGGGAGGTGACAGCATCTACTTTATGCAATGTGGAAGTGCTCTTTGGGGAGGAAATCCTCCATAGGTATTATTTTGTGACAGAAAACTGCAGGGAGAGCAGTTACAAGACCCGTCTTACCGATTTGGTAAGGATGGACCCTCCTATACAGGATGCGGGTTGCAATAATATTTTGGATCCTTCCTATTGGATAGAAGAAGATGAGGGAACAGATATTGAGGGCTCATTTGGCAAAGCCAATATCATGCGTTACAATTTTTCATATTATGATTATCCTGATGATGATACACTTTTTGGTGGAGCTGTTGAAATTGACAATCTGGTGGATGATTATATCCAGTCGTCTTTTGATGACGGTGCGCATGCGGCAACGGCATTGGGGGCGACATCCAGCAAGGATTGGAGTGTTGGGGGAACTGTGTGCGTTGGTTTGGGTCCTGTTGTGGCAGCCACAAGCAACAGTGTTGGCGGAAATTTCAGTTATTCTCGTTCCCGGAGCAAAGGTTTGCTCACCCTGATAGATTTGGATGGTGACGGTCGTTCCGACAAGGTATATAAGCGGGGAGGTGTGGTATATTACCGTAAGAACATTGCGGATGACGAGTATCGTTTCCATTATGGTAACGAAATTGAATTACAAGGAGTCTCTGATTTTCTGGATGTAGTGGGTAATACACCGTCATTTGGTGTGCAGGGACATTTTGCGGTATTTAATGTGAATGGCGGAATACCTGTCACGGCTTCCAATACCAAAGTTTATTTTTCGGATGTCAATGGGGATGGTCTTCCGGATATTGTGACAGACGGAGGGGTTTTATTCAACAATATAGACAATAACGGGAATGTCTATTTTGCATCCTTTTATACTTTGGCACAGCCCAATCCTGACGACCCGGAAGATTATTCTTATGTCGTCACCTCCTCGTTCGGGGATTGTGACGGGGGCATCATCTATGACGGAGAGGTCAACGAGGACATCACCTGCGACATTGACTATGGTTATGTCACCATACCTGTTGACGAGGGTAGCCTGACGGAAGTGCTTCAAAGGCTACAAAACCAAGGTTATATCATTTCAGATTACACGGATTCCACAATAACTTTCCTTCCTTCTGATACGGTACACACCGTGGTCTCTTGTGAGCCTGAAAGCAACGAACCCGACTTGGATGCCGTGCGGGTATGGGTGGCTCCATGTACCGGAGTGATTCGTTTGGAATCCACAACATCTTTGGTCATGGAAGAGTCTGAGTCTTTCACCCAAAGCCGTCACCGCAACGGGGTGGTGTTCTCCATCCAGCATAATGGGGGAATAGACACAAGTGGTTATGCCTTGACTTCCAACACTCCTCATGTGTTTTTCAGGGACACGATACCGCAGGATGACGAGAGTGTCCATGGATTCGACTCCACATTCTTTGTCTATGAGAATGACATACTCTTTTTCCGGCTTCAGTCCAAAGGAAGCAGAACAGCCGACAAGGTGTATTCCAATCAGCACATAACGTATCAGTCGTCATGGTGCCAGGGGAAACAGTATGATTCCGACTATGATTTCGTTTTGACAGGGAACAGCTATTTCCAGGCTCCCAAAAGGGGAACGGTGACCATATCAGGCAATCTCATACGGAGAAGGACAAGTCCGGGGAGCTCATGCGTACTGAAAATAGTGAAAAACACAACAGAGATGTACTCCCTCCCAGTAAGCACAAGCAATTCAACAACGCCCATAAATAGATCCTTTGATGTCAATGCACACGACAGTGTCAAGATTCTTATTCAGTCATCGAATTTGAATATGGATTGGGGAAGTGTGTCTTTCCAGCCATTTTTACAGTTTGAGGATGATCCCACAGACCAGTCTCTTATTATGGGGGATGTTGTTTACTGCTATCCTCCTGTGATAATGAATATTGTCAATTTTTCATTTTGGCCCATACGTGACCATTTACGTTATTGGTTTGGTTCTTTGTACAATGGTTGGGGACAGTTTGCCTACAACAATAATTTCCCTAACAGTGCGAATCTTCCGATAGATGTCACAAGACTGATTATTCCAAAGGTCATCACGGGAGACACTTCTGATTTCAACCACTCCACATTGTCTTCCACCATCGATGACAGCAACTATGGTATTGATACTACAGGCTCAAGCCCGTCGTCAGACTTCACAACAGAGTCTTTGTCATCGGATATAGACAATCTGTATAATCCCTTGTCTGAAAATACGAGTTGGGTGTCTATGATACCTGACGGAGAACATGGGGCTTATATGGGTTTCGGCAACACCACCGCCATTATGGCGGATCAGATGCATAATACCCGCCAGAGGGTTGTTATTGAACAAGAAATTGATGAGAATGAGAACGATTATGATGAGAATGGTCAGTTTGTGGATGAGATTCCCGAGTATGACGATGTGATTCCGGTCAGTATTGATGGTTCCGGAGTGAAGACCATCAGAAAAAAAAGTGTATCTGTTATGGGCAATCTTGGTGCGGGTGTATCTGTGGGGCCAAACCTCTCAGTTTCACTTTCGTTGGGAGACAATGAGGTACACAGTGACTTCGTTGATTTGAATGGAGACCGTTTCCCCGACATACTGGTGAAAAACACTGCCCAATATACCATGCCATGGGGAGGTCTGGGGTCGAGAACTTATCCTGTTGGCCCGGAAAAACAAGTGTGCAAATCTATTGTTTATTCATACGGCATGACAGCTGGTGGTGGTTACCCAGACCCTTATCGCGAAGAAGGCAAGAATCCTCCGAAAAGTAAAATAGCATTTCGGGGCGCATCTTTGTCGGGCAGTTATATTGGTGGTGGTGACGAGGCCACTCTTCAGTATATGGATATAAATGGTGATGGTCTTCCCGACATGGTTACAGAGAGTGGAGATCATGTGAGGCTGAATATGGGGTATGGCTTCCAACCGGCAGAGCCATGGAATATACCTGTCCTCAGAGAAGGGACAAGCAACAGTTTCTCCGCAAGCGGTGGAATCTCGTTCAGTTACAACCAATATAGCATTGGCGGTGGTGTGGGCAAAAGTGGTTCTGAAAGTAACAGCAAATCAATTTTGATGGATTTCAATGGAGATGGACTTCCTGATATGGTGGAGATGAATGGACAGCATATTCGGGTGAAGTACAATTACGGAAATGGGCAATGGAGCCCGTCATACGACAATTTCCCCCAAGTATATGGCATTAGTGGGAGTTCAACCCACAGTACATCCAGCAGCGTTGATTTGACCGTTGGCTTTACTGTGGCTATTGTGAAGATGACTGTAGGTGTTCAGGTGTCACCATCAAACAAGAATTTCACCAGAGATGAAATTCAGCTGGCAGATGTCAATGGGGACGGATACCCTGACTTTGTGACATCTGACAGTGAAACCAGGATGTGGGTACGTTATAATAAAGCGGGCAAAACCAATCTGTTAAAAACGGTGACGAATTTTACCGGCAGTACTGTCACATTGGATTACGACATGCCTATGTCCAGCTATGAAAGGCCACAGCGCAGTTGGAATCTGGCGAGTGTGGAAGTACTCGATCCCGCCTCACCGCTTGGTGGTAACCGCCGCTTGACGACCATTGAATATGGGAGACCCAATTATGATCGCTACGAGCGCATGGATTACGGCTACGACACTGTCATTACCAAGGTGTATGATACGGATCATGGCGACACGCTGTATCGCTATACAGTGGATGTGTATGAGAACAGGAATTTCACCAAGAAAGGGGAGAAGACATACGACTGTCTGTTCAATGCCGCAGGTGACAAATATGTGGAGCATCTGTATGATGCCGTAATATACCATAGGGACGGTTATCCGTCAGTGGATGATGACGGTTTATGTGCCAATGCGGATTTGTATATAGGGGAGGAATATATAGAGACTAACTATTATGAGGGGCTTCCCTCTCCGCAAATTGTCAAGTTGGAGCAGAAACTGTATGATAACCATCGTAATATTATTCAGTACATGCATCATGGCAACCAAATCAATTTCGCTGAATATTTCACCGCTGACATCCAGTATGCCGCAAGCATCGGTCACAACATGGTGTCACTTCCTGTTTCAATTGAAGTAAAAGACAGCCAAGGGGCTCTATTACGTAAGCGGACCGCCACCTACACGCCGCAGGGCAGGCTTCTGCAATTGACGGCACACAACACTTCGGGCAACTCGCTGTATGATTTTACCTATGACTGCTATGGAAACATGGACACTGTATGGCAGCCGCAAAACAAAAACGGACAACGCCTGATGTACACCTATCAGTACGACACGCTTGTCCATATTTATCCAACGAAAGTTACCAATGAGTCTCTGGGATATTATTCAACTGCGGAGTATGACCTCCGATTTGGCAAGCCTACCAAGACGGTTGATGTCAACCAAAATGAGATGCGGTATTTCTACGACTGTATCGGAAGACTGTCAAGAGTGGTGGCTCCCAATGAGATTGATAGTCTGGTGTCCAATCCCCTTTTTTTTACTATACATTTCTATTATACGCCTCATCATTATGGGGTTTTGGACATTTTTAGATATGACCAGAGCCACCCCTTGCTCTCATGGGCGACCACAACACACTTTGACCCGCAACATCCGGACACTGCCGGCATACTCACCGTGGTTATCAGTGACAATCTTGGCAGAATGGTGCAAACCAAAAAGAATGCGGAACTGAACGGACAGTTAAAAAGGATTGTATCCGGAAAAGTTGAGTACGATTGTTTCGGCAGGATAAAAAATCAATATCATCCCAGTGTGGATACAACATCAAGAGAACATTATAATCCGTACTTTGTATCAGGTACTGAAACATCTTTTGAATACGACATGCTGGATCGCAAGACAAGAATTATTCTGCCCACACATGATACCACTTTGATGGAGTATGGCTTTGGCAGTATGGGTGGCACGACCTATTTCCGTACCACAACTACCGATGCCTTGCATAATGTGTTCACCAGCTTGACGGGCACACTGGGGCAGACTGTAAGTCAGATGGCCCCGGGCAATACGGAGACCACTTTTATATATGATGCCATCGGCCAGCTGAAACAAAGCACCGACCCTGACAATATAAGCACTTTCTATGATTACGATCTGTTCGGTCAGATGGTTCACCGTAACCATCCCGACGCAGGTGACGACAACTACTGTTATGACCAGGCCGGCAATCTGATAGCTCACACAAACTCGCTGGGAGATTCTGTCATTTACAAGTATCACTTCAACCAGTTGAGAGAAATTATTTATCCCCGCTATCCCGCCAATAATGTACATTACCAATATGGATCACTGAATGTTGCCAACCTTGCCATAAATGCAGTGGGACGGGTTGTCTATCAGGAAGACGCTTCCGGCTGGCAGAAATTTTCTTACGGCAAATTGGGCGAGGTTACAAAAAATATGCGTACCTTTGCACTTCCATGTGATGAAACTCCTTACACCTTTGTCATGGAATACGAATATGACTCTTGGAACCGCATACAAAAGATGACCTATCCCGACGGGGAGGTGGTCTCATACCAATATGACAAGGGAGGGATGCTGAAGAGTGTGACAGGAACAAAGAATGGTGTGTCATACAAATACATCGACAGTATCAAGTATAACAAATTTGAGCTGAAGGATGCGGTTTATTATGGCAACGGAACCCATGCACATTACACCTACGATACGTTGCAAAGGTTGAGCCATGTGGTGTCATATACCTCTCCTTTCTCTCCTGGTGGAACAGAGATGATGCAGGACCTCTATTACACTTACGATTCGGTGAGCAATATCACGGATGTGGTCAATTATGCGTTGCAATTAAGCAACGGTCTTGGAGGCAGTTATGACAACCACTACGTGTATGACAATCTGTACCGTTTGAGCAACGCTGAAGGACATTGGCATGGTATTTCCAATCTGAGCTATAATCTTTCTATGGACTATCATGACAACGGGAGGGTCGGACATAAATCATTGACAGCGGGAACATTGCTGAACGGGAATTTTTCCACCGTGTCATACAGAAGAAAATATCATTATAACACATCTTCCCAAAAGAATACAATCATCAAAATAGACGGCAGTGAAAACCATGACTTTCAATGGGACGCCACAGGCAACATGATTTACCATAGATTTGATGGGATTCCCGGGGAACGTTTCTTTTGTTGGGACGAGGAGAACCGCCTGCAGGGGGTAAAGGACAAACAACACCTATCATTTTACCAGTACGATGCCAATGGGGAAAGAACCTACAAGCTAACAGGAAGTGTTGGCCGACAAAATATCAGCGGCAGATGGTCCGCATTCTATCTTTTGGATAATCCCACTTTGTATCCATCACCGTATATGGTCGTAACCCGAAAGGGCTATACCAAACATTATTATGCGGAAAATGAGCGTATAGCCAGCAGAATAGGTGGTGGAGGTTTAAGCGAGATAGAAAATCCTATTGTGGAATGGGAAGTTGCGAGAAAGAAGGCATTGGAATTGAATTGTACTCATCTGGAACAAGTGTTGGAGTGTTTGATAAACCCTGATGTGTCTGTTAAAAACACTTTGAAAGATATTTACAAATACAAAGATATTGTCACACAAGAAAAAGACGCCTACTGGTATCACCCCGACCATCTTGGTTCCTCTTCATGGATAACTTACTCTGACGGTTCTGCCGTGCAGCACCTGCATTATCTGCCTTGGGGCGAGGACTTCGTGGACCAGCGAAGCACGACCTGGAACGCCATGTACACCTTCAGTGCCAAAGAGAAAGATACAGAGACAGGATATTCTTATTTCGGGGTAAGGTACTATTCTTCCGATTTGAGTATCTGGCTAAGCGTGGATCCGATGAGTGACAAATATCCTCACCAATCTAATTATGTTTATTGTAGTAATAATCCGATAAGATTAGTTGATCCTAACGGAGAGGATGAGTGGGAAGTGAACAAATCAGGACATATTAGACATGTTGATGGATCAGAAGGGATGCCAGACAAGCTTTTTGTAGTTAGAGGATTTGGGGCAAACAAATTTAGAAAAAGGACTAATGTTGAAGGTCTTGATGTAGATGGCAAAATAATGAAAGAATTAACTGCTTCTGAAGAGAATGGACACATTTGTTATTATCAAAGTAATCGCAGTTGTGATATGGAAAAAATTTTCAATTATTTAGCCGATAACACAAATGTAGAGTGGGCACTTGCCACCGTTAATCATTATACAGGTACAGGTATAGAACCAGAACGTGGTGATTTCCTAATAACTAATCATTCCCGATTAAACTGTAATTCTGCAGTCTCGCTTTCTGTGGGCTATTCATATGGTGGTGGATTAATCCGTTTCAAACATAGTCATCCTGCCTTTTATTCATTATCAGAACTGATAGACCCCTCAAGGATACGAACACCGTCAGGAGATCCTAATGGCACAGCCTTTAATGATGGGGATTATGGACATAAGAGAAAATGTACCCAACCGCAAGCATCGCCTAACTGCGTTTTTATTTTAAGACATAGAGGTTATGAGAGAAAATATTAATAATATTTTTAAAATGGGAATGTCTCATTTTTTATTTGCCATCTTTTTGATAGGGATATTTTGTGATCATATCTCCGCACAAAATGATTATTCCTATAAAAATCTTCACTTGATTATAAATCCGACTAAATTGACAGAAGAAATTTTGGACAGTGTATGCAATTCTTTTAGCAATTGTTTATGTGTGAGGGAAGGTGTCCCTTTTTATTGCTCTATGATAGTTAATGATACCGCAATGACAATATGCCTTAAGCAAGGGACAAATATAGAACCACCTTTCCCATATGTGTGTGTTCACAAGGGAATACCCTTCTTTGTTCACCAATCAAGTGATATTTCTAACTTATTTCATAAAACTCATAAGTTTTTCTGTTCGGACACCTTGTTTGGCGACGGTTTTTTTAATAAAAACAAGGATGTTGTTCATGGTTATTCATATTTTGAGGAAAATGATTATTACGAAGTCCGATTTCTCTTGAATAAAGGACAATTCAATATGTGTTGTGAGCATCCGTGTATTTTAGATTCTGCAAATATTCCAAATTTAAAACCGCAAAACATTCATTATACTAAAAGATCTCTGAAAAAAATACGAATTTGTAGTCCTTATGTTGATACCATATCCTTTGCAACGTTTTCCCTTCACATAAGATTCAATAATATTAGAGAAATGAAAGTGTTAAATGTCAATAATATTTCCTATATATGGGTGTTCAAATCTACAGACGGCGATTATCCAAATAAGGAGTTCTTTTATTATGATGGATGTGTAATCTCAGATTCATTACAATATTTGTATTATAAGTCTCAAATTGAAAATAATATTAATAAAATACATTTTTATGTCCCCAAAAAATACACTATGTTAAAAAAAATCAAACAAAAGTATGGTTTCGGAGACTATACAATAACAAAATACAAAGTAAGTGATAACGAGCCAGTTACTCTGAAGCTCAAGATCTATCCTTTCAAACAAGAATAAATATCAACCACATGACTGCGGTTTTATTATGCCGTCCCATCCCATGACGGGCGTTTAGGCCATCTTTGCCAAAACATCAGTTATGGCAAAGAGCAGCATCCGCAGGGTAACCATCTACATTAACGGCAAGGAGGTGGTATAATACTCCCCATATTTCGGACAGCAAGTGAAACCAAAAATTTGTAATTTTGCACCTATAAACCCACGCCTTTCCCATGGAATACAAGCATGACAGTCGGAAAAATTGCGCAAGCCCAATGAAAAGAACACACAACTTCTTTTCTGCGGCACACTCTGCTATGCCCCTTCCAACTGTCAATTGTCAACTGTCAACTGGACTCACACCTTCTCCGCCAAAGAGAAAGACTCCGAGACCGGCCTATCTTATTTTGGATCAAGATATTACTCCTCCGACCTGAGCATCTGGCTGAGCGTGGACCCGCAAAGCAACAAATATCCCTCGTTCTCACCGTATGTTTACTGCGCCAACAACCCCATAAAACTGGTGGACCCGAATGGGGAGGACTGGTTTGAAAATGAGTTGACGGGGGATGTATACTACAATCGAGATTACCGAAAAGGAGATGAAAAATCATTGGAGGGAAAAGGGTGGAAATGGATGGGTAGTAATAATATGTTCGACAAATCCGACAATGATGCCATTAATTCTAATTCGGATAAGGTAAGTGATGTATCATGCCGACAAGATGGTGTTGATGGAATAGCGAACGCAACATTTACGGGTGATAATGCCGAAGCATTTATGAATAATATGGGTTATGAAAAAAGACCTCTTGTTCAAGATGTTTCAGTAAAAAGTGTTACACAAACTTTTCCTGATGCTATGGGACCAAATTCTTTTTCACATACTGAGACATCAGAATATGTCATTAAAACTCATTCGTGGACTTATGCCAAAAACACATCTGCTATCAGGTATTCGGTTTTGTCACGAAAGAATGTCAAAGATGACATCAATTTCTTCACAAGCACTCATACATATTCCGCTACCGAAAGACGTATGTACGATTATTCTATGTCATCAAAAAAACAATCTGTTATAGATGCATGTATTGAGGTTATCAAAACTATTTCAAAAATGTTTTAATGATATGCGAAAATATATTTTGATATTGCAAATAGTGAATCTTATTTTCTCTCTTGCATCGTGTCAAGACTTTCATAAATATGTATCTCTTAAAAACAATTACGTTCTACCTGATAGTGTTTTTTACGAATTTGATTCTATAAAACACTTCAGATTAATAAGAATGGGAGGAGATATTGTTGATTGTCAATACCCGTATTTTACGGATGAATTTGAGTTGTTGTGTAGATGGAAAGTGTATCAATGCAAAGATTATAGTCAGATGCAGCAATTCAAGCATAAGCACCTGCGTTCCGCGGTATATGTTGTCAAGCCAGATGACACTGCGTTTTTCACATTTGATAGTGAACGAGCTCTGAAATCTGAATACAACACCGTTATTTTGGATAGTATTTTTGAGAATATACTTGACTGTGGACATCTCGTTCCCAATCTAAAAAACATTCTTGATTTTCTCTCTCATGACGCTGTAAATTCTCAGATTTCTCCAGATTCGATCTTTTTTTATGTGATGAAATTTGGAGACAGGTTCATTCTACCCTATGATTATGAGTATAATTGGGAACTATTGCCTAGCAAAATACAACACGGTTATAATAGTGGAGTTGCATTTTGTACGAATAAACCAGATTACGTTTATAGTTGGGCTATTGCATGGTGATTTTTTTGTCTCGAAAACTGTTTTTTATTGTCAAGATTATTGAGTAACCTAAAATTACCCCCTTTGCAAAAAAAATGAGCAAGACACCGATAAACAAACCAATCTTTCTCGCTCACACTTCCCGATATCATTCCGCAACTCACTCCACATATCCACTTTTTTCCTATCTTCGCAGCATGAAAAACATAATGCAACATATCGTCCCGCGTAAGCAGCCGCAACGGAAAGTTCAAAGTTCTTCGGAAGTTTACGTGTGCCCCGTGTCTGCCACCTCCCAAAATCCCATTACTTCATTCCACATTCTAAATTCTGCATTAACTCACACCTTCTCCGCCAAAGAGAAAGACACTGAAACCGGCTTAAGCTACTTTGGAGCAAGATATTACAGCAGTGACCTGAGCATCTGGCTGAGTGTGGACCCGATGAGTGACAAATATCCTTCGCTTTCACCATACGTTTATTGCGCGAATAACCCCATAAAACTGGTGGATCCGAATGGGGAAGATATATGGGAAATAGATAGCCATGGAAAAGTTGTCAATCATGTTGTAGATAAAACAAAGGACGCTTTTTATTTAGTTGATAAAAATGGTAATAGAATAAAAGGCAAAGAACTCTCATTTAATTATGGGACTATTGAAATATACAAATCTCAATATTCTGATGAAGCAAAAACAACATTTGATTGGTACAATGTTAGAGGAGATAATAATGGATCTCAACTCTTTGAATTTTTAGCAAAAAACACGACAGTCGAGTATAGTCAGTTAATGTTAGGGGAAAAAGGAGATAACGGACTAAACATAATCTCCACTTCACACGAAAGTAACACAGAAAGAAGTGTTGATTTTTTATTGGACAATAAATACCAGTATGGTTATACAATTAGAGGCCACAACCATAATCATCCAAGAAACACACCGTATCCTTCCGGTTTAGACACAAGAGATCGTGATATAGGATTTGCAAATAAACTCACAAATATTTCTCTGAAAAACGGTAGTGGTACACCGACTTTTAAAATTTATCTTCCCCAAAGAAATAAGTATGTTAAATATGATAGAAATTCTACTTATAGTAATTTCCCAGAAGTTTTTTCAATTTATAAATTAAATCCGGTCAAAGTTCAACCCTAAAAAAAGTAAAACATGAAAAGAGTGTTTTTGTGTATTATAATTATTCTTGTATTAAGCAGTTGTACTTGTCAAAACAATTTATCAATTTTAAATTTACAACAAGTAGAGTTAAAAGATGATATTCTCACTAAAACCATTTCTGATATTACTATAAAAAAACAAGACTGTTTTAAAAAAAATGAATTTTATATTATGGATTTTTTCCAGTCGAGTTTTTCAGGTGGAGAATATTATTTATCTATAGACCTATTTGTTGCCGATAACAAATCCATTAATTTACTTGCTTATTATGTAACTATCAATAATATAAATTTTTTTATATCTAGAAAAGTATCTTCTGATATTATCAAAATATTGCCCTCAAAAAAAGAATTTAAATTAAAAAATAAGAATGATTTGGTACATGTTGGAGGAGATTATCTTTTTTTAATTTGGAGATCATTAGGTGGATATTACCACATTCTTTTATGTACATGTGACGAATAAATTATTTCGCTATAGTTTGATTTAAGACTGGATTTTCACCAGTAACGGCAGTGGTGGAATATAATACTCCCCAAAATTAGGACAGCAAGTTAAACCAAAAATTTTGTATTTTTGTTCCCATAAATCACTCCTTTCGCCATGAAATATAAATACGACAGTCGGAAAAATTGCGCAAGCCAGATGAAAAGAGAACAATTCTTTTCCGTGTCGCACTTTGCCATCCCCCTTCCAACTGTCAACTGTCAATTATCAACTGTCCCCTGGATTCACACCTTCTCCGCCAAAGAAAAGGATTCGGAAACAGGTATAAGCTACTTCGGTTCAAGATATTACAGCAGCGACCTGAGCATCTGGTTAAGCGTGGACCCCATGAGTGACAAATATCCCTCGCTTTCGCCATACGTTTATTGCGCAAACAACCCCATTAAGTTAGTTGATCCGAATGGGGAAGAAGTTTATATATTCGGAAAGAACAGGCATAGAAACACTATAGTAAGAAGTCTCAACAAGCATTTTGAAAACATTACTATCGGCTATAATAAGAAAAGTGGGCAGTTGTATATTGAAAAAGGTACTGCACTGACAAATGATGAGATTGCACTCGCTGACGCAATTTCAGATAACAAAATAGAAGTAAATATTCAATTAAGTAAATCCTCCACTTTGGAATATAAAAATAGCAAAGGAGAAACTCTTGAAGTAGAAGGAGCTGGTGCATTTATGGGAAATAAAATTTTTTATGACGGGAAAGGGCAAAAACCGGAAAATATAAGAAGAGTTAGAACCCTTCAACATATAAGTATGAAAGGTTTAGCTGAATATTATAAAAAGAAGGATTGGGGCGCATTGGCTAACCACGAGATTACTGAATCCTTTCAAGGAGGAGTAATCTCAAGTACTGAAAACGTACCAGGAACATCAGAACAAGGTATAATTAATGTGGACATATACAAGAGGGCTCACTTTGCAGCGACTAGACAACCCACACCAAAAAAGTATATAGAATGAAGAAATTCATACTGGTTATAGGAATGTTAACTTTGTTAGGCTATGCAAAGGGGCAGGTTAATAGTGAAACGGATACTGCTCGTTATATGCAACAAATAGATTATGACACCTTGTTTGATAAGCAAGAATGGATGAAATCTATTCTTGCACAACATTTCGATAAAATATCCGTTGAGTATCAACAGAATTTTGATCATCCAACCCCATTCACCATAATAAGAATACAAAATCACAATAAATATTATACCATTGATATCGAAGACACCACACATCAATACAGGTACACTGTTATTTCTATAAAAGACGACAGATGTCAGGCGAAAGATATTATCAAAGTGAATGAAACTTATTATCTTACCATTAAAAACGTAACAAAATATTCGGGTCTTATTGGAACTTCAGAAATACCTTATGACATAACATTCAGATATTGCGGTAAAAAGATACGCTACAGGTCAACAGACATTCAAAATGGTCCGCCCGTAATCACAGAAGACATAAAAGGTATTTATTATATGCCATTGGATTTGTCTCAAAAAGGGCATACAGATATGTAGGTTAAATTGTTTTATATTGTTTTTGTACCATTACCCAATCAAAAATCGCCCATGACCATATCCCAGACATATAGTTTACTGATTCCGCATAACCCTGAAAAAAACTTTCCTTTTAGCCATTTGCGGTGTCCGCGTGTGTCTCACACCTTCTCCGCCAAAGAAAAAGATACGGAAACAGGCTTAAGCTATTTTGGAGCAAGATATTACAGCAGCGACCTGAGCATCTGGCTGAGCGTTGACCCGATGGCTCATAAATATCCTTCGCTAAGCCCGTATGTTTATTGTGCGAATAACCCAATAAAACTGGTGGACCCGAATGGGGAGGAGGTGATTATCACTGGTGAGGCTGCTGCGGCTTTCTTCAAAGAAGTAAAAAAAGGTGCAAAAGAATTCGGTATATCTGTAAAAATGGATAAAAATGGAAAATTGAGTGCAAAATATACAGGAAAAGGCTCTATATCAAAAGAAGGTCAATTATTCTTAGACGCAGTTGATGACAGAACCGTTAAAGTTAACATTAATGCCATAAACAATAAGAAAGGAACTGATTCAGAGTTTATGTTTGGTGGTGCATTTGGTGGAAATGAGTTGTTTGGCGAAACAATAGATGGTGAATGGGTTAATCAGTATGCAGTAGCAAAACAAACTGTAATTCCGTCTGAATTAAATGCAATGGATGAATTTTACGGATTGCCAGGTAGAACGAGTTTACATGAGATAACAGAAGCATATCAAGGTGCAAAAATTGCGATGTCGGAAAATATCATATCTTCTGCAACAGGAGCAAACAATCCTTTATATAAGAGAGCTCACAACAATGCTATACCTCAATCTGGACAAGTCTTTCGGTATTTATATGATGCTCATGATAAACCAACGAATACAGTAGAAAACGCAAGATGGATAGATTGGAATGTAGGAGCAGGTAATCTACAAAAAAATCTTAAGACAACAAGGATATACTGATAGTGATATTATGAGAAGAAATATTTTTATAACTCTTCTAATTTCAACTTTTAGCAGTTGTTTTGCACAAATACCTGATGGTTGTGAAAGTATTCAATGTGAGTTGATTGTTGAACGAATAGATTCCACAAACGACTACATGATAATATGTGCTTCTAATAAAGAGAGAAAGTTCAAAATAGTTACAAGGAAAGTGGAAAATGATTGTTGTAATGTTTTTGTTGGAGATGTCATAAATGTATCATTATGCAGTTTGAATTCCATGGATCCATATATGATTATGCCTTGCGATTGGAGTTATGGCTGGCCTGGCAACAACAATGTTATACTCAACGAAGTCGAATATGGATGTGATATTTTTTTGACCGACGATATTTATGGCTTGTGCTATACTGATGATTCTCAGATCAAAGAAGAATACCAAAAATACATTCGAGATCATCCTTTGTGTGTGAAGGCGAGAGGAGAAAGAGATAATATTAAAAAAAATAGGAAAGGCAAAAGACGTGTGAAGTATAATACTCCCAATATTTCGGACAACAAGTGAAACCAAAAAATTGTAATTTTGCACCCCTAAAGTTACTCCTTCGCCATGAAGTTTGAATATGACAGTCGAAAACAATGCGCAAGCCAGATGAAAAGAACACACAACTTCTTTTCTGCGGCGTACTTTGCCATCCCATTTCCAACTGTCCCCTGTAACCTGTCCCCTGTAACCTGGAATCACACCTTCTCCGCCAAAGAAAAAGATACGGAAACCGGTTTAAGCTACTTTGGTTCACGCTATTACAGTAGCGACCTGAGCATCTGGCTGAGCGTGGACCCGATGAGTGACAAATATCCCTCGCTTTCACCTTATACGTATTGTGCAAATAATCCGATTAAGTTGGTGGATCCGAATGGGGAGGAGATAGATCCTGAAAGTTTGCCTTTGTGGAATAAAATGAAATCATTAATAGACTTTGAAAAAAAACTAGCAAGGGCATATATGAATCTAGAAAAAAAAACAGGAGGTTTGTTATTTGCAGGAGCAACAAAAAAGTATTTTTGTTTAGATAAAACCCAGAAATCAATGGAAATGATGGAAGAAAGTTCGCAAATGTACAAATTGGCAGAATGTTCAGGTGATGTTTCCAGCGTTTCATTCAATAATAAAAACAATTCATTAACTGTAAATTTTTCCAACGTTGCTGGATTTATCCATGAGATAACTCATTGTAAACAATTTGAGCAAGGAGATATAGGTTTTCACAGGAAAAGAGGCACTGCTTTTGTAGATGTTTATGATGAACTCGAAGCTTATCAGAATCAAGCATTTTATGACCCAAGATCATTGCCACATAATGTTTATGAACCATTATCTGTGGATTGGTTGAGAAACATTTATGACGGAAAGGAATTCCCGTATAGAAGCAATGGATTAATATCAATAGGTAAAAATTCAACAGCCAATGATTTGAATAGGGCATTCCCTGGCACTTATTTCAAATTCAAAGGAACTGTTTCGTCTAAATATAGGAGGAGCCTGTATTTCAAAAAATAATCATACTATAATTATGAAGAAAATAATTACAATAATTTTCTTTTGTTTGCTAATTAGTCAGTTATTGGCATTCCCAACAAAAGCAACTATGGTATTATTTCAACCAAATTCATCTATTTCATATTTACATATATTATTTTTAAATGAGGATGGAGAATATAAATATTATGAGTTACAAATCAATAATAAGCAGGATTTGATGGTTTCTGTTACGGATTCACTTTTTGGCAAATGGCATAAAGATGACGATAAAATTCTTTTTTTTTCAAAGGAATATTTAAAATCAAACAAGAAAAACAAACTTTTATTGAGAATATCAACTTCAAATTGTTTGTTTAAGGACTCTGTGTGTATGAAAATTGTGGATGAATGTACGTTGGAAATGATATACCCTGAGTTATATCGAAATTTTAGAAAAATAGATTGTGTTTTTTCAGAGGAAAACATACGGAATCATATAGAAACAATATTAAAAATTTACTGTCTAAATTGTCAAAACCATAGATATTCCCGAAAAAACAAAAAGCAATAAACGCCTCCGACTGGCAAGAATGGCGTTAGAAGGCGATAATGTGAAGAAAGTGGAGTCGCAGGGACCAAGTCAGGACTAAGTCGGGACCAAGTGGAAGGTGTGATGAAACTGATGCAAACGGCTGTGTCGGCATCTGAAATGCGAAGCAAGTTGGGTATTATGAATGCCTCAAAATTCAAGAAGAAATATCTGGATCCATTGATTGAACTGGGAGTTATTAAGATGACCCGTCCGGAGATGCCCAACAGTAGGCTACAGCAGTATGTGCTGACGGAGGCTGGTAAGAGGATAATGAATAAAAACATGTAGTCTTTTAATTCGTATGTGAAAAAGACTTTGTATGAATATAACACTCCCCAAATTTCGGACAACAAGTGAAACCCCAAAAAAATTTGTACTTTTGCACCCATAAATCACCCCTTTCGCCATGGAGCTTGAATACGACAGTCGGAAAAATTGCGCAAGCCAGATGAAAAGAAAACAATTCTTTTCCGTGTCGCACTTTGCCATCCCCCTTCCAACTGTCACCTGTAACCTGTCCCCTGTCACCTGGACTCACACCTTCTCCGCTAAAGAGAAAGACACTGAAACCGGCCTAAGCTACTTTGGCTCACGCTATTACAACTCCGACCTGAGCATCTGGCTGAGCGTTGACCCGATGGCTCATAAATATCCTTCGCTAAGCCCGTATGTTTACTGCGCAAATAACCCCATTAAGCTGGTGGACCCGAATGGGGAGGATATTGTAATTACCTCAACAACAGATGATAATGGCAACACTTCTGTGCATATCAAGTTCACGGGAATACTAGTTAATAAATCTTCAAAAAATTATACCAAGGAAGACTTGAATAAGTTAAAAAATACCATTTCTAATTCCATAAAAGAAAAATACAGTGGTGATTTTGGCGATGGTGTGACTGTTACAACGTCTGTTGATATTATCACATCAGGAGAAAAGAAAAAAGAGAATTTTTTTGTGGATAAAGATAGACATCAGATTAATATGGTAGATGAAGTGTCTGAAGCAAAAAATATTGCCGAAGCCAAAATTGGACTTAATTATATGGATATATGTGCTAATATCGGGGAAGGGGATAACAGTAATGATATAAACAGAACAGCTGCTCATGAGTTCGGTCATTTGTTGGGTTTGCAAGATGTTGAAATAGCAGGGAATTTAATGGTATCAGGGGGAGATGGAACTTCTTTGACATCAGGTCAAATTAGAGAAGCAGTTTCAAACTATAATAAAGATATAATAAATATAGGAATCCTAAGTAGGGATAATCATAGACGAGTAATTAATTATGCAAAAGAGAAAATCAGAAATGCACTTGGATTTCGTTAAAGTAATTTTTTTTTCTGTATTTGTATTTTTGACAGTTGATATTAATGCACAAAGATATGATACTAATATTTGGCATTTCTCTAAGTCAAAGAATCATATGATTTTAAATATTAGAGGCTATCGGTTACAAGACACTTTAACTTTAACAATAAATGGAGAGAATATTTATAATAAATTGATTGTGGATAAGGATTTTATTGAATCTAAATCAGGGACAGATATTAATCAAATACATTCATTGTCTTATTTTGTTGTCCTTTCAATGAAAGGTAGAATAAAATACATGTACAATCCAATATGCCTCTCAGATATTTTTTATTTTGAGAAAGTTAAAAAAGATAAAAAGGGATATACAATTGAATTTAGCTTAAATGGAGAAACAAAAATTTGTGAATTGAATCCTTCACATCGTTGGTTGGTTATATCAATAGGATTAGATTTAGAACATAATAGAGTTTTTCGCATTTGGTCTAGATTAAAATTTTCAGGATTTGATTAAATTAAATTAAATGTGGTATAAATAACATGTTTTATCATCCCTTACCATGCTGGACGTTTGAACCATCTTTGCCAAAACTTCAGTCATGGCAAAGAGCAGCACCCGCAGGGTAACCATCTACATCAACGGCAAGGAGGTGGAGTCCTTTGGCAAACAGATGCGGTCAGAAACGAACGAAAAAGAAAAAAACAATATTGAGAAAATTTGTACTTTTGTACCCATAAAGCTACTCCTTTGCCATGAAGTTTGAATATGACAGTCGGAAAAATTGCGCAAGCCGGATGAAAAGAAAAAAAATTTTCTTTTCCGTGTCGCACTTTGCCATCCCCCTTCCAACTGTCAACTGTCAATTGTCAACTGTTAACTGGATTCACACCTTCTCCGCCAAAGAGAAAGACACAGAGACTGGCTTATCTTACTTCGGTTCAAGATATTACAGCAGCGACCTGAGCATCTGGCTGAGCGTGGACCCGATGAGTGACAAATATTCTTCGATGAGCCCGTACACTTATTGTGCGAATAATCCGATTAAGTTGGTTGATCCGAATGGGGAAGAAATCTCTGAACATATAGACAAATATGGTAATATCATAGCTCATTATGATGATGGAGACAATAGCGTATACTTGCATAAAAGCGGAACAACCGAGGCGGACATAAGTGCACAAAGAAAAGTATCAAATAATACAGGAGGCGAAGGCAAAAAAATTGGAGAATTAGGTGGTAATATTGATATGATGTCTTTCTTTGAAAATAAACTTGCTAAAAGTGCATCCGAAGCAAAAAAGAAGGGAATATTTGGTTACTATAAAAAAGTAAAAAAAGATGGTGAATGGGATTTAAAGGATAATGAAAACACCATATGGGGTGTCGCTTGGAAATATGATCACGACAATAATACAAACACAACTTTTTCTTGTTCAAGGTTTTCTGGAGCCAATGCTGCTGATGTAGGGAACTACCATGCTGGTTATACTGGAGTGATGGCACATATTCCACGCTATGTTTTATGCAAAGGTGCAGGCGCAGCAGAAACCTGGAAATCTTTTAAGGAAGAACGATACACGGATGCAGCAAAAGGTGCTTTTCAATTATTGAACCCCTATGATATACGCTCGGGGGATAGGAAACGAGATTTTTGGTATAACTCGATAGGTATGAAAGATGCAGTAAATGGAAGAAAATGAAAAAACAATCTAATCTAATTAAGACCGGTGTTTTGATAATCAATTTGTTCGTATGCCTTTTATGCTTATCTTGTAGAGATTATAGCAAATATCCTCAATACAAACATATTAATACAAAATACATAGGTAATGGCTTATATTCGGAACGTTGGGTGTCATTTCAATATGGTGTATTTGCGAATAATACGATTTCCTATTTCCTAACCGATTCAACCTCTTTTGTGATGTTCCTTGGCTTTTGCGATGAAGAGGAACACTTTGATTTCGTATGGTCAACAGACTCTATTCTTATGGTGTCAAAAGTAAATAGAATATCAAAGGAGACTACAAGAGCCAGAAAAATGAGTTATAGTACCATTCGTGAGGCTGGTGATAAGTTACAGTAATGCTTATGAAATCGGCTCAAAGACAGCCCGAATATTATACCAAATCGGATTCGAATGAGCCGATTATTCGCAAAAAAACAGTATTTTTGCACCGATTAACAAAATGAAAGCTTATGGATAGCACTCGCAACATACTGCAATTTTTGCATTATCATCCTAATGTTTCCCGTCAGGAAATTGCGGAAGGAATTGGTTTTCAGGGAAGTGATGCCACTCTTAAACGTTTGATTGCCAAAGAGGTGCAAATTGGCAATATCATTGTGGAAGGCAAGGCCCGCGCCACCTGTTATCAACTTTCTTCCCAAGCGCATCTCACTATGCCATTAAACATCGACACCTATTTTCTGAAGGAAGCAGATGAACGTTTGGTGCAGACTTCTTTTAATTTTGAGCTGATCACCGGCCAACTACCGCAAGTGAAAATCTTTTCAGATGACGAGATACAGCGTTTGAATGCTTGCCAAAATCTTTTTCGGGAACATATTGCGGATATGTATGAATTCGCTACAGGAGAGTATTTTTGATTCTGTGATTATTCAACTGTAGAAAGAATCAGAAAAATATTATACTTTTCACCCAAACACACCAATTGATCCTCAAGGAAGTGTGCCTAAATGTGAATATAGAACCATAAAGAGTGGCTGAGTTCACATCCGTGCAACTTCACGCATTATGTGCGAAACAGCACCAATTGCAAAATAGCAATTATAAAAAAGGCTGCCATAATATGACAGCCCTGCATTTCTTTTTCAGCGGACGCATGCGATGCATCCTTACAAATTTGATTTTCCCTTAGTTCTTCAGTGCAGCAATTTCCTTGATGGCAGTGATAGCTGCATCAATGTCGGCTTCGGTATTGAATGCACCGATACTCAAACGCACTGTACCATGGATATCAATGGTGCCAATGCCCACATGCACCTTGGGAGCACATTGCAAACCGGTACGGCAAGCAATGTCATAGTCCACATCCAACATCGTACCCACATCGCCAGCCTCAAAACCATTGATGTTGATAGACATCACAGGGTTGTGGTTCTCCACTGATTCAGCACAATACATAGTTACGCCAGGCACATCTTTGATACCGAGACGCAGTTTCTCCCACAATTTCATTTCCTGTTCATGCAGATTCTCGACACCTCTCTCCATCACCCATTTCACGCCCGCATGCAAACCAGCTACGCCCAAAACATTCAGAGTTCCGGCTTCCAAACGATAAGGATATTCATCCAAATGGCCAGGATATGCTGAACGCACACCAGTACCACCAAAACGGGTATGTTTGATGTCGATGCCTTCACGCACGTATGAACCACCGATACCAGTAGGTCCCATCAAGCATTTATGACCGGTAAAGGCATAACAGTCAACACCATAGTTAATCATATCCATGGTATTGGCGCCAGCGCCCTGACTACCGTCCACCACAAAAATCAAACCGTGTTTCTTGCAAATCTTACCGATTTCAGCAATGGGCTGCACAGTGCCAATCACGTTGGAGCACTGGGTGCAAACCACAAATTTGGTATTCGGTTTGATGGCTTTCTCAATATCATCAGGATCCACATAGCCATGCTTATCAAAAGGCAGATATGTCACCTCAATAATACCTCTCTCCTGCATCACATACAAGGGACGAAGAACAGAGTTATGCTCGAGCATAGTGGTAATCACATGGGCGCCTTTTTCCACCAGGCCTTGTATCAATATGTTTAAAGAATCCGTAGCATTATAACTGAAAGTCAAACGATTGGGATCGTTACCACCATTAAACAACTTCGTAAGCATTTTACGAGTTTCCTCAACCATTTCACCTGTTTCAATAGCAGCGTCAAAGCCCGAACGGCCAGGACTTACACCATGATCGCGGTAAAAACTGTTCATAAAATCATAAACCTCTACAGGTTTAGGGAAAGTAGTCGCAGAATTGTCTAAGTATATCATATCCTTAACTATTTAAAAACGCTGCAAATATACGACTTTTTTGTTAACAAAAGTTAATTCAAGAAAAAAAGATGTGCACCTTAAGTCGTGAGTAAATGACAAAAAGAAACAGCATCGTAAAAAAGAGGAAATTTCAATTGTGCTGACTGGTCAAAGTACCAGTATGCTCTTCAAAAAAAAGAAAGGCATTTGAGTTGCAACGAATTATTAAATAAAAGATGTTTATTTCTTTTTATGAGAAGAAAAAATCATGCGATAAGTTGTTGTACTTTTGCAAATCTATATATAAGGTATATAAATACGTTATCAACCAAGATAAATAAACAATAAAAATAAAAAGGTAAAAATGAAAAAGAAAGTTTTAATTTCAGGATTATTGGCAGGAGCCCTGCTTCTTTCAGGATGCGTCACAAAACAGAAATACGCCGAATTGGAAGACAACTACAGAATATGCTCCGACAATCTGGCCGTGTTGAACCAGGACAATATCAACACGGTAAACCAGAACAAACAATTGGAACAACAGGTGGAGCAATTGAAGGCAAAGACCAAACAGCTTTCCGCCGACACTTTGACGCTCAGCAAGAAACTGGCCCAGTCGGAGAAAGACTTGGCCAAGGCCATCCGCGACTATGACGAACTGCTGAAACAATTCGCCGAACTCAACATGAGCAACAACACCCAAGTGAACAAGCTGCTCAGCGACATTGAGAAAATCAAAGCCCAGCTGAACGAGCGCGAGGCCGAGATTAACCAGCAACGCGACGAGCTGAACCTGGCCACCATGGAATTGTCTGACAAAGAAGCTCGTTTGGGTGAATTGCAAAAGATTCTGGATCAGAAAGACGCGGAAGTCCGCAAACTGAAAGAGACCGTTTCCGCAGCCCTGAAAGGTTTTGAAGGCAGCGGTTTGAATGTCTATGAGAAAAATGGCAAAGTATATGTGTCCATGGAAGACAAACTGTTGTTCTCTTCCGGAAGCTGGGTTATCAACAATGACGGTATGCAAGCCATCTCCAAATTGGCAGAAGTATTGGAAAAAGACGAGGACATTTCTGTACTGATTGAAGGCCACACCGACAATGTACCATACAAAGGTGCCGGACAGGTAAAAGACAACTGGGACTTGAGTGTATTGCGCGCCACCGCCGTTGTCAAAGCTATTTTGAACAACAAAAACATCGCGCCCTCACGTTTAGCCGCTTCCGGCAGAAGCGAATACTTCCCCATCGACAGCAACGACAATGCTGAGGCACGTGCCAAGAACCGCCGTACCGAAATCATTTTGACTCCAAAATTGGACGAACTGTTCCAGATTATCAATCAGAACTAAGTTCTCATGCAATTTACTGATATACTGCTTCATTGGTATGCAGACAACAAGCGTTCACTCCCTTGGCGGGGTGAACGCGATG
>JAEEGG010007477.1_pt1 | contig 25159 bp, 18 predicted proteins | sample 9134161 | NCBI WGS metagenome assembly JAEEGG01 (sample SAMN16246543, study PRJNA631951) | gut metagenome | biome: gut microbiome; feature: rumen; material: CR-attached | host: Bos | place: Iran: Karaj | collected 2018-10 | reverse complement strand
AGCATCTTTGAGTACACTTCGAAGTATATGCCCAAGTTCAACTCGATTTCTATTTCGGGTTACCACATGCAGGAAGCAGGTGCTACCGCCGACATTGAGTTGGCTTACACCCTGGCCGATGGTATGGACTACATCCGTACTGGTGTGAATGCAGGTCTGTCGGTAGACGCTTTTGCTCCCCGTCTGTCGTTCTTCTGGGGTATCTCAATGAACTTCTTTACCGAGATCGCCAAGATGCGTGCAGGTCGTCTGTTGTGGGCCAAGATCGTCAAGAGCTTTGGCGCTGAGAATCCCAAGTCGATGTCGCTGCGTACCCACAGCCAGACCTCTGGCTGGTCGCTGACCGCTCAGGATCCCTTCAACAACGTGGGCCGCACCTGTATCGAGGCTATGGCTGCCGCACAGGGTCACACCCAGTCGCTGCACACCAACGCTCTCGACGAGGCTATCGCACTGCCTACCGACTTCTCGGCTCGTATTGCCCGTAACACCCAGATCTACATCCAGCAGGAGACCTATATCACCAAGGTCATCGATCCTTGGGCAGGTTCCTACTATGTAGAGGCACTGACCAACGAACTGGTGCAGAAGGCATGGGCTCACATCGAGGAGATCGAGAAGCTGGGCGGTATGGCCAAGGCTATCGAGACCGGCGTGCCCAAGATGCGTATCGAGGAAGCTGCCGCACGTACCCAGGCCCGCATCGACAGCGGACGCCAGACCATCGTCGGCATCAACAAGTATGCCCTCGAGAAGGAGGCTCCCATCGACATTCTGGAGATCGACAATACCGAGGTTCGCAAGGAACAGGTTGAAGGTCTCGAGAAACTGCGTGCCAACCGTGACGAGGCTAAGGTTAAGGCCGACCTCGCCGCCATTACTGAGTGTGTCAAGACCGGAGAGGGCAATCTGCTCGAGCTCGCTGTCGAGGCCGCTAAGGACCGTGCATCGCTGGGTGAAATCTCAGACGCTTGCGAGGAAATCGTTGGACGTTACAAAGCAGTTGTTAAAACCATTTCAGGCGTGTATTCAGCAGAAACCAAATCAGATCCCGACCTGGAGGAGGCTCGCCGCTTGACGGCTCTCTTTGCCAAGAAGGAAGGCCGCCAGCCCCGTATTATGATTGCCAAGATGGGACAGGACGGTCACGACCGTGGCGCCAAGGTTGTTGCCACCGGCTATGCCGACTGTGGCTTTGACGTGGACATGGGTCCCTTGTTCCAGACTCCCGAGGAGAGTGCCCGCGAGGCCGTCGAGAACGACGTCAACGTGCTTGGCGTTTCGTCGCTCGCCGCTGGTCACAAGACCCTCGTGCCCGCCGTTATCGAGGAGCTCAAGAAGTTGGGCCGTGAGGACATCATCGTCACCGCTGGCGGTGTAATCCCCATGCAGGACTATGACTACCTCTACAAGGCTGGCGTTGCCGCAATCTTTGGCCCTGGCACCAACGTCATGAAGAGTGCCATCGAGGTGATGCACATCCTTCTCGACGAGGAGTAATCCTTGAGAATGGAGTAACCGCATTTTCCAGATGATTTGGTGCGCCGCGACACCCACCAGATGTCACGGCGCACCCTTTTTTTAGAACACACTAAATTGATGAAAATGATGAAAAAGCTTAAATTACTAATATTTGGTTTGCTGTTTGCTTTTCCTTACAGCGGATTTGCCCAAAACTCCATTTACGGCGACGTTAATGGTGACGGTGAGGTTAACATCGCCGATGTCAACGCCGTCGTCAGTGTTATCTTGGGAGAATCTCAGATGGATAATAGTATTGTCGGTACTTGGATATCGGAGTATTGCGTGGACTCCTATGGCCAATACGACATTGTGGAACGTGACGTCGTTTCCTTTGTCTTCAATGAAGACAACACTGGCCGCTTCACATATTCTTCACCCTACGGTCAAGCATATGTGGACTTAGATTGGGAGACTCATGGCGGCCGCCTGTACATCCGCTACTATGATGGCGACTCTGAGAATTTATATTACAGGATTGATGAATCCGGCTATTTGCTGTTGGCACTTGATGCGCAGTTCACTATCTACACTGCTTACCGCCCGGTTACGGAATCAGACATGAGTTCAACCGGCACCAGCAAGGATTCCCATCCAAGCCAAAGTGCCTCAGCCTCACGGGCCATTAAAGGAAGGTGATTGCAGTAAGCTCTGCTTATCCGCAATCCCAACAGTAGTAGCAGTGCGAAAAGTCGAGGTTGGCTAGGTCATCGTGGTTGATGAAGATGAATCCGCTGCCCATGTCGCCCCACATGACCAACGCCTTGCGGTCAACGCTGGAGAACTGTGAATCCAATTGGAACAGTAGCGTGTCGTGACGATGGATGTTGCGGCGCGCTTCGTCTTGGGAATAGACTGGATAACCCAGCATCTGGTGGCGGGGTTGTTTCATGCCCAGGTTTTGTTCAAAGTACAGGCAATCGACATTGTCCAGGTATTCATACCACATTTTGCCGGTATGCTCCACACCGGTGATTTCTTTGACAATCTCAAAAAACAGGTCGTTGAATTGTCCGTCATTCACGCCCATGGCAGTTTCCTCGGCTACGAAGTCGATGGCCACTTCACGCTTGACAGGCGTGAGCATGTCGTCCACCGTCTCATGGCTAGGCATCCCAACAGGCGCGGCGCTCTTGCCGATGGTATCGTGATAGACAATAGTGAATCCTTCACCTTCCTCATCATAATTGCCTTTACAGCCATACATGTTATCGGGATTGGTGCCGATGAACCACTGCAGCATGCCTTGTTGGGGCAGGGGAGCATTCAACCCGGCCTCAGCACAATTGACCTGCATGATAAAGAGCATAGGACGTCCCTGATTGTCGCAGGGATATTCTTTATCGGCAGGCCAGTAGGGAAGACCGCCAATTTTGGAGTCCCTTACATCAGGCTGGCGTTCTTCGTTCAAAACCAGCCTATAGTGTTCACATGTTGTGCGTCGGGTAATTTCCTCGGCAATGCGCATGGCGCGTTCACTTGCTGTTCCCATCTTTATCTATTAACTGTTATCTATTCACTAAAATAACCCTCAATGTTGTTGATGCACGGACAAGCACGTGACTTGATAATCCTCACACGCCATTCTTTAGCGGTCTTCTGTGCAAAACGGACAATGCGCTTGTAGCCGATGGTTGTCGTCTCTTCATCAACAATAACGGGCACCCATTTTCCGCAGCATGTCTTGTATTCGATGACAAATTCCTCAACACGTTGGCCCAGAGGAATGTATTCCTGCAGCATGATGCGGTTGAGCGTGACCTCTTTCTTGGTCTTGATTTCGATATCGGCAGTGATGACACCATCCTTGGGGGCCCAATAGGTATCCCAATCGTTATCGCCCATCATCGACGGGGCGAAATGTTTGTTGCGTGTATCGCTGGCAGTGAATTTGGCTTTTGCCAGCAGGTTGTTGCCCAACTCGCGGTTGATGCGTTCATGCCATTGCACAGCGGTCGCCGAGTCAATGGGATGGATCAAACCCTCGCGGTTCACAGGGAAGTTGAGCAGAAGGGTTCCGTTATGACCCACGCTACGATAATACAGGTCGGTCAATTCGTCAACGCTCTTGACTTTGTCATCCTCGCTGGCATGATAGAACCACCCTGGACGGATAGACGTGTCACACTCGCTGGCACACCAACCATCGCCATCGGCATGTCCCGACTGCAGCTCCTGGTAAGCTGGATAACCGGGATACACTTCTTTCATGCGAAGGAAAGCCCAGTTCGTCGGGTTGGCATAGCCCTTCTCGTTGCCTACCCATCGGCAACCGGGACCGCCGTCCGAAAAGATGATCGCATTAGGTTGGAGGCGGTTGACGATACCCCAAGCCTTGGGGTAGTTGTAATAGGTGCTGCGATCAATCTCGCGCTTCTCGCTAGCTCCTCCGTACCAGCCGTCACCGCCGTTGGCGCCGTCAAACCACACTTCAAACACGTCCCCATACCGGGTCATCAGTTCCTCTAACTGATTGTAATAGTAAGTAACATACTCTCGCGTTCCGTAGCTGGCTTGGTGCCTGTCCCACGGCGAGAGATATACGCCGAATTTGATGCCGTATTTCTTACAAGCATCCGACAGTTCCCGCACGACATCGCCCTTGTAAGGGGAATTGGCAACACTATAATCAGTATAGCGGCTGGGCCACAGGCAGAAGCCGTCATGGTGCTTGCACGTCAGGATCACGCCCTTCATGCCCGCATTGACCAACGTCTGTACCCACTGCTCACAATCGAGGCGGGTAGGGTTGAAAGAACTGGTAGGAGTATCGCCATAGCCCCATTCCTTGTCAGTGAACGTGTTGGGTCCGAAATGGATAAACGCATAGGTCTCCAACTGTTGCCATTCCACCTGCTGTGGAGTGGGTATGGGATAACAAGGCTCCGGAGCCTGGCTATTATCAGCCACCGCCATAAAAGCGGCACACGCAGCCATTATCATCAATAATAATCTATTATTTGCCATATCGTCAAGTAGTTAACGTCTGTATTAAAAGTGACCGCCCGTCCCGTGGATCGAGGCTCCGCCTCGGTATAATATCAAACGAGCTTCACCGTCGGGGTGAGGGTGACTTTCTGCTGCTTGTACAGTAAGCCAAGAGCCTTCTTGAAGTCTTTCTTACTGCAGTTGAAGGCCTTGTTGATGTCATCAGGATCACTCTTGTCGGTAATAGCCATCTCACCGTCATGGGCCTTGAGGTAGTCCAGGATGCGGTCAGCGAGGTCATCGACACGCATTTTCTCAATCTTGGCCAGGGTGACATCGACCTTGCCGTCAGGGCGCACCTGCTTGACAAAAGCCTCAAATCGGTCACCGATATTCACCTCCTGGTAGGTCTCGTTCTGGTAAATCTGTCCCCAATGGGCATTGTTGACGATGACGCGGTAACCCAGGTCGCTGCGCTGCACCACCAGCACCTCGACGCGCTGGCGATGATAGTAGTCGGGCTCGGTATGATTGAGGAACTTGGCGAGTTTGGCGCTGGCGACTATGCGGTTACTGGCTCCATCCAGATAGACCCGAACGATGTAGCTGCGACCAGCCTGCATGTCCACGCGCTGCTCGCTGAAGGGCACCAACAGATCTTTGGCCACCAGACCCCAGTCCAAAAATGCGCCCACCTTGTTCACGGCCTTGACACGCATCAAGGCGAAATCGCCTACAACAGCCTTGGGCACCTCGGTAGTGGCGACAGGACGGTTCTCGCTGTCATTATATACAAAAACGCAGACCATTTCGCCCACCTTCATTTCGGGTGTGAGGTAACGCTTGGGCAGCAACACCTCGTGGGTATCATCATCGATGAGATAGGCGCCGAAATCAACCATTCGGTTGATGCGCAACTCGTTGAATTCTCCAATCTTCATAATAAAACAGGGATATTTTTTGCAAAGTTCGTCAAAAAATTCCATATTCCGATGTCGTTTTAGGCAAATTTGTCGTACCTTAGCGAGATTATAAGGATAAACTAAACCGAACAAGCATGAAATTCAATCTCGTCTCAATAGCTATACTACTGTCGTTCACGATGTTACTTTGCTCTTGCGGCAAAGGCACGTCAAGGAAGTCGGGTGATGGGAAACCAGCGGTTACCTTAAAATCCCAGCATTTGAACGACAAATCCACATTCAAGCTCTCCAATGGCGACAGGTGCACCATCGTTGCCGATGCCAGTATCGATTACCCGGTAGCCACTAGCGATGGAGTACCTGTAGATAGCCTGCAACGATTGTTCGCAGCCTATGTGCTGGAGTCGGGCGACTCACTCTCGTTGAACGAAGCCATGCGACAGGTAGTGGTCAACAGCATGCACCAGTACGACTTCATGGACGAACCCATGAGCGAAGAGGAAGTTGCCGAGGAAGATGACCTGAATACGCTCAACTACGCGACCAGTACACGCGTTTCGGCCATCTATAACAATAATGGGGTAGTAACCTTTGAGCGCGTCGATGTCGTGAAGAAGAATGACAAAGTGACCTCGGTCACTCACCGTTATTACAGCTTTGACGTTGAGACCAACAGCTATATCGACGTCAACCGCCTCTTCCGCGACGATGCACTTGCCGATGTGTGCCAGCTGCTCAAGCAGCAGTTGCTCAAACAGAATAATGCCACTGGCAACGAACAGTTGAACGATCTGGGTTACTTCAATGTCGAGAACATCACCGTTTCCCGCAATTTCTACTTTGACGAGAACGGTGTGACGTGGAGCTATCTTCCCAACGAACTGGCTGTTGAGGCCGTGGGTGAACCTAAAATCACGATTCCTTACGGTGATTTGACCGATTACCGGTGTGACAACAGCATTCTTGAACGCTTGCACTAACCAACGATGGAACACATCATTAAATACTTTCCGGAGCTCAACGAGTGCCAACGCGAGCAAATGGCTCAAGTAGAAGTGCTCTATCCCGAGTGGAACGCCAAAATCAACGTCATCTCCCGTAAAGACATCGACAACCTGGAGATTAATCACCTGTTGCATTCACTGGGACTGGTCAAGTTTGTCAAGTTCACACCTGGCACCCGAGTAATGGACCTGGGGACGGGTGGGGGATTGCCTGGCATCCCTTTGGCGATTTACTATCCTGAGGTGACCTTTCACCTGGTGGACCGCATTGGCAAAAAGCTCAAAGTCGCTCAGGATATTGCTGAGCGCATCGGCCTGACTAATGTCACCTTCCAGCATGGCGACGTCAAGGAGGTGAAAGGCAAGTTCGACTTTGTGGTCAGCCGTGCGGTGATGGACCTGGGCGACATGGTGCCGTTGGTCAAACGTCTGATTGCTACTGAGAGCCGCAACGCTGTACCCAACGGATTGATCTGTCTCAAGGGCGGTGACCTGAGCGGTGAGGTTTCCAAGTTCAGGAATCAGGTGCTCATCGACGAACTGTCCAGCTATTTCAAAGAGGAATTTTTCAAAACAAAAAAAATAGTTTATCTGCCGATATGAACGCGACAATGATGACCGTCAACCCGTTTGGCGAAAACATGTATATCCTCTGGGATGAGACATCGCATGAGGCCGTAGTCGTTGACCCTGGCATGATGCGACAGGATGAGCGCGATATGGTGACCAAGTTCATTGCTGACAATGGCTTAAAAGTCAAGCACATCCTGCTCACCCACCTGCACCTTGACCACGTTACCAGCGCTCGCTGGCTGGCAGACCAGACGGGGGCAGACGTCTGTGGTAGCGTTCTGGATAAAGAATTAGGGTTGAATCTGCCCCAACAGGTGGCCCAGTTCCATCTCAAGATCGAGTCCGATGTGTTGACCATCGACCGTCATCTCCAGGATGGCGAAATGATTCCCTTGGGCAGCGAGACCATCCAAGTGCTGCATGTGCCGGGACATTCCCCTGGTGGTTTGGCTTTTTATCTGCCTCAAAGCAGTCTGCTCATCTCGGGTGACACCATCTTTAATGGTAGTGTAGGACGCACCGACTTGATGGGCGGAGACATGGCCACACTCATCAATAGCATCAGGGAGAAGATTCTGCCATTGCCCGATGAGACGGTCATTGCCTCTGGTCACGGGCCGACGACCACCATTGCTGATGAGAAGCGCTTTAATCCATTCCTGTAGAATACTTTACAATTGATAATAATAGAAATATGAAAAAGCTATTTGCTATCGCCTTGATCGTTTGTGGTCTGCTGCCATCGTGCAAGAGCGCGCAGAATGCCGCTCAAGTATATGATAAAACGATGGATTCCAGCCAGTTTGTGAATATCACCGACGTTGTCCCTGACGCTATTCTCGAGATCCGCTACTATAGCACCTATAACTTTGTGGGCGCACGAATCGATGGCTATGAGGAGCCTATTGCCCTGATGACGAGAGAGGCTGCCGACAGCCTGCGTGCCGTTAGCGATGACTTGAAGATTCACGGCTATCGCTTGAAAATCTATGATGCTTACCGTCCGCAGCGCGGCGTTGACCATTTCCTGCGATGGGCCCAAGATCCGACCGATACCGTCACCAAGGCCTATTTCTATCCTTATCTGACCAAGAAACAGGTATTTGATGGTGAATATGTTGCCGAAAAGAGCGGCCATTCCCGCGGTTCAACAGTTGACTTGACACTGGTGGATATGAAAACCGGCAAGGAACTGGATATGGGGGGCACATTTGACTGGTTTGGCCCCGAAAGCCATCCCGATTATGGTGGCGGCAACCCCGAAACCCTGGAATTTGTGCAGACTGACAGCGCTTTCACCTCGCTTCAATTCTACAACCGCATGGTGTTGCGCACGGCGATGCTGCGACATGGTTTCAAGCCGCTGGATAACGAGTGGTGGCATTTCACCCTCAAGAACGAACCCTTCCCTGATACTTATTTCAATTTCCCTGTCAGGAGATTAGGGAAATAAGCCGTTAATTTTCAGATAATTCCTCGATGGTCGTCGGCTGGGTAGCAATGCGCTTGATTTTCCAGCCGATGGCTGCAATGAACATAGACATCAACGGACTCAGGTAGTTGAAGAAGCAATAAGGCAGATAGGTGAGCGTGGGCACACCCAGCACTGTTGCCTGAGTCATGCCGCAGGTGTTCCAGGGAACGAGGACCGATGTGACTGTAGCAGCATCCTCTGTCGTTCGGCTCAACAGTCGCGCTTCATAGCCTTCTTGCTCATATACTTCACGGAACATATCGGCAGTGAGGACGATACTGATGAACTGGTCGCCCGTTGTAAAGTTCAGGAAGATACCCGTGCTCACAGTTGATGAGACAAGCGTGAAACGAGAGCGTACCCATCGGATAATGACACGTGTGATACTCGCAATCATGCCGCTGGCCACCATGGCGGCGCCAAAGCACATGGCGCAGATAATCAGCCAAATGGTGTTTAACATGCCCTTCATACCTCCTGTCGATACCAAATCGTTGAGTGCGGCCGACCCTGTCTCGACAGCCGTTGAGCCATAATAGGTAATGGCTAAACCTTTAGCCATTGCAGCAGCTTGACTTAATGAAGCGTCATCAGCTACCTGACACAAAATGTGAGGTTGAAGAATAAGGGCTGTTATACCTGCCAGAATAGAGGAAATGAACAACACGATACAGGAAGGTACCTGACGAGCGATAAGTACTCCCGTGACGACAGGAACCAGTAATGTCCATGCCGAAATATTGAATGTGGACGAAAGGCCATCGGTGTACTCTTCGATGTGTAGAGCACCGCTACTGTTCAATCCCAATCCGGCAATAAAGAAAATGATCAACGTAATGGTGATCGTGGGCACCGTCGTGTACATCATGTAGCGGATATGCTTGAAGATATCCACTCTTGCCGCCGATGATGCCAGGATCGTCGTGTCACTCAACGGGGACATCTTGTCACCGAAGTAGGCGCCTGAGATAATGGCTCCCGCGGTCCATGCCTCACTTATTCCTAATGCCTGTCCAACACCTAACAGGGCTACTCCAATAGTAGCAATCGTCGTCCATGAACTGCCCGAGAGCAGCGAGATCGAGGCACAGATGACACAGGCACTGACCAGGAAGAAACGGGGCGAAAGAGTTTGCACCCCATAGTAGATAAGCGTGGGCACTACACCACTGATCATCCACGATCCAGCCAGCATACCCACCGAGAGCAGAATAAGCAACGTGATGAATATGCCGCCCATCGTCTTGTTCAGTTGTTCCTCAAAAGCACGCCATGGCACATGATAGAATACAGTGGAAATCAGCACGCAGACGGCCATGCCCAATATCAAGGCGATCTGGCTTCCGCCACTCAGCGAGTCACTGCCAAACAAGGCAATGACTACGGCTAGCAGTGCAATAAGCACAACTACCGGTATGAGCGACACTAGCGGATGCGGCTTGAGGTTATTATTCATGTTTTGGCTCATTTCGAGTGCAAACCTACATAAAAAATAGCAAAGTGCGGCTAGATTGAGACACAAAATCCAGATTTTTGCCTTAATAATTCAATTTTTTATTTCATTGTTTGCTCCAAGGAAATTTATTGCTTATTTTTGCATCAACTTCCAAGGGTGGAATCTGTAGTATAATGCTTTAATTATCATATTTATAAACTCTTTAAATTATTGGCAAAATGAAAAAACTTTACATGATTTTGGCAGCAATCGCTGCAATGACTTTTACCGCTCAGGCCAACGATTTGTGTACTGGTGTCGTTGAGATTGGTGATTTTGACAACGCCAGCGAGTTCTACAACGGCTCCTACTTCGACATGGCTCCCACCAACTTCTATCTGGCTCACACAGGTGCCCAGATGATTTACACTGCTGATGATTTGGGCAATCTCGAGCACGATGTGTGCATCACCACGCTGTCGTTCAAGTTCATGAACAATGACTCCTATGAGGACATCACCCGTGACGTGAAACTCTACCTTCAGGAGACCGATGCCACCCAGTTTGAGGTTGTGGAAGGTGTGAAACAGTTCTTTCCCTTTGACAATCTCGTGCTGGAAGAGGAGCAGGTGTATGAGATGCTCAACTTCCTGTATGAGGACCATGAGTTGGTTCTGGATCTGAGTGATGCTCCCTTCGCACTGACCAAGGGCAAGGGCCTGCTAGTCACGGTTGTCTTCGACGCACAGGATGACGATAACTGCACTTGGGGCAGCGACTATGCTCCCTTCTATACCTCAGGCGTTCGTGGCCAGGCTATGGTGTACACCGACAACTGGACCAGCTTCCTGGACTATGAGGAATTCCCCGATGCTTCGGCCATTAACGGCTGCGGCACCAATGTAGAACTGCCCGTTACCCGAATCAACTACTTCTATGAGGACATTCCCTCGGCCGTAGAGGAGATCGAGACGGCAAAGGCTCAGGATGGTGCTTACTACAACCTGATGGGTCAGAAGTTCAACGGCAACAATCTGCCCGCTGGCATCTACATCCACAACGGCAAGAAAGTCATCATCAAGTAAGTATTACACTTGTACGCACAATCAAGCGCCACGTCCCGAGCGGAACGTGGCGCTTTCTGTTCTTGTGTCTTAGCTGTATCAGCCAAGCAATGCGTTTGCCATGTTGAGGGCGGCACGGCGGCCGTCGCCCATAGCCAGGATAACGGTTGCACCGCCACGCACGATGTCACCACCGGCATAGAGGTCGCCAACCGATGACTGCATGGTCTCCTCGTTGACAACGATGGTATTGCGCTTGCTGATGTCCAGACCGGGAATTGAGCGGGGCACAAGCTGGTTGGGCGATACGCCAACGGCAACGATAACCAGGTCAACGGGAATTTCCTCGATGGCACCCTCAACGGGCACAGGACTGCGACGGCCCGAAGCATCGGGTTCACCCAGTTCCATGCGCTGAACACGCATAGCCACTACGCGGCCCTTGTCATCGCCAATGTACTCGATGGGGTTGTGCAGGGTCTTGAATTCGACGCCTTCTTCCTTGGCGTGGCCAACCTCTTCACGACGGGCAGGCATCTCCTCCTCGCTACGGCGATAGATGAGGATAACGCGCTCGGTGCCCATGCGCAATGCGGTACGGGTCGAGTCCATAGCGGTGTTACCGCCACCAATCACAGCGATGGTCTTGCCGCGCAGCACGGGGGTATCACCACCGCGGCCGGCTTCCATCAGGTTGATGCGGGTCAGATACTCGTTGCTCGACATGATGCCGTTGAGGTTCTCACCGGGAATGTTCATGAAGCGCGGGAAACCGGCACCACTGCCGACAAACACGCCCTTGAAGCCCATCTCATGCAGGTCCTCATAGCTGATGGTCTTGCCAACCAGGCAGTCCTTGACGAACTCAACGCCCATCTTCCTCAGGCCCTCGATCTCATAATCCACGATGTGGTTGGGCAGACGGAACTCGGGAATACCATACTTCAACACACCACCAATCTCGTGCAGTGCCTCGAACACGGTCACGCTGAAACCCTTCTTGGCCATGTCTCCGGCAAACGACAGTCCCGAGGGGCCACTACCGATAACAGCAACCTTGATGCCGTTGGCAGGAGCCATTGCGGGCACCTCCTGAGGCAGGTTGTCACGCTGCCAGTCGGCGGCAAAGCGCTCCAGGTAGCCGATAGCTACGGCGGGGTGGTTCATCTTGGTGTGGATGCAGCGAGACTCGCACTGCTTCTCCTGCGGGCATACGCGACCGCAAACGGCGGGCAGTGAGCTGGTCTCTTTAAGAGTAGCGGCGGCCTGGCCAAACTCGCCACGCTCAATGTTCTTGATGAACTTGGGAATATTGATGTTCACGGGGCAACCGGTCACACACTGGGGATTGGCACAATCCAGACAGCGGCTGGCCTCTACTACAGCCTGCTCGGCGGTAATGCCCTGGTTTACTTCTTCGTTGCAGGTGATGCGGTACTTGGGATCAAGCTGCGGCATCTCCACACGGGGGATAGCGGTGCGCTCCTTGGGAGTTTTTGAGTTACGCAAGTCAATGCGCCATTGTTCGTTACGCGAATCCATATTGTTCTGTTCCATTTCGGTAAATGTCAATTTTAATCATTAATAGAATCACTGCGCACCTTTCAAGCGCATCATCAACTCGTCAAAATCAATCTCATGGGCATTGAACTCGGGGCCCTCAACGCATACGAAACGCGTCTTGCCACCCACTGTCACACGGCAAGCGCCGCACATGCCGGTACCGTCAACCATGATGGCGTTGAGCGAAGCCTCGGTGGGCACCTCATACTTCTTGGTCAACAGGGCACAGAACTTCATCATGATGGCGGGGCCGATGGTCACACAATAGTCCACATGCTCACGCTTGAGCACCTCTTCCATTCCCACAGTGACAACACCCTGGTTGCCGTAGCTGCCATCGTCGGTCATGATAATTACCTCGTCGCTCGATGCACGCACTTCATCCTCAAGGATGATGAGGTCCTTGGTACGGCCTGCCAGTACACTGATCACGCGGTTACCGGCCTCTTTCATGGCACGGATAATGGGGAGCAGGGGTGCGGTACCCACACCGCCACCGGCGCACAGCACGGTTCCATACTTCTCGATGTGAGTGGCCTGGCCCAGGGGACCTACCACGTCATGCAGACTTTCACCCGGTTCCAGGGCACAGATCTTGCGGGTGCTGTCACCCACACTCTGGATGACCAGCGTAATGGTGCCGGCCTTGGGGTCACTGTCAGCGATTGTCAAAGGAATGCGTTCACCTTTTTCACCGGCACGGACAATCACGAAATGTCCTGCACGGCGTGACTTGGCGATGAGGGGAGCCTCAACGACAAGCTTGGTCACGTTAGCAGAAAACTGCTCTTTACTAACGATTTTGTTCATTGGTTTCTTGTCTGTTATTAGTTGATAGTAATTAGTTGTAATTCTTTTTAATTAGAGTGCAGCGGCAAACTCCTTGCCGAACTGGCGGCTCTGCTCAAGAGCATCCTGGTCGGGTACCCACAGGGTGCGGATGCCGTCGTTTACGGGCTCAATGCCAGCGGCCTTGAGGTGCTCGGTGATGAGCTTGATGCCCTCGCCGCTCCAGCCGTAGCTGCCGAAGGCTGCACCTTTTTTCTTCTTCAGTTTCATGCCCTTGAGCATCTCGAGGATGCCTGCGATAGCATAGCTGTAGCCATTGTTGATAGTGGGAGATCCAACCAGCACGGCACGGGAGTGGAACACCTCGGTGAGGATGTCGTTTTTGTCGTTTTGTGCGGCATTGTACAGCTTCACCGTGGTCGTGGGTGACTGCTCGCGAATGCCGTCAGCGATGGCCTGCGCCATCAGTCGGGTGCTTTGCCACATCGTGTCATAAACGATGGTTACCTGGTCCTGTTGATAGGCATCGCTCCACTGCTGGTATTTCTCGATAATCAACCCGGGGTTGTTGCGCCAGATGATGCCATGGCTGGGGCAAATCATCTTCACGGGCAGATTCATCGCCAGAATTTCCTTCACCTTGCGGGCCACAAGGGGGCTGAAGGGAGCGAGAATGTTGGCGTAATACTTCTCGGCCTCCTGCAGCACCTCGTCCATGCAAACCAGGTCGTCATAGAGCGATTCGGTAGCAAAGTGTTGGCCAAAACCGTCGTTGCTGAACAGGATTTCCTCACCGCTCAGGTAGCAGAACATCGTGTCGGGCCAGTGCAGCATCGTTGCCTCGATAAAGGTCAGCGTGGTGTCGCCCAATTCCAGCGTGTCGCCGGTCTTGACGTTCACAAAGTTCCAGTCCTGATGGTAATGGCCACGGATGATGGCCTCGCCCTTGGCGGTGCAATAGATGGGTGTGTCAGGGATTTCCCGCATCAGGTCCACGAGGGCTCCGCTGTGGTCAATCTCGTTGTGGCACATTACGATATAGTCAATCTTGTTGAGGTCAATCTCTTTCTTGAGATTATTGACGAACTCACGGCTATAAGGCAGCCATGAAGTGTCAATCAACACATTCTTCTTGTCACGAATCAAATAGGAGTTGTAACTCGAGCCGCGGTGGGTGGACAACTCGTCGCCATGGAAGCGCTTCAATTCCCAGTCCACTTTACCTACCCAAGTCACACGGTCAGTCAGTCTCTTACCCATTTTATGTTATATCATTAGTCGGTTAATAGTTTCAAACTGCAAAATTACACATTATTTCTTATCCGAGCCCTAATCCACATTAGTTTTTAAATAAAACTAATCTGTCTTAGTCCTTATCCTCATCATCGGATATCAGGCTTTTGGCACGATAGGTCCAGTTGTATAACTTGTAAATTTCCGCCAATCGGGGTAATCTTGCCTTGAAATCAAGATAATCCTTGTCTTGCGGTTCAATCCACAGCACCTCAGCCAGGGCCGCAATGCGCGGGAGCACTTGATACTGGACTTGTGGCTCACAAGTGATGTATTCGGTCCAAACATTGGCTTGGGCTCCCAGGATGTGTTGACGCTTGTCGGCAGGGAGTTTTTCGGCAACTGGCTCAAAATCATACACCTTCTTCAGTGTGTTGCAACCACCGAAGGCCAACGGCTCATTCCATGTGCTGCTGGTCTGATAGTAGTCGAAATACAAAGGGTCAACGGGTGTCATAACCACATCATGATCAAGTTGAGCGCCTTGCGCTCCAGGCTCAGCTCCACGCCAAGACATAATGCTTGCAGTGGTATCCACATCGCAGCCCAACAGTTCGTCCCAGCCGATAATGCGCTTGCCAAAAGCGCTCAAGTATTGTTGCACATGAGTTGTGAGATACCCTTGTAATCTAGCCTCGGCACTCTGCTTGCCTTCAGCCTTGATACCCAGTTCTTTGATACGCTGTTGGCACAGGGGGCACTGCTCCCAACGCACCCGCGGCGACTCATCACCACCGATATGAATCATCTCGCCGGGGAACAGCTGCGCAACCTCGGCCAGCACGTCTTCGATGAACCGCAGTGTATTGTCCTTGCCCAGGCAAAGGATGTCATCAGTCACACCCCAACGCTGCCACACCTCGTAAGCCCCCCCCGTGCATCCCAGTTCGGGATATGCAGCCATGGCGGCTACCATGTGACCTGGCATGTCAATCTCGGGGATGATAGTGATGTAACGGTCGGCTGCGTACTGCACGATATCGCGGATCTCCTCCTGACTGTAATAACCACCGTAACGGATACCGTCGTTCACGGGAGAATTGTGGCCCAGTGTGGTACCGTCACGCCAAGCACCCACCTCGGTCAAGCGCGGATATTTCTTGATTTCGATGCGCCAGCCCTGGTCATCGGTCAGGTGCCAGTGCATGCGATTCATGCCGTGCAGCGCCAAGATGTCAATGTAACGCTTGACGGCTTCAGTGCTGAAGAAATGCCGCACGCAGTCCAGATGCATGCCACGATAGCCGAACCGAGGTCTTCCCTCGACCTGTGCTGCAGGCAGATAGACAGTGAGAGAATTCTCAACAGGCAATGACTTGCGCAGCACCTGTATGCCTTGGAACACGCCCGCAGGCGTCTTGCCTGCGATTTCCACTCCCTTGGCAGTGACCGTGATGCGGTAACCCTCTTCATGAGCCATTTTACTGTCGAGCAGCAGTGTAATGTTATCGGCATAGTCACGGGTATTGCGCGTGGGACGGATGCTCAGGTGCATGCCCGTCATCTCTTCAATATATTGGCTCAAAAACAGGGCATTGCGCTCCATGTCGCGATTCCCGGTCGGGTAATTGATGAGCCGCTGTGGCGTCAGTGAAAAATCGGAACTCTTGATGCCGTTGATGGCATCAGGTAACGGAATCACACGATAGTCGGCACGAGGCGTCTGAGCCATGCCGGCGGCAGTGACTGCAAGCCATGCGGCAAGGATGAGCAGGAGTTTTTTCTTCATGTTAAAGTATTATTGTTAGTTTGCGGCAAATTTACGACTATTTGTCCGATAGCCAATCATCAAAAAGCAAAAAAGCAGTATCTTTGCCGCACGATTAGACTGTTTTTGAGACATATTGCTTTCCTGCTGGCCATGACTCTGGCATTGAATGTGATGGGGCAACAGACATCATCGGTTACCCAGATTACTGGACTGGTGCGTGACTCGTTGACTCATGACGGTATTGCCTATGCGTCCATTTCACTCATGGGCACCAACGAGGGCACACTGGCCAACGATCGTGGCGGCTTCAGCATCAACTCTCGGGCCAATTTCTCCAAACTGCGCGTCACGGCCATGGGTTATAAATCCAAGGAGGTGGAAATCAAGAAAGGGCAGGGGAGTGTGGTCTTGATTGACCTGGTGGCAACAGGAGTGGAACTCGACGAACTGGTTGTACACAAGGGCAAGGAAAAATACAGTAAGAAGAACAATCCGGCCGTGGAGATGATCAAGAAGCTGCGTGCACGCCGCGATGACAATGACCCACGTCGTTTTCCCCATTATGGCTATTCCCAGTATGAGCGTATGATGCTGGGATTCGGCAATCTTGATGACATCATCAGCAAGCCAGAGGAGCAGTCGTGGATTGACGAGTATGCTGACACATCGCTGCTCACCGGCAAGCGCATTCTGCCTATCTCCATCAAAGAGACCGTTGCCCGTGACTATTATGGAGAAGGTGGCCACAAGCAAGTCATTCTAGGTACAAAAAATGCTGGTATTGATGAGCGCATCGACCAGGAAAACATCAAGAAAGTGCTTGACGACTTCATGGGCGAAATCGACATTTTCCAGAACGATGTAGCCTTGCTGACCAACCGCTTTGTGAGCCCCCTGTCACGCATTGCGGTGGATTTCTATAAGTTCTATCTGAACGATACTGTCGATGTGGACGGCGAACGCTGCGCGGTGCTGAGTTTTGTTCCGTTCACGCCACAAACATTCGGTTTCCTAGGCCGCCTGTACGTCTCGCTGGAAGATACCACGATGTTCATCAAGCGGGTGTCGATGGGTGTTCCCTATGACATTAACCTCAACTATGTGGACCGCATGAGCATCATACAGGATTTTGAACGTGCGCCCAACGGTTCGCGCCTCAAGGTGCGCGACGATGTGGAGGTGAGTTTCAAGCTGATGCCTGGCGTACCTGAGGCCTTTGCCCGTCGTGAAACCACCTATCGCGACCACAATTTTGAACGTCCTGAGGGCAGTGTTTTCAACTTCAAGGGGGATCAAACGACTGCCAGCGGTGCAGCCTTCATGCCCGATGAGTTTTGGCAAGAGTATCGTCCAGCCGAGTTGCGCACGACCAGTGCTACAATCAAGGACTTCATGAAACGGCTGCGCGCCTCACGGCTGTTCTATTGGGCCGAGCAGGTGATTGTCGTCATGGTCAATGGCTATGTGCCCACAGCAAGGGTGAGCAAATTTGACATAGGCCCCTTGAACACCATCATCAGCGGCAACTCGTTGGAAGGCGTGAGGTTGCGTTTGGGCGGCATGACCAATGTAAACCTGAGCCGCCATTGGTTTGCCCGCGGCTATGTGGCCTATGGCACCCGCGATGAGAAGTTCAAGTACATGGGCTCGCTAGAATATTCGTTCGCACCCAAGAAGTCGCTTGATCAGGAATTCCCCATCCATAGCCTGAGACTCAGCCACAAATACGATGTGGACAAACTGGCACAACACTACCTCTATACCAACGCTGACAACATGTTCTTGACGCTCAGGCGCCACAAGGACGTGAGGATGCAGTACCTGCGCACGACACGCTTGGAGTACCGACACGAATGGTACAACCATTTCTCCATTGCTCTGGGCATCGAGCACAACATCCACGAGGCTACAAAATACGTGCCTTTCATTTATGGCGACGGCACTAGCCGTCAGAACTACACCCAGGCTGGTTTCACGGCACAACTGCGCTTTGCCCCAGGGGAGACCTTCTATCAGGCGCGGTCTTACCGCATTCCCATCAACATGGATGCGCCTATCATCACTTTGACACAGACCTACATGCCCAAAGGGTTCATGGGCAGTCTGCATGAATTGAACAAGACCGAATTGGGACTACAGAAACGGTTCTGGTTCTCGGCGTTCGGCTATGCTGATGTCATCGTCAAGGGCGAGAAGGTGTGGAGTAAAGTGGCCTATCCCGACTTGCTGATGCCCAACGTCAACCTTTCTTATACCATCCAGCCTGAGAGTTATGCCCTGATGAAACCCATGGAATTCATCAATGACCAGGCCCTGTCGTGGGACCTGACCTATTGGGGCAACGGCATCCTGATGAACCGCCTGCCGCTCATCAAAAAGCTGCGCCTGCGTGAGGTGCTCACCCTGCGCGGCATTTGGGGCAGCCTCAGCGACAAGAACAATCCCAATATTGTAGACACGCAAAACCTTGCGTCTCCCTCAACAAGAGACCTCTTTCTTTTCCCCGAGGACGTCCCCTGCCAGGCCATGGGCGACAAGCCCTATATGGAGGCCGGAGTGGGCCTCGACAACATCCTCACCATTCTGCGGGTTGACTACGTCTGGCGACTGACCTACCGCGAGCATGCCGGCACCGATCGCCACGGCATCCGCATCCAGCTCCATTTCAACTTCTAGTACTGCTAGGTAACATTGTTAATAACTTTATTTTTGGGATTGGGAAAATAGCAGTAATTTTACAATCCACATCTTTAACCAAATCTTAAAGAGAAAAACAATGATACCATTTGTACATCTTCACGTACATTCACAATACTCGATTCTTGACGGACAAGCTCCTGTCAAGGCGTTGGTCGACAAGGCTATAGCCAACGGCATGCGCGGCATGGCCATTACCGACCACGGCAACATGTTCGGCATCAAGGAATTTCACGACTATGTGACCAAGCTGAACAAGAAACGGGGCGATGATGAGAAGTTCAAGCCCATCTTCGGCTGTGAGGTCTATGTCGCCAACAAGGACCGCCATGAGCACATCGACAAGCGCGATATCGGTCGCCACCTGATTCTGCTGGCCAAGAATCTGAAGGGCTACAAGAACCTCATTAAAATTGTCTCCCACGGCTGGACCGAGGGGTTCTACTCCCATCCCCGAACCGACCACAGCGAGTTGGAGAAATACCATGAAGGCATCATCTGCTGCTCGGCGTGCTTGGGCGGTGAGGTTCCCCAGCTGATCATGAATGGTCAGATGAACCAGGCGCGTGAGACCATCCAGTGGTTCAAGAATGTGTTCGGTGACGATTATTACCTGGAACTGCAGCGCCACAAGGCCACTGTCGCCCGTGCCAATCATGAGACCTACGAGAAACAGTGCCTCGTTAATGATGCCTTGATGCAGTTTGCCAAGGAGCTGGACATCAAACTCATCTGTACCAATGACTCCCACTTTGTCAACGAGGAGGATGCAGACGCCCACGAGCGCCTGATTTGCCTGTCAACGGGCAAGAAGCTCACCGACGAGAACGTGATGATGTACAGCAAGCAGGAGTGGTTCAAGACACAGGAGGAAATGAATGAGGTATTCGCCGACGTTCCTGAAGCCCTGCAGAACACCAACGAGATTCTGGACAAGGTGGAGATCTACAGCATTGACCATGCGCCTATCTTGCCCGATTTCCCGTTGCCCGACGGCTTTGACAATGAGGACGATTACCTGCGTTATCTGGTTTATGAGGGCGCTAAGGAACGATGGCCCGAACTCGATGAGGAGCACCGCGAACGAATCGACTTTGAGCTGGAAACCATCAAGAACATGGGTTTCCCGGGCTATTTCCTGATTGTGCAGGACTACATTCGCATGGCCCCCAAATTGGGCTGCACCGTTGGTCCCGGCCGTGGATCGGCCGCCGGATCGGCAGTGGCCTACTGCCTGGGTATCACCAAGATTGACCCGATGAAGTATGACCTGCTGTTCGAGCGATTCCTGAACCCTGACCGAATTTCGCTGCCGGATATTGACACCGACTTTGACGATGACGGCCGCGCTGCGGTGCTGAACTATGTGACCGAGAAATACGGTGCCGAAAAAGTGGCCCATATCGTGACCTACGGCACCATGGCCGCCAAGAGTGCCATTAAGGACGTGGCACGCGTCGAGGACCTGTCGGTGGCCGAGAGTAACCGACTGGCCAAATTCATCCCGTCATCGCCCAATGAGATGCCCGACGACAAAAACGGCAAGAAATATAAGATTACTGTCAAGAATTGCCTGGAATGCTTCGACGACTTCCGTGCCGAACTCAACAACGAGGACCCGAGAGTGGGTGAAACCATCCGTTTTGCCGAGAAACTGGAGGGCAGTGTCCGCAACACGGGTGTACACGCGTGCGGCGTGATTATCGGCCGCGACGATATTACCGACTGGGTTCCAGTGAGCACGGCTACCGACAGTGATGGTGAGCGCATCATCGTCACACAATACGAGGGCGGCGTGATCGAAAGCACCGGTCTGATCAAGATGGACTTCCTGGGCCTGAAAAACCTGTCTATCATCAAGGAGGCATTGGCCAACATCAAACTTAACCATGGCGTGGACATCGATATCGAGAATATCCCAATCGACGACCCCAAGACGTATGAACTGTATTGCAAGGGACAGACATCGGGCACGTTCCAGTTTGAGTCGGCAGGCATGCAGAAGTATCTCATCGAGCTGCATCCCACCTGTTTCGAGGACCTGATCGCCATGAATGCCCTCTACCGTCCGGGCCCCATGGACTACATCCCTCAGTTCATCAACCGCAAGCAGGGTAGGGAGCCCATCCAGTATGACATCCCCTGCATGGAGAAGTATCTGAAGGAGACCTACGGCATTACCGTTTATCAGGAGCAAGTCATGCTGCTGTCTCGTCAATTGGCAGGTTTCACTCGTGGCCAGAGCGATACCCTGCGCAAGGCGATGGGTAAGAAGCAGATCGACAAGATGAACGAGCTGGAAACACTCTTCTATGAAGGCGGTGAGAAGAATGGCCATGACAAGAAGGTGCTGAACAAGATCTGGGAGGACTGGAAAAAGTTCGCTTCCTATGCCTTCAACAAGTCCCATGCGACCTGCTACAGCTGGGTGGCCTATCAAACCGCCTATCTCAAGGCCAACTATCCCAGTGAATACATGGCTGCTGTGCTGAGCAGCAACCTTAATGACGTGGACAAACTGTCAAAATACATGGACGAGTGCCGCTCAATGGGCATTGAGGTGCTGGGACCCAACATCAACGAGAGTTACAAGAGCTTCAGCGCAACCAAGGACGGACGCATCCGCTTTGGCTTGGCAGGCATCAAGGGCGTGGGAGCCAGCTGTGTTGACTCCATTGTCGAGGAAAGAGACAAGAACGGCACCTACAAGGATATCTTTGATTTCGTCCAGCGCATCAACCAGGGCGCCTGCAACCGCAAAGCGCTGGAATCGATGGCACTGGCTGGAGCCTTTGACGATTTCAAGGAAATCAAGCGAGAAGACTTCTTTGAGGTGAATCCCCGCAACGAGTCATTCAGTGAGACGCTGATGCGTTTTGGCCAACGATACCAGACCAGCCAGCAGGAGATGCAGAACTCACTATTTGGCGCATTTGGGGCTATCGAGGTAGCAACACCCACTATTCCCAATGCCGAGCCTTGGTCTCAACTGGAACGTTTGAACCGTGAGCGCGACTTGGTGGGCATGTACCTGTCGGCCCATCCGCTCGACCCCTATTATATAGAAGTGAATTACGGTTGCGACACTCCGCTGGCTGAGGTCAAGCAACACGCTGACGAACTTGACAAAGAGCTCACGATGGGTGGCCTAGTTGTGGATTTCCAGACACGCATGGGCAAGAAAGGTGGCCAGTTCGGCATCTTGAAGATTGAAGACTATTCGGGTTCATTCGAATTCATGCTATTCGGCAACAAGTTTGTCGATTACCAGAAGTTTGGTGTGCCTGGCTATGCCCTGGTTGTGCGAGGGGCATACGAAAAAGGGTATGGTGACAATGTCCGCTTCAATGTCAAGAGCATCGACCTGCTGGAGAACCTCAAGGGCAAGATGCTGAAGAATCTGCTTGTCACGCTGCGGGATGATGACTTGAACACGATAGACTTCCTGAAACAGAATCTGGGTGCTCAAGGTGACAACAGGTGTGACCTGTACTTCAGGATGAAGGACCAGAAAACCGGTAATTATGTCATGTTGCGCTCACGTCAGCCCATCGCAGTTGACAAGCGGTTGCTCGAATCCATGCGTGAGGCGGGCATCAAATTCAAGGTCAATGCCCGCTTGTGACATCTTCACAGCACTTGGCATTGTAATTGCAGGAGAACAATTCTAGAAACTAACTATATCAATTTATTTAACTCGAAAATCATGGCAAAAGAAATTAACGACGCTAATTGCAAGGAATTATTGGAATCGGGCATGCCCGTAGTGATTGACTTCTGGGCTCCGTGGTGTGGTCCCTGCCGCAGCATCGCCCCCATCGTTGAGGAACTGGCAACGGCCTATGAGGGACGCGCCATCATCGGCAAGTACAACGTCGATGACGAGACCGATCTGGGTGTGGAGTACGGCATCCGTAACATCCCCACGATGCTTTTCTTTGACAAGGAAGGCAAGATGGTGGACAAGCACGTGGGAACCATCACCCGCGATGCGCTCGCAGCTAAAATCGACGCATTGCTGTAAATTCAGGTAATAGAAAATCCTTCGACAAGCTGAATAATCGTTTATTCGGCTTGTTTTTTATTTGGATGGTCGCCACGTGACCAGTCGATGTGGTAACCGATCGTGGCGAGTTCATCTGCAAGCCCTTTCACGCCTTGGGCCGATTCTGCGCCCAGGGCTGCTTTGTTGTCATACAGGGCATATAACTTGCGATTGTCCTCGGGCGAAAGGTTGGGCATCACCACGTTGGCTCCCGCGAGGATGCCGCGCAGGCGGCCGTCAGGAGACAAACTGGCCATGGCAGTTGTGCTCGGAATCAAGGCAGATGGCATGGCGAGACGCAAAACCGCATACAGGCGCGCTGTCATGTCAACGCTTCCTGCCGGGAAACGGGCGAACGGTGTGTCATGCTGCGGAATAAACGGCCCGAGGCCTATCATGTGAGGCTGGAAATCCACCAGATATTGAATGTCCTCGACTATGCTTTTAAGGCTCTGGAAAGGTGAGCCCACCATGATGCCGGTTCCCACTTGGTAGCCCAATTCATTGAGCCAATCCAGGCACTGCAGGCGGTGTAGGATGGTCAAGCCTTTAGGATGAAGTAGGCTATACAGCCGATCGTTGTGGGTCTCGTGGCGAAGCAGATATCGGTCTGCACCGGCTTCCTTCCACAGGGCATAGGTCTCGCGCGGATGCTCGCCCAACGAAAGGGTGATGGCGCAATCCGGCCATCGGGTCCTGATCTCGCTGATCAGGTCAGCAATCCATGTCGAGCGCTCCTCGCCCCATTCTCCGCCCTGAATCACGAATGTGCGGAATCCCAGTTCATAGCCCTGTTCACAGCATGCCAGCACTTGCTCCCGCGTGAGCGTGTAGCGTAGTACATGGCCATTGCTGCGCCGTATGCCGCAATACAGGCAATCGTTGCGGCACACGTTGGTCAACTCAATGAGGCCACGCAGGTAGATCCCTTTGCCAAACTGTTGCTGGGCCACCTCACGGGCCTGTGCCACCAGGTAGTCGACATCTTGAGGATCGTGCATGGTGAGCAGCGCCCGATATTCTTCAGGCGCTAACCGTTGCTGTTTCTTCAATTTGTCAACAATGCACTTCATGACACACTGTTATTTATCCAGATTGCTGATGACTTTGGTGAACTGTTCGCCCAATCCGATGGTATAGCCTTGGGAACAGAACATCACGCGGTTAAAGGTATCGGCGAGGATGAACATGGGCAGCTGGGTCTCGTTTTGGAGTTTCATCTCCTGGGCTATCTGGCGGCGGATACTGCCGTCAACATCGATGCCGTAGATGATGTTGCGTGGAAGAGCACCGTAATTCTCCTGACGATACTTCTGCGCTTCCTGCTCGTTCTCAAACAGCAAGACCATGGGACGTCCCCATTTGTCTAACTCAGCACTCATCTTGGAAATGTCTCGCATGGCATGGTTAGTGGGCTCTTGGCCTACGCCCAGCACACCCACGATGAAGTAGCCCCGACCCGTCTGCGACAGGATGCTCACTGCGTCACCGGCAACAGGCTTGAACTCCTTGTCAAGCAATTGGAACTTTGACTCGGAATTGAAATTGCCGATGACAGCGACAATGTCATCGCTCTGACGCATTGTCAGGTTGATAGTTGTGATCTCGCCTGGCTTAACAGCAAAAATGCGGTTGGCAACCAGCACCTTGCCGCTTGCGGCACGAGTGCCGCTGGTGAGCATATAGGTGCCTGCATCAAGTGTTGTGCCGTTCTGGAAGGTGTTGCTCCACGATGAGCCGTCTTCAAGACCCGAATCGCCCTCGTCATAGCTCAGCAATTGGGTTGAGCCGTCATCCAGGATGCGCGAAATCGTGAAATGATTGTAGTATTTGGGATCATCGAGGGTTGGGGTGGGGGTATAGCTCAGTTTCAGGGTGCCCGTCTCGGCATTCTGCTGTTTTGCGGCCTCAAAATCCACATCCTGCCAGTCTCCGCCGGTGCGGTATTGCACCTTGCCGGTCACGGGGTCCATGCGGGACTCGATGTCGAGCGAGCGGGCCAGATCAACAAAGAAGATGTCGCGGCCGCGGCCGTCGGCCACACGGGAGCGCCACACACCCATCGGCGTTTGGGCGATGTGCAGGGCATTCTCCTCAGGAGGAATCGCGATATTGTCGCGCACCCAGGCGACGAGCCTT
>JAEEGG010007472.1_pt1 | contig 25178 bp, 24 predicted proteins | sample 9134161 | NCBI WGS metagenome assembly JAEEGG01 (sample SAMN16246543, study PRJNA631951) | gut metagenome | biome: gut microbiome; feature: rumen; material: CR-attached | host: Bos | place: Iran: Karaj | collected 2018-10 | reverse complement strand
CGCAGCTATTTCTTCTGCATCTACATCTTAATGGTTTTCCTCACTTACATTCATAAGCAGTACTCTAAGTGGTGCATTAGGCTTTATTATCTGTTGGGTGCTTCGGCGCTGTTGTATTTCGCTTGGGCTGGCTTCTTCAGTGAAAACGTCTTTAATCACATCGAGCCCCAGTACCTCGAAAAATTCCCCAGAATGATTCACACGTTGTATACGGGTCCTATTTTCTGGATAATCATCGGCTACTTCTTTACCCCCAGGATTCTGAAGGATGCCCAGAAGCTGAAGGAGGAACAGGACTTAACGATTTAGGCGTATGGGACAGATTGTAGTAAACCTCGACGTGGAAATGGCTAAGCGCAAGATGTCGCTCAGCGAGTTGGCAGAGCGTGTGGGCCTCACGCTCGCTAACCTCTCCATCCTGAAGACGGGCAAGGCCAAAGCTGTCCGTTTCACCACCCTCGAAGCCATCTGCCGCGAACTGGGTTGTCAGCCAGGCGACATTCTGGAATACAGGGAGTAGTTATTGAAGTAACACTATTTATTGAGGGACGGTTCGCGTGATCATTTCTAAAGGCATTCTTGTTTCTCCGTCTCTCCATTCGACTGCGGAGTTATTCCCCAATAATGGCAATGACCGCACAGGCACAGCAGGAAGGTGAGCACATGTTTTTCTGCAAGATATACTATGATGGCTTACTATAAAAGCCATCACCATATCATCATTTTTCGGCCAATTTCATACCCTCACGCTGCCATTCACCCATACTCATTCACACCTTTAGGGTAATAGTTTAAAATAGTTCCCTTTGAGGGAACTGCCAGTTCCCCCTGAGGGAACTAACAGTTTCCCCTGTGGAAACTATCGGTCACACCTACTGACGCATGCTGATGATATAGTGATGGCTTTATGTTTAAGCCATCATATTCTAAATATCTGATAAACAGAAATATAAGTTATAAAGTGATGGCTTTTTGCATTTCTAAAGAAAAAATGTGCAGAAAAAGAAGTGTAAGAAATTATGTTACCACGTTCACGGGCTTGCCGTCAGCAAATGCTTTTACGTTTGCACTTGCCACGTCTATCAGACGAGTCCGGGCCTCCTTGGTGGCCCAGGCAATGTGTGGTGTGATGAAAGCATTCTCGCATTGCAGCAGGGGATTGTCGGACTTTGGCGGTTCCTCGCTCATGACGTCGGCACAGTAGGCGCCCAACCGATTGGCCTTCAGCGCATCCGCTACATCCTGATCGTTTACCAATGGGCCGCGACCTGTGTTGATGAGAATGGCCGTCGGTTTCATCATTCTCAGCGACTGGCGGTTTATCAGATGGTGGGTGTCTGCTACTAACGGACAATGCAGGCTCACCACGTCGCTCTGCATCAGCAGCTCCTCCATCGTCCGTTTCTCAATGCCCGATGGCAACTCGTTGGCATCCTTACTGGTATAGGCCAGCACCTTCATGCCAAAAGCCTGGGCAACAGCGGCTACCCGACGTCCGATATTCCCAAGTCCCACGATGCCGAATGTCTTTCCTGCCAACTCCGTCAGCTGCGTGTCCCAATAGCAAAAGTCTGCGAATGGGCCGGAACCCATCCATCTGCCGTTGCGATTAAGAACAGCATAGTGCTCCGTGCGGTTGGTGACGGTGAGCAGATGCGCAAACACCATCTGCGCCACGCTCTCCGTGCTGTAGGCAGGCACGTTAGTCACGACGATATCGCGCGCTTTGGCAGCCTCCAAATCCACCACGTTGTAGCCTGTTGCCAGCACGCCGATGTATCGCAGTCTGGGCAGTTGTTCTATCTCCTGCTTTCGCAGACACACCTTGTTCGTCAGTACGACGTCCGCATCCTTCGCCCGCTCTACGGTCTCTCCAGGCTTCGTGCGGTCATATACCGTCAGTTCTCCGATGCTCTCCAGAGCCTCCCATGACAAGTCTCCCGGATTGGCTGTATAGCCGTCAAGTATTATGATTTTCATACTTCTCTTCGTCATTGTAATGCCTCATTTTATTAGCTATTTGCTTGCAAAGATAATACTTTTATCGCTATTATCAAAAGTATTCTGCAAAAGTCTTGCAAATGACGGCAGAATATTGTATCTTTGCCAACCGAACGAACAATCTTTATCAGAACCGCCGTCTGGCTGCACGGCTTCAAACCGTAGAAAGGTACTACTTAAACTATGAAGAGACTGTTGATATTCGTGCTTCTGATGATGGCAATGACCATACAGGCACAACAGAAAGAGATATCGTATATTGAGACTACCAAGAACTGGTACTATATATATGATGAGAGCGGCAAGAAAATCAAGACGCTCTATCGAAGCAGCATCGGGGATATTCAAGGATGGGGGAAGGACTTCTTCGTTACTAAACGAGGGGCTTTCTACCTGATCTGCGATGCGGAGGGAAAAACGCTGAAAACGTTAGGTGTGCAGAGCGTTGGTGAGGTGGTATCTGTTTCTGGCAGCACCTTCACAAGTCGCCTCGGCCCATGGATATATCTATGGAACAAAGAAGGGAAGAAAATACAGACGAGGGCAGCGAAATAAACAGTTGGTTGAGGCCCCTATTTGGCAGCTTTTAAGGCTGAAAGTAAAAGAAAGAGGTGAAATATTTGTAAATTACGCAAAAAAAGCGTATCTTTGCACCGCAATTACTTTAAACTAACCATGGGAGAAAGAATCAAGAAACTGAAGAAAATCAGAATACACCGCGAGGGAACCTCGGAACTACTGTACAGTGCCGTAGCAATTTTTGCGATTTGTGCCGGACTTTGGTATCTGTTGCATGCCATTAGTCCGCTGGCCAGCCACATTGTCATGCCCCTCGTCTGCGTTATCCTGGCTGTGGTTTGGATCATGGTGCTGAACTTCTATCGCTGCCCTATCCGCTACTTCAACGGCGACACGGAGCGCACGGTCGTGGCACCTGCCGACGGCAAGGTGGTGGTGATAGAGGAGACGGAGGAAAATGACTACTTCCACGACAAGCGCCTGATGATCAGCATCTTCATGAGTCCGCTGAACGTACATGCCAACTGGTTCCCGGTGGACGGGCGGGTGAAGTTCGTGAAGCACTTTGACGGCAACTACCACAAGGCTTGGCTGCCGAAGGCCAGCGAGGAGAACGAGCACGCCGACATCATGATTGAGACGCCTGAGGGCGAGGACATTCTGGTACGCCAGATTGCGGGAGCCATGGCCCGCCGCATCGTGACCTACGCCAAGGCCGACGAGGACTGCTACATCGACCAGCACTTAGGCTTCATCAAGCTTGGCTCGCGCGTTGACGTCTTCCTGCCGCTCAACTCGAAGGTCTGCGTCACGATGGATCAGCCGACTACGGGCGACCAGACGGTGTTAGCGAAGTTAAAGTGAAAAGTGAAGAGTGAAGAGTGAAAAATGAATAATTTGCTACCGCTCAGAAGATGAAGAAGCATATTCCCAATACGATTACCTGCTGCAACCTGATATCGGGGTGCATTGCTACTTATTACGCCTTTCAGGGCTATTATATGTCAGCACTGTTTTTCATTGTTATTGGTGCGGTATTCGACTTCTTCGACGGCATGACGGCCCGTCTGCTGCATGTCTCTTCGCCCATCGGCAAGGAACTCGACTCATTGGCAGACGACATCACCTTCGGCTTTGCCCCTTCGGCCATTGTGTTCAGCTACCTTAACAGCTTCCACATCCACCTGCTGTTTGTTCCCTTCCTGGCCTTTCTCATAGCAGCCTTCTCGGCTCTGCGTCTGGCCAAGTTCAACCTCGACGAGCGTCAGGCCTTAGGGTTTATCGGACTGCCTACACCTGCCAACGCCCTGTTCTGGGGTGCGCTGATTTGGAAACTCGATTTAGAGAGATGGTTAGAGCCTTATTCGATTCCCAACTTTTGGCTTTACGTCATATTGGCACTTATTCCTATCAGCTGTTACCTGCTCATCAGCGAGATTCCCATGTTCGCCCTGAAGTTCAAGACGTGGGGCTGGAAGGGCAACGAAGTCAAATACATATTCTTACTGACGTGCATCCCCTTGCTCTGGCTGCTCGGCATCAGCGGCATTGCCGTCATCATCGCCTGGTACGTACTACTCTCCGTCATCTCAAGCACTCATCGTTCCTAAATCAACACCCTTTATGAAAAGCATCCTGACGATTATCCTATGTGTCATACTATTTATCGCCATCGTACTGGCCATCTGGTTTCATGAGAAAGTGCGTGAATTCAAGAAGGTACTGAAAAAGGCTGCCGAGGAGCGTGCTGCCCGCAAGATGGCCGAGGAGGATGCCTACTTCAAGCGTACCTCCATCAAGAACTATCGCGAGGACGACACCCCCAAGTTCAAGGACGACTACTTCAAGAGTGCCGAAGAACAGAAGCCAAAGCAGGAAGAGCCCAAAAAGGAAACCACTACCCGTCGCACGGTGGAGACAGGCAGTGGTGTAACGATTATCGACGACCGCGCCGACAAAAAGGCCGACCGCAAGATTTTCGACGACAACGAAGGGGAATACGTTGAGTTTACTGAAATTGACAATTGATAATTGACAATTGAGTACAGCTCGTAATTGTCAATTATCAATTGTCAATTATCAATTATTAATTATGCACCAGCGTTCCTATCTCCTCGCCGTCCATCACCTTCTTTAGATTTCCCACGACATCCATGTTGAAGACATAGATGGGTAGGTTGTTGTCCTGACACATGCAGATGGCGGTCAGGTCCATCACCTTCAAGCCGCGGGCCAGCACTTCCTTGTAGGTAATCGCGTCGAACTTCGTAGCCGTCGGGTCCTTCTCGGGGTCGGCGGTATAGACACCGTCCACACGCGTACCTTTCAGCATCACATCGGCCTCAATCTCGATGCCGCGCAAGCTGCTGCCCGTGTCGGTCGTGAAGTAGGGAGAACCCGTGCCGGCCGAGAAGATGCAGACATAGCCCTGCTCCATGGCCTCGATGGCCTTCCACTTGGTGTAGAACTCGCCGATAGGCTCCATGCGGATGGCCGTCAGCACCTTGTTCTTCACGCCCACGGCACCGAGTGCCGACGAGAGTGCCAACGAGTTGATGACGGTGGCGCACATGCCCATCTGGTCGCCCTTCACGCGGTCGAAGCCCTTCTGTGAGCCACTTAGTCCGCGGAAGATGTTGCCGCCGCCGATGACGATGCCTATCTGCACCCCCATCTCGCTGACCTCCTTGATCTGCTTTGCATAATCACTCAGGCGCTCCGGATCGATGCCGTAGCCCTGCTTTCCCATCAGGCTCTCGCCCGACAGCTTCAATAGAATTCTTTTAAACCTCATAGCATTTACTATTTTACGATTTACTATTAACTATTTGTTCATTTATGAATTTACAGGACGAACCTGACCTCCTTAAAGGCATAGGTTCTCTCCTGGTTCTTTTCATCCCGCAACATCAGGCGTCCGTCGGGCAATACCCGCTGTAATGATGCCTTGAAAACACCAGTCTTGTCAGCATATTCTACCAGTTTCCTGCGGCGGAACAGTCTGTTCTCGTAGTCGGAACTGAGCGTTTCATGCTGAGAAACACTTTCCAATCGACGGAGGAAGTCGTGTAGCAGTTCCTCGCGATCAAGCTCATGGCCTACCAGCTGACAGAGCGATACGGGGTTGGGCGCATCGCTATGGAACTCCCGTTGGTTGACATTCAGGCCAATGCCTATGATACAATCGCGGATGACGCTGCCCTGCAAACGGTTCTCAATCAGCATCCCGCAGATCTTCCTTTCACCTACATAGATATCGTTTGGCCACTTAATACTGACATCGCTAACATATTGCTCCAGCAGCTGACAAAGCGCCACACTGACCATTTGCGAGATCCGGAACTGTTGCTTGGCAGGGATATCCGCAGGATGCAGCAGCACCGAGAACGTCAGGTTCTTGCCCCGTTCCGATTCCCAAGTGTTAGTCCCACATCCACGTCCAGCTGTCTGGTAATCGGCAACGACCACCATATTCTCTTCGCCCCCCCGCTCTTTTAGCCACAGGTTCGTGGACTCCGTCTCGTCAATATGTTCAATATGCCAGTTCATGCTTTTATTTCATAAAGCCACCGCCCGGCGGGAAGCCTCCAGGAAAACCTCCTCCAGGGAAACCTCCTCCAGGGAAACCTCCTCCAGGGAAACCTCCACCCGGGAAACCTCCAGGGAACTGCATCTTTTTCTCAATCAGCGGTTGGATGCGAGGCTGCCAGTCCTTGTCGAAGCGGGCAATATTGCGGTCAAGGAAGGCAAGGCGGTCTGCCAGCCACTGCTTCAACACGGCAACTTCCTCGTCATAGCTGCAGACACGATAGGCTGCAAACATATTGACCATGGAGAACTGCTGGAAATCAGGCATGGCACCATCCGGCGGGAAACCACCGCCCATCGGTGGGAAACCACCGCCAAACGGAAAACCGCCCTGCGGGCTGTTCTTCCGCTGTTCCTCAAACTGCTTTTTCTGCTCCTCATTAACCAAGAGTTCAGGGTAAGTCTGGAAATGATGCTCCGTAGCATTGCTTACCAACTGCGCATGACGGTCGATGTAGGCATAAAGGTTGTCAAGGCTAAGCAGACCCTTGCGTAACTGTTCATAGCGCTGCTTCACAGCCTTGCGGAAGGCCGGGTCCTGCAACAGCCGCTGCCACAGGGCTGGTGTCGGATTATTACTGCCACCCTCGTAGCACCACGACTCTATGTTGGAGGCGTTGGCCAGGTTGCTGTTGCCGTAAGCATAGTTATAGTCCCATACAGGACCCGCAAAGAGTTTTCCACCGCTGCCGTCCTCCTGCTGTTTCTCCTTGTAGAAGTAGGCACTACGGCGATAGGCATCGGCATTGAGGCTCAGCTCCGTGTGAATGAAATAGTCCACAAACGAGGGCACATCGATATAACGTGCATAGCCACGCTGGGGGTCGGCATAGTCGTCGGACTGAATCACCTGTTCCACCGTGTCGACATAGTTCTGTATATAGGCCAGCTGTTCGGGCTGCAGCTTACTCTTCTTGGGATAGATGCACGACCAGATGACTTCGCTCGACATGATACCCTCGCCGATGCCGGGCAACTTCGAGGTGAAGGTGGCATCGTCCTCGTTGAAGGTATCGATACGCAGCAGGTAACCGCCTGTCAAGTCGCGTCCCTGGGTGCTGCTTTTCTTCAGCTTGCTAATGTTCACGCGGTCAGTTCCCCGCTTGATGGCTTCACAAAGGATATAAATGCCACGATACTCGCCGTCTACCGTCAGTTCGACCATCACGGTACGCGGTCCCCAGTGCCCCATATCGCGCCAAAGCTGGAAGGCCAACGGGTCGCGCATGGTCGAGATGTCGTTGTAAGGGGCCAACAATACCCATTTGCTATGGGCTGGCATACCCAGGAGATTTACATCCACCTCCCTACCCTTTTCATCGCGTGTCTCGATGGTGTATTTCTTCTGATTGAACCCCAACGAGCTGTTACCGCGCAGCTTGATGCCAATAGGGCCGTCGAAACCCTCCGTCTTCATGTGTGCCTCAACCTTTTCCCGCGCATTAAGAGTGGTATCGGTAGTAATGGTGATAACGGGCATGGCGGCCTCGCAGGCTGTCGTCAGTCCGAAAGCCGCAACTGTCAACATCATCCTAAGGAGGAAACGTAGGCTTTTTAATTGGTAATTCATCATGATTCTAGGGGATAAAGTCATATCACGTTTATCGTTTATTGCGGAAGAAGTCCTGCATCAATTGCCGACATTCGTCCTCCAGGACACTGGAAGTGACGGTGGTCTTAGGATGTAAGGCTCGGGGGGAGTACTCACGATAGCCGCGCTTCTCGTCTTGACAGCCATAGACAATGCGGGGAATCTGTGACCATCCTAAGGCTCCGGCACACATAGGGCAAGGTTCGACGGTGACGTAGAGGGTGCAGTCGGTCAGGTATTTGCCACCCAACGTATTGGCGGCAGCGGTGATAGCCTGCATTTCGGCATGGGCGGTAACGTCGCAGAGCGTTTCCGTCAGGTTATGGGCACGGGCAACGATGCGGTCTTTACACACGATAACGGCACCGATGGGAATCTCGCCCTCGTCGTAGGCTTTCCGCGCCTCGTCGAGTGCCAAGTGCATAAAGCGCTCATCTTGCTTTTGTTGTTCTTCTGGGGTCATGGTTTAAAATGAATCCTATGGGGCTCAAGACCCCATAGGACTTATTGTCCGAGGAACTGAAGCAATAGCTTCAGCGAGTCCTCCTTCTTCCACTTAATCTTGTATTCCTTCAAGAAAGTCTTGAGGGCGTCGGCCTTGGCATCGCCAACAAACTTCTCGACACCCTTCTTCGTTGCCTCTACCTGCTGACCGCCGATGACGAAGAAGTACTGTTCCACGATAGGTATCACGCGGCCTTCCTTCTTCTCCTGCAGCATCAGGCCCAACTCAGGGTGGTCCATGCCGCCGAGGTCGAAGCCTAAGGAAGACAAATCGCGGGTGGCCGACGAATTCAGGCTGGAGCCGTAGGCACCGCCGCCGCTGGAACGCATGGCGTCGAAGTCGCCCTTCGTCAGCTTCACCAACAGGTTGGTACCTTCGTTGGCGATGATTTGCACCAGCTTGTGGTCGCTGAAGATATAGGCATCGCTTCCTATCTCCACTCGGATTACCTTTTTGTCGTCGCTCTGGTAGATACGTCCGTCGCCCTTGACATAGTGGAGCACGTTGCCCCACAAGTGGATGTTCAGGTCAGCCGACGACTTCTCGTTGCCTTCGAAGTAGATAGTACCAGGCGTGAAGTTCTCGTACACGTAAGGCCACTTCGTGTTGGGTTCAAACTTCTGAGCATGAACTGCCGTGGTGGCAACAAACGCCAACACGATGAATGAAAACAGCTTTTTCATAATTCTCAACAATCAATTAACAGTTCTTTTGATGCACTTGCTGCTGCCGTCGCTCATGCGCTGACGGATGATGCTGATACCCTTACGGTCGGCACGGCTGACACGCATGCCGGAGAGGGTGTAGTGCTCTTCATTAACCATCGTCGGGGTGGTCTCCACCAGGTTGATGCCATCAGTAGCCGTGACGTGGATAGTGAAGTGGCGGGTCACGGAAGCCTTGTTCTGCGTGTTGGTAGCCGTAATCTCGATGTTGCGGCTGGCACCATCCTCCATCGACAACTCCTCGGTGGTCACCAAGTAGCCGTCCTCTACCTTGAAGGGAGCAGGCATGCGGGTGTGGAAGATGACGTTGTACTCGCCCACCACCTTGAACTCGTAGGTGGGATTCTCGGCCTCGCTCTCCACAGAGATTTTGCCAACAGGCGTACCGGCAGGCTTCATAGCTGCTACAGTATTGCTCGACAAGTAGATGTTGCTGGGCTTCTCGGACGGCGGACGAACACCTACGATAACGCCCTGTCCATCGGTATAAACTGCATCCATCGTAAGATCCTTCAGTCCGTTCAGCTGGAAATAGCCGTTACCATGACCGCCCCAGCCCCAATTCACATGGAAGCCCGATGAGCCGTCGAAGCCGTCGAGGTTGAAGCAGTGTCCGTAGTGCTTCTTGGGGTCGCTACCGCTGTAAGCCACGGCGCGTCCTTCACTCAACTCCGTGATAATCAGCTCACGCCAGTCATCATCGTTCCAGCCGCTGCGGCTATAGTACCTGACTGACTGCGGATACTTGAAATTGCGGGTCAAAGCACCAGCAATATAAGATGTCTGCGTGCCTGAACCATCGACACCATAGTCCATCTTGACAGAAACGCCACAATGATAAAGCAGGCGGGCCGCATCGTCTTTGCTGTTGGCACCGCTCAGGATGGCACTCCAGTTGTAGGCAGGTTCAGCGTCGTAATCCACGTAGATGGAACCGTATGTAGGGTGCGTATAACCAAAGTTACCCACCGGACGGTCGGGCCATTTGGCCACACTCATGGCCTGGGCCATGCCCACAGCCACGCAACCCACGACGGCCTGTCCGTCGTTGGTCTTGGGACAGTATTTCTGATAGCTGCCCGTCTGGTTCCAGTTCACCTTGATCAGCGGCTCCACCTTGTCGGCACTGGCATAGCGGCGAGCCTGAGCAGGACGGGAAGCCTCCTCCCATCCGATGTGGCGAGGCCCTGAATAGCGGGCGTTGTTCACCACCTGGTCGCTGTACCAGTTCATCTGTCCCTGCATGTTCTCGGGCATATCCTTCTCCTCGGGGAACACGCTGTCGGGGCTGTAGCCGATGAGGGGGCTCGACTGGTCGTCGGCCGAGATGAGCATCCAGCCGGCAGGTGCGAACTGCACCACGTGGTAGGCCTTCTGCCCTTCGTACCAGACGGTCTTCACCGACTGCACCTCGCCCTCGAAGCCGTCCACGCGGTCGGCCATCAGTGCCTTGGCTGTAGCTGCGGCACGTTCCTTGCTGACCTCAGTTGCCTGCATGCCGAGAGGCAGCAGCGCTACAATAAGCAAAACAATCTTTTTCTTCTTCATCCTTTCTAAAATAATATAAGCCAAAAAGCCCCCTTTCTCCCTGCACAGGGCAGAGCAGAAAGAGGACTTTATAGAGGGTTAATTACTTGCGAACGTTCTTCTTCAGAGTACGTGCGGCCTTGTGCAGCTTCATTGTCTTAACAGACTTTGCGCGTGCAGCAGCCTTACGTGAACCAGCCTTGATGGGAACGAGCTGAGATGCTGCGGCAACGTCAATCCAACCCTTACTGGTATCGTTGAGAACATAGATGCCCCACAAACCGTCGCCGGTCAAGCTGCCATCCTTGTTGATGGTAAATGTGGCTGCATCTTCGCCGTCGGCAGTATAGAAGTAGGCGGTGTATTCTCCGTCTTCATCTACATACTTGCCAAGTGCCTGATTGTCAGCGATAATCAGCTTACCCATCTCCAGGTCGTAGGTTGCCTCGATGGCAGAACCTTCAATGAAGAGGTTCTTAATAGTCAGCGTATTCTCCTTCTCAGTATTCTCTTCAATGTTGATGGAACCCAGGCTTGAAACTGATCCGTCCTCGCTCCAATAAGAAATATAGTTGACCTCGAACGGGCCAATCAGCATCTCCTTGGTAGGAACAAAACCAACGTACTTCCACTCGATGTTCTCGGAAACATACTCATTATTGATGTTACCATATACATCGGACACAGCACCTTCACTGACGGTGAACAAAATGAAATCGCCAATAGCAGGTTCTGCAGGCAGTACGAAGGTGAGCTTGTTGCCCTCAACAGCCCACTGGTTAGCCTCCAGATTGTAGGCTATCTCACGGTTATCATTGACATACACAACCTGCACGTCACCCTTCTCTACAGTCTCGTCGTTGCGGAAGATGTCATAAGGGAAGGTAACAGTACCTCTGAAAGCCTCCCAGTCACCAACAGGTGTGCCGCTGGTGGGAGCCACGTAAGCGTCTGCAATGTCGAAGGGCTTGTTGGTCACATGCACGTAAGCACCGGTGAACTTACCAGTGTTCATGTTCAGACCACTGCTCAGGGCACCACAGGGATTGCCAATCTTGTCGACGAAAGCTCCAGCTGCATACGAGAAGCAGAGGTAAGCACCAGCAGGGATGTTGGCGGCTGCAAAAGTAGCAGCATTGCCACTCACCTCAACGGTGATGTCCTCAGCAGGGACGTCGACGGGGTTCGTGATGTCCCACTCCTTGTAGTACTTAGCCGTCACGGCACCTTCACCACGCTTGATGGCTTCGCTGAAGCTCAGCGTCAGGGCAGCATTGTCGGCATCGCGACCGATGGTCTTCGGACCCGGCTGGAACTTGTCAGTCGTGGTAATGCTCTTCACCACCACGTTGCCAACGATACCCTTGTCGCTACCGGCTACAGCATACACCTGATAGGTGGTGTTGGGGGTAGCATCGTTGATGGTGATAGTCGTGGTGGGCTGGTCGGCAACCTTCACGACGGTATTGCCATAGCCACCCTTGTAGAGCGTGGCTGAGTCAAGATGCTCGGCCTCGTCGTTCTGGTCGATGATGTATGCATAATAGAGAGCCCCGGCCTGAGGAGTAATCGTAACGGTGAAGGCCGAGTCGGTCTGTGCGCCGGGCGTGATGTTGATATCAATGCCAGGGGCAGCACCGTAGTTCTCAGTCGTGGGGTCGTCGAACGATGTACAGCTGGCCAACCCAACGAGAACCATTGCTAAACTATATATCAGTTTCTTCATAATCTTTATTTTTTAAACATTATTTATTTCTTTGTCAGCGTAATCGGTCCGCGGAACAAGTTCCACCAACCATCATCATAAATACCCCATGCATTTGTAATGACGAGAGTATTACCACCATCATGAATTTCGATAACAATGTTATCACCCTCTGTCTCATCTTCATCTGGATCTGCAGCAACAAAGGCAGCCAATTCAGTATTCTCATAGCCAAGCTTCTGTCCTACAGGTACAAGAATCTGAGTCTTGTCTTCATTTACAACACCATAGAATATGTTGCAGTCACGCGAGGTGTTATATCCGTTGACAGCAAAGTAAGGATCAAGGTTGCCAATCCATACCTTATTAATATCATTATCATCACGACTGATAGTAACATCCCAATCAAAGTGACCACGGCTTGAGAAGTACGAATCTGCCGAAGCACCATAAGTACCAAGGATAAATGCGAGAGGATGCTCATTGTCCTGAATAGTTACCTTGCAAGTCTTAGCAGCTCCCAGTTTAACGTTTCCACCCTCTTTAAGGCGTATTGTAAACGTCTTATTACCACCAAAGAAATCATTATCAACGATATTAATCTTGATTAATTGTGTAGCACCTTCCAACCCAGAGAATGACAAGCTCTTATTCTCAATGGTAAAGTCAGTACCCTCTATAGCACCAGTTCCTTCTTCATCAGCTACAACTTCAATTTCAGCAGTAGCCGTCATACCTGACTTTGATGTTAAAAGAACAGGAATTTCCAACGTGCCGCTTTCCTCACCGATAGATGCTGTGCTGCTTGTGAATGCAAGGAATGCATCAGCATCGTCGAACTCTGGATAATCGTTGAGGTTGCACGATGCCAGCATAAGCATCGAAGCAGCCATCAGTCCGTATGTTAATTTAAAAATCTTCATAATCTCTTAATTTTCAATTTTCAATTATCAATTGTCAATTATTAATATCCCTCGTTCTGAGTCATGTTGGGGTTGGCATCCATCTCACGCTTGGGGATAGGCATAGCCCAACGATAGTCAGGAGCAGCGGGAATGTCCTTGTTGACAGTACCGTCGAAGTCGGTGCGGTTAAGGGCTCTCTGGGTGCGTGCATAGTCGTAGACGATGTGACCCTCGAACATCAGCTCCTTGCGGCGCTCGTCGAACACATTAAACTGACCTGGAACGGTAGCGTCACGCTTTGAAGCAATTGCTTCCAAGTCGCCACGCGCACTGGCACCACTTACGGTAGCACCGTTCAAAATAGCCTCGGCGCGATTCAGATACATCTCAGAGAGACGCAGGATGGGAACGTTGGTCTCGCGGGGAACACTACCAGCCTTACCTGCATACTTCGTGATGAGGTTGTCGTTCTCGTTCTTCATGAACAGCTGCAGACGGATGTCGCCGTCCTCGTACATGCTGATCAGGTCGGTTGTGGCACACACGTCGCCGGAACCGTCGTTACCGTCGCCCCAGCTGGTGATGTAAGGCAGGTGCTCCCAACCAGAGTTATCCCAGTAGTCGTTCTTCTTAGAACCGTAGACCTCTAAGATGATCTCGCTGCCGGCAGGAGCGGTAGCTGCAGAGAACATGCTCAGGTAGGCATCGCCAGACTGCAGGGCGAACTTGCCGCTGTTGATGACCTTCGTGGCATAGTCGGCAGCACCCTGCCAGTTCTCCATATAAAGGTACACGCGAGACAGCAGGGCCTGGATGGCAGGCTTCGTGCAGGCAGCGGCAGCGTCGTCCACACCAGCGCGGGCATAATCGTCGCTCATCAGGCTCTCGGCCTCGAGCAAGTCTTTCACCACCTGGTCGTAGACCTCGCCGACGGTGTTACGTGCGGGCAGGCCGTTCTCGGTAACCAGGATAACGGGCACACCAGGATTGCCAGTGCCGCACTTGTACGGCTGGGCGTAGGTGATGACCAGGTCGAAATGGCAGAGGGCACGCATGAACAGAGCCTCGGCCTTCAGGTTGTTGATGTCCTGATCGGTAGCGTCACCCTTGTCGGCAGTCTCCAGATGGTTGATAATGTTATTGGCCCACGAAATGGTGTAGTAGGCGTGAGTCCAGAGCGACGAGGTGTTGCTCTCGCTGTAGTTCCACTGGGTGTCCATGCGATAACGTCCAGAACCGGAGATTGACAGCGGGTTCTTGGCGTTACCAGCACGCAGCTCCGACTGGAGGATGAACTGACCGTCGTACCATGTGTCGCTCTGCAGTCTGGAATAAAGAGCAGCGCCAGCCTGGTTCAGACCGTCAAATGTGGCAAATGTAAGCTCGTTGCTCTGCTTCATCAGCGGCTCCTCCTCCAAGAAGCCCTTACAAGCAGTGAACGTGCCGGCGGTGGCAATCAATGCCAGTCCTATAATTGTCTTTTTCATATCTCTTTTACTTTTTTACCTTTTAACTATTTTACCTTTAGAACGTCAGGTCAAGACCTACGATGAACGACTTAGAGACGGGATAGATACCATAGCCCATACCATCGACACCACGCTCGGGATCCCAGAAGTTGACATCGTGGAAGGTATAGACGTTCAGACCGCTGGCATAGATGCGGGTAGCCTTCAGACCCACCTTGTTGAGGATGTCCTTCGGCAGCTGGTACGACAGCGTAATATCCTTGATGCGGAAGTAGTCGCCCTTCTCAATGAAGCGGTTCGACGAGAAACTGTAAGAGTTGGTAGCGTTACCTGCGATGGGCTTGGGGTTGCAACCCGTGTCGCCCGGCTTCTTCCAGTAGTCGAGCGCATGCTTCTGCTGGTTCATCGACATCTGGTTACCGTCAGAGGTCAGGTAGCGGTTCTCGATAATCATTACCTTGTTGCCGCCCTTGAACTCACCCACTACGCTCAGCGACAGGTCTTTCCACCTCAGGGTGGTGTTCACACCGCCGGTGTACTTGGGTTCGGGGCTGCCGCTCTTCACGTATGCAGCTGCATTGTAGTCGTTGGTCAGCTCGCCTTCCTCAGTGCGCCACAGAGCCTCACCGTTGACGGGGTTCACGCCAGCGTAGTCCTTCAGCCAGAAGGTGAACATCGACTCGCCCACGATGTGCTTCAGACGTGAGTCCTCAGAGTAAGACATCATTTCGGGTGAGCCGTCCTCAGGTGCCTCGCCGGTCAGCTCCAGAATCTTGGTCTTGTTGTGGGCAATGTTGAAGCCAACGTTCCACTGCCAGTCACCCTTGTTCAGGATTTCAGCGTCGAACTGGAACTCAATACCCGTGTTGCGCATCGAACCGATGTTGACGGTAGCGGTGTTGAAACCAGAGGTTGACGACTGAGCCTTGTCAAGCAGCATGTCGGTGGTCTTACGGGTGTAGACATCGATGCTACCCGAGAAGCGCTTCAGGAAGCGGAAGTCGATACCCCAGTTCCACGCGAAGTTCTTCTCCCACGACAGGTCGGGGTTGGCAGGCGTCGAAGGACGCAGACCGGTCACGCCGTTATAAATAGAAGAGGTATAGGTACCATACTGCATGTAGTCATTGATATTATCGTTACCATTCACACCGTAGCTGATACGAACCTTACCCAGGTCGAGCCACTTCACATCCTGCATGAAAGCCTCGTTGTGGAGGTTCCAAGAAGCACCTACCGACCAGAATGTACCCCAACGCTTGTTCTCACCAAAGCGAGAAGAACCGTCGGTACGAATTGAGGCCTGCAGATAGTAGCGTGAATCGAAGTTATAATCCAGAATACCGAACCAAGAAAGCAACGTGCGGTTCATGTAGTAGTCCTCGACGGGATGGTTGGAAGAGTTACCCGATACCATATAGGGAATCTGCGGATTCAGGTTCTCGGCCATACCATACAGATACTGATAGTGGTACTTGTTGGCCTCCTGACCGAGCAGAACACGGAGGTTGTGCTTCTCAGCGTAGGTGTCCTCCCACGTAGCGGTATTCGAAGTAGTCAAGCTGCGGCGCTGGCTGTCAATCATCTGAAGCTCAGGATATCCGGCAGCATAGTTGTGAGCTTCCAGTGACCAGTAGCGGCGGCTCTCGATGAACTTGAGCTCGGCAGCGTTGGTGGTCTTCAGGGTCAGCTGCTTGATGGGCTTCCACTCCAGGTAGAAGCTACCGTTCAGGAAGTAGGTCTTCTGCCACTGATCGTCGTAGGCTGCTGTGGCACGGGGGTTCGAGTTAGAGTTCTCGGGAATGGCCGAGTTGAAGTCACCCTTATCGTTATACCTGGGTGTCCAGGGCAGAATGGTCATACCTGCGAAGGCGGGGTTCGAGTAGTACAGCGACTGCATGGGTACGTCGTTTGACTCGGTGTAACCCAGGTTGATGCGGGTGCCGGTCTTCAGGTTCGACAGAATCTCGTGGTCAACATTGACACGACCCTGCATACGCTGGAAGTCAATTCCATAGTAAATACCCTGCGTCTTGTGGTAAGACAGCGAGTTGTAGTACTTCGTGCGAGCCGAGCCACCCGACATGGTAATCTCATACTCCTGCGTCTTGCCCTTGCGGGTGAAGTGGTCCATCCAGTTGGTCTGGGGACGGCTCAGCAGCTCGTAAGGACGATAGTAGCTGGCACCAGCCGTGGGGTTGTCGGGATCCTTGCCGGCATTGATGACGGCGTCGCGCTGATACTGCAGCAACTGCTGGCCGTCCATGACGCCGAAATCGTTGTCGTTAGCCAGCGACGAAACACCGTACTTGGCACGCACCGTGAACTGGCTCTTGCCTTCCTTACCGCTCTTGGTGGTAATCAAGATGACACCGTTGGCAGCACGTGAACCGTACACAGAGGCGGCGACAGCGTCCTTCAGCACCGTAATCGACTCGATATCATCGGGGTTGATGGTAGCAATCGGGTTAGCGCCGTTTTCGTTCACCATCTCGTACTCATCACCACTCATGACGGGTATACCGTCCACCACGTACAACGGGTTGTTACCAGCGTTGATAGAGCTGGTACCACGGATGCGGATGCTCGAGCTTGAACCGGGCTGGCCACTCTGCTGCGTAATCATCACACCAGCAAGCTTACCACCCAGCATCTTGTCGAGTGAAGTAGCGGGAATGTCGGCTATCTCGCCGCCAGAGACGGTCGTGATAGAACCCGTCTTGGCCTCGCGGCGCTGGGTACCGTAACCTACGACAATCACGTCGTCCAGCGTCCTTTCGTCCTGTACAAGGACTACCCGCATACCATTCCTGGCCGTCAGCGTCTGAGGCTCGTAACCCACATACGAAATCGTAATCTGGGTCTTGCCGGCAGGCATGGTCAGCGAGAAGCGACCGTTTACATCGGTTAACATACCGACCTTGTTACCCACGATGCGGACGGCTGCACCAATGATGGGCTGGCCGTCTTCCTGTGAGACTACAGTACCGTTAACCTGTGTCTGTGCAAGAGCTTCTCCCATGAAGAGCAGCATACTTGCCAAAAACAATGTTAATCTTTTTTTCATAATCTCTCTCGTTTTTTTGTTTATAATTAATAAGAAAAAATATTCTTTACTCGCGCGTACCTATATATTATTAAGGCCGCCTCCTCGCTGAATGCACTTCGCTAAAGTACATTTCAGCTTGCAAAGGTAATATATATAATTCAAAAAAACGAATAATTTTATTAAAAAAACACATTTTGCGCTCCCTTATTAACAAATCTCTCCCAAATTGTTGGTTTTTTGTTGCATTTTCCTTCATTTAAGTCAAAGAGTTGGACATGGGCCGAAATTTCGACCCTTGTAACACGCTGTATCAACAATTTAGGACGTGAGCGCAAATTTGCGCCCACATGGTACAGTATGGTACAGATGGCAGATGGCAGTTTCTTCTGAGGAAGGTATGCGGTTAGAATAGAGAAATCTGTATAATAATATTTTACTATATATAATATATATATATTATATATAGTAAATGTTTGAAGTAAGATATAGCATACCGTTCACGAGAAAACTGCCATCTGCCATCTGTACCAACTGCCATCAGCCGCAGTGTCAATCAAGGTCAAGAGAGACCTAAGTAAACCCAGCAAGTATCGTAATGAAAAGCCGAGTCTACCCCGTCAAAAACCGCGGATGATGGGTGGCGCAAGGCGGCGGCGAGGCCAGGGGGAGCTCGAACGGGTGGCGTAGCTCCAGCGCGTAGGCTTGTGCTGCTCGTCGAAGGCGGCGAACTCCTCGAAGGAAGAGGCGGGAATACCCTCGCCCAGCAGCATCACCTTGTCGTAGATGGCTTTGCGGCTGGGGGCATTGAAGGGGCTCTGGTTGCTGCGCATCATGCTCTCCTCCGTAGGCCGGTAGACACCTAAGGCGTAGGTGAAGGCACCCTCGTAGCACCCTATGCTCTCGGCAGCAAAGCGGCTGTCGCCGATGAATGGCGACCAAAGTACGCTGGCTTTGTCGTCGGACAAGTCGGCATTGATCATCCAGCCCCACTCGTGATAGCGACGCAACTGGCGCGCAGTCTTGTCGTCGGGTGCTCCGTAGTGCTCGTAGCCGTACTCGTCGGCCAGTTTGGCAAAGCCGTGGCCTATGGTCTCGTGCACCAGTACCTGACGGAAAGTCTCGCCGCCGACACCGTCGATGAGGGCACAGAGCGAGACGGAGAACTGGCGGGGCTGCAAGGTATCCTCGTCGAGGAGCAGCATGGTGACGCCATTATGGCCGTTGCTGTTGAGAATGACGACGGCCAGGGCATTCTCGGTGTCTACGCTGTCGACCTTGTTCAAATACGCTGCCACCTTGTCGGCATCGAAGTCGATGCTGCTCGAAATGTTGCTGGGCAGGGTGCTGAAGGCTGTGGTACAGTCCTTGCCTACCCCCCGGCTGCGCGAGACAGCGGTAACGGCATAGACATCGAAATAATCGCGCAGGGTGCGTACAGGCTCTTCGCTGAACAGGTTCTCGCAGGTCTGGTGCATCACCTGATCGTAGGTGCCGTCGGCTATGTCGATGTCGGCAAAGCCGTCGCCCATCAGCACGATGGGGATGCCGCGTCCGACAGTTGCCTTCTGCAGGCGGGTGACGGTGCCGTCGGCCGAGAAGTCTGACGACTCATATTTCCCGGCGATGCCTTTCTGATAGACGAAGGCCGTGTCGAGCCCCATCCACCCTGGTTCGTTGTCAGTGGGGAGCGTCAGTATGAAGAGTGCCACACGTCCTTTGTCCGTCGTGTTGGGCTCCACTCTTATCGGATAGGTGGAACCTTCCCACTCGGCACGGGTCAGTCGCGACTGATCGGCCCAGCGAATCCAGTCGTATTTGGTGAACCTGATGCCCATGTTGTCGGCTTCTGTGGTGTTCGACTTGAAATCGAGCACCAGCGTCCCGCCTTGGGCATCTACCGTGTACTCCTTATGGTTGAAGATGGCGTACTTGGCACTCTGGATAAGGCTCACGTGAGTGGTCTCGCCCCCCGACTTGAGCATGAGCTGAGCCGTGCGCGTAGTCTTGGTTCTGTTAGTTGAAGCCGTGGTGACGGTGATGGTGATGTTGTCGCCGGCACTGCCTTTCTTGGGCGAGAACACCAGCCAGTCGGCCGCGCAGGAGGCTGTCCAGTCGTCGGTTGCCCGGAAGGTGATGGTCTTCTTTTCGTTCACCACGGGCGGCATCTCCATCATCACCGCCGAAGTGATGGTGATGGAACTCCCGCCGTCGCCATCCTTGCACCCGGCAAGCACGACAACGGAGAGCAAGCAAGCCATCGCCTTGCCTATGAACGTCTTAATTGTCAATTATCAATTGTCAATTGCCAATTACTTAACGAGTACGACCAAGTATTTGCTGGTCGACCAGAACAGCTGCGGGTCGGTGATGCGCAGCACATACTGCTTGTTGGCATCGCGCTGCAAGGTGTAGGCACTGGAGGGATGCGTCGTCAGAATCTTGGCCGACGAGGAGTAGAGCTTGATTTCCTTATCGACACGTATGTCAATCTTCGTAAAGTACTCCTTGTTGAAGCTCGACTGCAGCACCTTGCCGTCGACCAGTATCTGCTGCTCCTTCAGTTCGCTCTTCGTACCGAACACAAACCAGGCAGTGTTCAGCTGCTTGTCCTGTGCTGAGATGGTCTCGGCACGCTGGTTGGACTCGGCGGTCAACTCCTTCACGTCGGTGTTCAGGTTGGCCACCTTCTCGTCCAGGTCCATGATCTTGACTTCCTTCTCGTCCAACTGGGCACGAAGGTCCTGCAACTGCTGGTCTTTCTCCTCTAACTGCTGCGTCATGCTTTCCACCAGCTTGCGCAGGGCGTCACTCTTCACGCTGCTCTCGCGCAACTGCTGCTTCAGCTTGTTAATCAGTTCCTTGTTCTGCTGCATCGTGCTCTGGATGAACTGTATGTTCTCCATGATGCGCTGTTTCGAGTTGGAACCCTCACCGCTCTTGGCCACGGCTACGCGGTTCTGGGCCTCGGAGATGGCACGGAATCCGTCCTCAATCTCCGAGAACGTGCTCATCATGTCGTTAATCTCGTTGTCCTTCTGCGCAATAATCTGACTCAGGGAATCAACACGCTGCATGGCAGCAAAATCAGCCTTCGACTGCTTCTGTTCGCAACTGGCCATAGCCAGCAGGCAAACACCAAAAATCAATACTTTCTTCATAGCTATCTTATTTATCTTTATTTCTTAACTCTTAACTCCTGCAAGGACAATCACGATTTCACCTTTCGGCTCGTGCTCCTGGAAATGGGCGATGACCTCAGCCAGCGAGCCGCGCACACTTTCCTCATGAACCTTGCTGATTTCACGGCAGACGCTCACCTGACGGTCTTCGCCGTAAGCCTCGGCAAACTGCTGCAGCGTCTTCACCAGCCGGTAGGGCGACTCGTAGAATATCATGGTGCGCTCCTCGTTGGCCAGACTCTGAATCTTTGTCTGACGCCCCTTCTTCTGGGGCAGGAACCCCTCGAAGGCGAAGCGGTCGCAGGGCAGTCCGCTGCTGACCAGAGCCGGCACGAAAGCAGTAGCACCTGGCAGGCACTGCACCTCTACCCCAGCCCTGACGGCCTCGCGGACAAGAAAGAATCCGGGGTCGCTGATGCCTGGTGTGCCGGCATCGCTGATGAGTGCCACGTTCTCGCCCGCCAACAGACGGTTGACAACGCCAGCCGACGTTCCGTGCTCGTTGAACTTGTGGTGCGACATCAGCTGGTTCTTGATTTCAAAATGCTTCAGCAGAATGCCCGACGTCCGGGTATCCTCTGCCAACACCAAGTCCACCTCTTTTAATATACGGATGGCTCGCAGTGTCATATCTTCCATATTGCCTACAGGGGTAGGAACAATATACAATATGCCCATTTCGGATGCAAAGATAACAAAAAAAGGTAAATATCTTCCTACGGCAGCAAATTTTTCACGATTCACTCTACACTTTTCACTTTTTTTTCGTAATTTTGCACTATGAACAACAACATCAATGGTGAACCACACCGCCCCGGCCGCATCGAAGTAATCTGCGGTTCCATGTTCTCGGGCAAGACCGAAGAGCTCATCCGACGCTTGCGCCGTGCCAAGTTCGCCCGCCAGAAGGTGGAAATCTTCAAGCCTGCCATCGACGTGCGTTACTCGGAGGAGGACGTGGTCAGTCACGACCAGAACCACATTCTCTCGACGCCCATCGACTCGTCGGCCAGCATCCTGCTCCTGTCGTCGGACATCGACGTGGTGGGCATCGACGAAGCCCAGTTCTTCGACATGGGACTGCCCGACGTCTGCAACGAACTGGCCAACCGGGGCATCCGCGTCATCATCGCGGGGCTCGATATGGACTTCCGTGGCACGCCCTTCGGCCCCATGCCGGCTCTCTGTGCCATCGCCGACGACGTGACCAAGGTTCACGCCATCTGTGTCAAGTGTGGAAACCTGGCTTACGTCAGCCACCGCATTGTCGACAACGACCGCCGCGTACTGCTCGGCGAGACCCAAGAATATGAGCCATTATGCCGTGAGTGCTACCAAAAAGCGCTGAAAGAGAAAAAATCATCGGAATAAATTTGGCTAATTGAAAAAAACATTGTACCTTTGCACCCGCTTTTAGCAAAAAGAACAGGTAGATCCGTTAGCTCAGTCGGTAGAGCACAACACTTTTAATGTTGGGGTCTTGGGTTCGAGCCCCAAACGGATCACAAGGTGGAGAGGTCGTAAAGACCTCTTTTTTATTAAACGACACCAATAACTTAAAACCGGAAAGAGCATGAAGAAAATGGCCTTGGTGATGATACTCTCCTTCTGTGCTGGATTGACCTACGCGCAGAGGCAGATGATAACGGAGTACAACGAAGACGGACTCAAATATACTTCCTATGAATTTTATTTCGACAATCTCGGGTCGGTCATCCTCTACGAGGGCGACGTGTCGTTTCTGCTGCTCAACAGCAGGAAGGACTTTTTCGTCTGCAAGCCCTGCACCGTCGTGGGCATCGGGAAGAAGGGAACGTATGCCGACATTGAGCTGTACGACCACAAAGATAACGTAAAGGAGCGGCTCAGACTGTGGCTGTGGAGAAGCTGCTGCCTGGAAGAGGCGCTTGAGACGCGGTCGAACAAGTCGAAGGTACAGCGCATCATCAAACACTTGAAGCAGAAAGTGGGACCCGTCAGAATCTACGTCAGGGAACACTATCCCAAGGACTGGGACGTGTATTTGGGAAGTGAGAAGTGAGAAGTGAGAAGTGAGAGGTTAGAGGACCCTTCTTACTCCGATGAAGCGGCGGGCATAGAAGCCGTCGTTTGAGTTGGAGATTTTTACGCCCTCGCTGCTGCTGGCATGGATGAAGTTGAAGGTGCGGTTGATGGGGTCCACATCAACGACGATGCCTACATGACCGACGTTGCGGCCCGAGCTGGGACTGGTGAAGAACACCAGGTCGCCCCGCTGCATCTCGCTGCGGCTCACGGGAATGTTGCGTGCGTACTGGTCGCGGGAGGAACAGCCGATTTCAGTTCCCTCTACCTGACGGAACACATAGCTGGTGAATCCTGAGCAGTCGAAGGCTTTGGGACCCTTGCTGCCACTGCGGTAGCGGGCTCCGATGTGCGACATGGCCTCGTCGAGCAGGTTGTTGATGGTCAGCGATTCGTATCCTACATTCAAGTCGTCGTTGCCGTTTTCATATAGGAAGTCGAAGTTGTCAATCTCTTCTATCCGCTCTTGCTCAACTACAGCGGTCGTTTTCTGCGTGTTCTTCTTGGAGGCCTTTCTTACCTTTCCGTTGACCATCTCGCCAGATGCAAACAGGAGGAGAAGTGCGCAAAGAATGATTTTTCTGGTTGTCATGTTAGGGTTTATGGTTGCTCAATTCAGTTTTTCAGTTATATTTCAGCACCTGTCCCGGGCGCAGTTTTATGTTCTTTCCTATACCGTTCAGCTTGCAGATAGCCGCCACAGATGTATTGCGCTTGCGTGCAATCGATGAGAGCGTCTCGCCCTTGCGCACCTTGTGGAAGCGTGTGTTGCGCGAAGCTGTTGCCCGCTTGCTGCTGCGTGAATAAAGCTGCTCGTCGCTGTCGTAGCTGGCTGATGAGCCGTTGGCACCACGCAGACGGTTGGCCTGTGCCGACTCACGTGTATAAGTTTTCCTCTTGAATGTATAGAAATCGGACACGACGTCCTGATTGCGGAAATCGAACATCAGGGCGGGATTCAGGGCTACGCCGCAGAGGCGTGTCTCGAAGTGCAGATGCGAACCCGTGCTGCGTCCCGTGTTACCACCCAGTCCGATGGGTTCACCGGCGCGTACTTCCTGGTCGGTGGTCACCAAGTGTTTCGACATGTGGCCGTAGATGGTTTCCAGTCCATTGTAGTGACGTATGACGACGAAGTTTCCGTAGCCTCCTGGCTCATAGCGTACCACGCGAACTTTGCCCGAGAAGGCAGCGCGGATGGTGTCGCCGATGTAGACCTTGATGTCGAGTCCCTTGTGCTGGCGTCCCCAGCGCGGACCGAAGTTCGATGTCAGCACGCGGCTGTCGGTGGGCATGCAGAAATCGCGCAAGTCGATACGGAAAGTATCGGGCAGTGTGCTCTCACGGTGAGCTGTATAGTTTTCCCAGTCTTCATACAGGTCGGCTGCGGGTGAGCCATACTGTTCTACTTGTATGAGGTGGAATAGTTCGACCGAGTCAACGGCTTTCATTTTCTTGTCAATAGGAGCTTGGCGTGCTAAGAGATCCTGTCCTTGTGTAGGAACGGCAACGATTGACACCATAGCTATCGCAAAAATTTTCTTCAGTTTCTTAATCATGCAAGTCTTTTTATTTTGGTTACAGACATATTCATTTTCTGCAAAAGCAAAAAATTCGATTGCAAAGATACGAAGAATTATCCGAAATCCCATCGGTTGCTTTTATTCCTTAACATAGTTTTGGTGTATTTTAACACTTATATTAAGAGATAGCGGCCCAATTAATATTTGTTTTACGTAATTCACGTAACCTATTCCATAATATACGGTATTTATCGGAGGTGCAGGTGGGGTCTTCGTCGACGATGAGCTGGGCTTCGTCGCGAGCCATCTGTACCAGCTGGCCGTCGCGGGCGATGTCGGCTATCTTCAAGTCGAAGGCCATGCCGCTCTGCTGGGTACCCTCCAGGTCGCCCGGCCCACGCAGTTTCAGGTCGGCCTCGGCAATGCGGAATCCGTCGTTGGTCTCGCACATGATGTCGATGCGCTTGCGTGTTTCCTCCGCCAGCTTGAACGGCGTCACCAACAGGCAGTACGACTGGTCGGCACCGCGCCCTACCCTGCCCCGTAGCTGGTGCAGCTGTGAGAGTCCGAAGCGCTGGGCGTCGAAGATGACCATGACCGAGGCGTTGGGTACGTTGACGCCCACCTCGATGACGGTGGTGGCCACTAGCATCTGCGTCTCGCCGCTGACGAAGCGCTGCATCTCCCGCTCCTTGTCGGCGGGCTTCATCTTGCCGTGAACCTTGCTCAGCCGGTATTCGGGGAAGGCCTGGCACAGCACGTCATACCCCTGCTCCAGGTTCTTGAGGTCAATCTTCTCGCTCTCCTCGATAAGCGGCAACACGCAAT
>JAEEGG010007471.1_pt1 | contig 25178 bp, 20 predicted proteins | sample 9134161 | NCBI WGS metagenome assembly JAEEGG01 (sample SAMN16246543, study PRJNA631951) | gut metagenome | biome: gut microbiome; feature: rumen; material: CR-attached | host: Bos | place: Iran: Karaj | collected 2018-10 | reverse complement strand
AAAGTCGAGCAGAAACCGGAGAATTTGCAGGTAGAGAATAACGAACCCAAGGAAAAAAACAAAGGTGGAAGACCTAAAGGTAAGAAGGATTCTGTACCCCGTAAATCAAGATCGGATAAGGGTAAAGCTCGGGGACATTACAACATGAATAAAAACTAAAATTCCCGAAATTTAGGAAATTTGCGGTATCTCGAAATTAAAAGTTAGACACTGCTAACCTAACGTGTTATCATATGCTAACTTTAAAAAGTGTGGATCAGGACGGTCTTTTCAGACATGTCCTGGAGTTTGTTTCTGTGTGACAGGATCAGAAAATACGGGATCAGGATCCCGTCAGGCCGCAGGCAAAACTTAAGACTGATCTGAAACCTGTCACCGGTTCTCCCATGCCGGTACGCGAGAGCTTGACAGCCGTCAGGCTGTCTTCATGTTCCGCCGGCTGTGGAAAATATCAGGAATTTGAAAAATGCTGCTTAAGGAAATCAGGGTTGGACAGCAGGGAAGGATTGTAAAACTGCTTTCCGACGACACATACTGCCGCAGGCTGTGTGAGATGGGATTTCTGCCCGGAACAACCTTTGTAATCAAACACCGGGCACCTCTCGGTTATCCCATATCCATTGAAATCAGAGGATATGAAATTATTGTGGGTGCCCATGATGCGTCTATTATTGAAGTTGAGAAGGTTGAGAACCTGGAGAGGGTAGAAAAGTGAAGTGCTGTCAGACTGAATACACTGATGAAAAGGTGAAGGGAAGTGTTTCTCCGCGTCATGCCAACAAAAGTGCGGATGCAAGGCACGTTATGCTGGCGGGCAATCCCAACTGCGGTAAAAGTACGATTTTTAACCGTCTGTGCAATATGCACGTCAGAACCGGCAATTATCCGGGAGTAACAGTAAGCCGTCATGTGGGAGAACTTGCACGTGATATCCAGCTTATCGATCTGCCGGGTATCTATTCTCTCAACAGCTCCACCACCGACGAGCAGGTTTCCAGCGGTGAGCTTCTGGACAATGATGCCGAGTTTATTGTAAACGTTGTGGACGGCACTGCACTGGAGCGCAGTCTTTATCTGTCTCTTGAGCTGAAAATGCTTGGCATTCCCATGATCCTGGTGATCAACATGTGGGATGAGGTCAGAAAGGCTCACATAGATATTGATTTAAAGAAGCTTTCCGATGAACTAAAAATGGACGTGATCCCGGTAAGCGCCGCCACCGGTGAAGGCATTGATGAGCTTAAGAAAAGGATCCTCAGTCATAACTGGCGCGTTGTGGAGCCCAACTACATCGGCTCCGACAGAATATACAGGTACCTTGAGGGGATCGCAGAGACTGCACCGAAGCTGTATCAGTCTCATGCCGTGTTTCATGCCAAAAGTGCTCTTCAGGGTGATTACTATCCCGAGGCGCTTCAGGAGATCCCAGAATGGACGGAAGCCGTGGACAGAGCCAGAAAGGAGCTTACGGCAGACGGCGGAAGCATCTATCAGGTTATAGCCGCCGACAGATATGAACATATCGACCGGATCCTGAAGGACTGCGTGAAGCAGGGAGATCAGAAGGGATCTGAAAGCAGACTGACCAGAGCTCTGGATTCGGTTGCCCTCAACCGCTATCTGGCATTTCCGGTATTCCTGCTGATCATGTTTGCGGTCTACTATATATCAGTGACCTGGCTCGGAGGAGAGGCCACAGACTGGGTGAACGACAGTCTCTTCGGCGATACGCTGATCCCTTCAGCCCGGGAAGGTCTGCTTGATATCGGTGCATCCGAGTGGCTGGCGGCTCTCGTGTCAGACGGTATTATCGGCGGTGTGGGCGCCGTACTCGGTTTTGTTCCGCAGATGGTGATCCTGTTTGCTCTGCTTTCCGTTCTGGAGGAGTGCGGATACATGACAAGAGCGTCCTTTATTCTGGATCGTCTCTTTAATGCCCTGGGACTCAGCGGAAAGGCATTTATTCCGTACCTTGTCGGATCCGGATGCGGCGTTCCCGCTCTGATGACGGCAAGAACTCTCGGATCTGAAAGCGAGCGGCGCATTGTGCTCATGACCACCACCATGATCCCCTGCGGAGCCAAGCTGCCGATAATTATTGTTTTTGCCGGCGCGGTATTTAATGATATTCCGTTCTTTGCTCCTCTGATGTATCTGGTTGCGGTCTTTATGGTGGTGCTTTCAGCTCTGATCCTGAAGAAGTTGCATTCCTTCAGACAGTCATCGGCACCTATGATGCTGGAGCTTCCGAACTATCACAGACCTTCCCTGCGTGTGGTACTGCTTTCCATCTGGCACCGCACCCGCGGATATGTGATCAAGGCGGGAACGATTATATTTCCATGCGTCACTGTACTGTGGCTTGTTTCTCATGTGGGGTACATTCAGGATGAGCACCGCTTCAGAATGCTGGATGATTCCGAGACTGAGCTCAGCGTTGTGGCCGCCGCTGTAAAGCCTGTTTCAGTAATATTCGAGCCGGCAGGCTTTAACGACTACCGTGCCTCTGTTGCCGTCATTACCGGACTTCTGGCCAAGGAATCCATCGTAAGCACCATGGCTGTGTTCACAAAATCCGAAAATCCGGATGATATGGAAGAGGATGCCTCGGAAGAGGAAGTGGAGAATGCCACAAATTCATTTTACGAAGCCATTCGTAATAATATGTTTCAGATAGACAAGAGAGGGACAGCCGGTGTTCTGGCGGCTCTGGCCTTTACCCTGTTCAACCTGTTCACCATTCCGTGCGTCGCCGCTGTGGGTGTGCTGAGAAAGGAGATTGGCGGCAGACGACTGTTCTGGATGGCTGTAGTCTATCAGCTGGCCTTCAGCTACGGTGCGGCTGTTGTTGTCTACAGACTCGGACTTCTGATTGCCGGTGCCGGCGGATTTGATATATGGACCATAGTTTCCATTCTCTATCTCCTGGTGATCTTTTATATCATATTCATCAGGAAGGCTCCGTCTGCCTCTGAGGTTAAGGAGGAAAGGATCTCTTTTACAAAGATTGACTGACAAATTACACAGATCCGTTGAAAGCCTGCTCACAAACTACGTCCGGCAGGCTTTTTTTGTTTCGGTGATGTCCGTATCAGCAGCCAGTCGCAGACGGCGAGGCGGCGAACAGCCAGGAACGGAGAACCTGCAGAATACGCAGCAGATCTGCCTCTTCCACCTGAAGGTGACGGCAGAGAACTGCGGGAAACAGATCGGATGAGGAACAGGAACAGAGCTGTGAAGAACGGAGATATAACTTCAGCATACACGGCAGGTGCCGGTGCTGTAATGTATGATCACACAATATTCTTGAAGAACGAGATATAACTTCAGCATATACGTCAGGTACGCCCGGCCGCCCGGCAGACTGCGGAAGTATGGAGCACAATGATACGGGCGATATGCCGGCGACAAATGCGGCTGTGCCGGCACACTGCAGCACTGGCTGAATTCAGCGGCGGATCCGGATTCTGTGAACCGGTTCAGCCAGAAGATCTGTTCTTTCTTCTTCATGCATCAGGAAGAAATCATGCATTCGGCTCCGGTTTGAAAAAAGAGGAGAACGCACCGCGGAGAAGCTGCGCCGCATGATGCAAAGTAAAAAAAACGCCGCGAAAAAATCGACACAGATCAAAAAAAACTGTAATTTGATCAGACTTTCGTCTATAATAACGGGGTTATTTTTTCAGCCCGTTTTTTGCGGGGATTGAACAAAGGGATTGGAGAGGACAATGGCTCGTATAACAGTTGAAGATGCTGTACAGAAGGTTGGCAACCGTTTTGATCTGGTTCTGCTTGCGGCCCGCCGTGCCAGACAGATCGCCATCGGCGGCAAGAAACCGCTTGTGGATGAGGAAAATGACAAGCCGACAGTTATAGCTCTTAGAGAAATTGAAGAAGATCTGATTTCAAAGGAAACCCTTGACAGACTTGATCAGCAGACACAGGATTTGTCAGAGCCTATTTCCGGTCTTGATGACAACCTTTCGCTCGGCGAGAATGATCAGATCGGCGAGGGTTTTCTGAATGAAATGTCCTTCAAGGAATTTTCAATGAAGATGCAGGCAGCTGATGAACTTGACGAAGGCGCTGAAGATGATGATGACGATGACGATGATCTCGGTTTCGGCATGAGCGTGAAGGAAGATTTATCAGCCGAACCGGAAAGTTCAGAGGACGAAAAGGAATAGCAGCAGATTTCTTCTGATGTGTTTTATTCTTGCAGGCGGGATTTGATCCTGCCTTTCTTTTTTTCGGGTGAACCGGACATCGCCAGTGCAGGCGGAAAGACAGGCCTGACCTGTTCCGGTTCCGCGGACGGGGCAAAAAAAAGACTCTGACCGGACAGACACTGGCGGCTGAAACAAACCTGTCTGCCGTGAAGACGGGAGGAAACTGTCAGCAGGATCCCGGCGGAGACGGGCATACTGCAGATAAAAAAATCCCCCGGCGGCAGCCGGAGGACTGTCCTTTCAAAAGAGAGGAAATCCTGACAAATCCCTTTTCAGCACATTCCCGGGAACGAGAGAAGAACCTCATCCCGGGACGTTTCCGGAATGCGCCTGTCAGACTTTTGTCAGGAAACTTATCATGAAACTTCTCACTATGATATGTTCCGTGAAAGCACCGTTCCATGAAAGCCCCCCCCCCTGAAGCAGCAGCCAGGACGCTCCGGGACATTTCGCTGTCTGTTTAATGACAGTCTGAAGCTCCGGACGAGGCGGGGATTATGCTGTTATTATTTGTTCCTGTCGATAAATTTAATCAGTTCATTTTTGGAGATAAGCCCGACGCTTTTATCTACAGCCTTACCGTCCTTGAACATGACAAGAAGAGGAATGCTGCTTACATGAAGTCTCTGCGGAATATCCTCGTTTTCATCCACATTCAGCTTGCCGATAACAACTCCCTGAATTTCCGGTGCCGCATCCTTGATGATTTCTCCGAGAGAACGGCACGGACCGCACCACGGTGCCCATAAGTCAAGAAGTACAGGTACTGATGACTTTGCTACCTTTTCTTCGAAGTTCTGATCATTGATTTCGATAATATCTGCCATTGCTTGCTCCTTTTACCCTGTGATCGGAAAATCATTTTCAGGATGATTTCCCGGAGAACTTATTTAAAAACTCATCCCCTGCGGATGAAACGCGGTGATACCGTCATGAGAGTACACTTCAGACGGCAGGCTGACAATACAGAGCGGCGGATCTGGAGGATCCTCCTTTGACATTATCCATTTTTTTTCTGCAGTTCAGAGTTTTCTGCCTGTCCGCTCATCTGATAACACAGTTCAATTCTACATGATAAACAGCGACTTGTGAATTGCCGCACCGGATCATCCGTCTTCCGCGGGGGGCGTTGTGCCGGATCATCTGTCTTCCACGTCGGGCACTGCGCCGGAATAATTCCGGATTCTGATGCGGGTGCGGCATTGCCGGATCATCAGGTTTCATAAGAGAAGGAAGTCCGGCGCCGTCTCTCTCAGCCGGCGCTAATGACACATCCGCTCATTTTTGCCTCCGGATGCAGAGACATGCTTTCCCCGTCTTCTTAAAATTCCGGCAATGTCATGTATATTGACAGAGCATGTTTGTATTATAATCATTGAAAACAGGAGTATTTTATGTCTGAAAATCTGCTGACAAACTGTACCTTTGCCGATACGGGACTGAATAAAAGACTGGTGTCGGTTCTGAACGGCCTTGGTTTCACGCACTGTTCGGAGATCCAGTCTGAAGTGATCCCCCACCTTGTCTCGTGTCATGATGTGCAGGGACAGTCCCAGACCGGAACCGGAAAGACACTGGCATTTCTGTCGGGGATCTTTCATCATCTGATTATAGATCGGGACGAGGACAGACTGGGGCAGTGGAATTACACCAAGGCGCTGATTATCGCGCCCACGAGAGAACTGGCCAAGCAGATTTACTCCGATGCCGCGGCCATCAACAGAAACCTCGGCTTTAAGATCGGCATTGTGTTCGGCGGCGAGGATCAGGAAATTCAGGCAAAACGTCTTTCCCAGGGCAATGACATACTTGTGGCCACTCCTGGAAGAGTCATAGATTTCTACCGCAGTCATGTGGTTCATTTCAGCAAAATCAGATATGTGGTTCTTGACGAGGCCGACAGAATGTTTGATCTGGGCTTCATCCGTGACATCCGCTTTATCTTCAGACATCTTCCGAGACCGGAAAAGCGGCTGAGCATGCTGTTTTCCGCAACGCTTTCCTACCGGGTTCAGGAGCTTGCCTATGATTTCATGAACGATCCGGTAAGCATCAATGCGTCACAGCCCGCCCATGTCACCGCCGACACTGTCAGCGAGGAGATCTTCTTTCCTTCTCTTGAAGACAAGATCCCTCTGCTTCTCTCTCTGATAGAGGAGGAGTGGCCGGACAAGGCGATTGTTTTTGTGAACACCAGGCGTGGCGCCGAGATCCTCGCCGCCTACCTGGAGGCCGACGAGCTGAGGGCTGGGCTTCTTATAGGAACCATGCCCCAGTCCAAAAGAAACAGCACGGTGAAGAAATTCATGGACGGGGAGCTGGACTTTCTTGTGGCTACGGACGTGGCATCCCGGGGTCTTCATTTCCCGGAGGTTTCCCATGTGTTCAACTATGATCTGCCGGAGGATCCGGAGGATTACGTTCACCGCATCGGCCGTACCGGACGTGCCGGCAGCACGGGAAAGGCCATATCCTTTGCCTGCGAGCGGTATATCTGCAATCTGGAAAAGATCGAGGCGTATATCAGTCATAAGATCCCGGTTTCCGAATATAATCCGGACAGCCTTATGGAGGTGCCCCAGATTGAGGAGGTAACCCATTATTCATCTTCCGGGGAAAGAAGATCCGGTCCGCGGCCGCGCACCCGTTCCCGTTTCTCCTCTTCGAATTCAAAGTACGGCAGGTCCCGCCATGGCAGAAGATAGCTCCTTTCAGTCGCCGCTGTTTGCCTCAATTGATCTCGGATCCAACAGCTTTCACATGCTGGTGGTCCGGCAGGTTCACGGCGCCATCCGCGTCGTGTCAAAGGTCAAGCGCAAGGTCCGGCTTGCATCGGGCCTCGATGAGTCCAACAATCTGAGCCGCGAGGCCATGGAGCGGGGATGGGACTGTCTGCGTCTCTTTTCCGAACAGCTGCAGGACATTCCCTCCGAGAATATCAGAATTGTCGGCACCGCAACTCTGAGGATCGCCACAAACTCCGCCACCTTTGTGAGAATTGCGGAGGAGATCCTGGGTCACAAGGTGGAGGTCATCTCAGGACTTGAGGAGGCCCAGACCATATACCAGGGCGTCTCCTGGACGTCCTCCGGCTACGGAAACCGTCTGGTCATCGATATCGGAGGCGCCAGCACCGAGGTGATCCTGGGGGAGGGCGTGGACGTCAAGCTGATGAACAGCATGCCTCTTGGATGCGTCACCTGGCTCAACCGCTTCTTCAGGGACGAGATCCTGGACAGGGAGTCCTTTGACGAGGCGACAGCAGAGGCGTCAAGGATCTTCTCCTCCATTGCCGGGGAATATGTCTCCATGGGCTGGGGAATATGCGTGGGAGCCTCCGGCACCGTGCAGGCTCTGCAGGAAATCATCATTGCCCAGGGCAAGTCGGAAACCGTAACCCTGGACAAGCTCTACGAGCTGAGGGAGAAGGCCGTGGAAAGCGGCTCGCTTGCCAGTCTGAAGATTTCCGGGCTGGAAATTGACAGACTGGCGGTATTTCCGTCCGGTCTCTCCATTCTTATTGCCCTGTTTGAGGTCTTCGGGATCCGGGAGCTGGTGATGGCTGGCGGCGCCCTGAGGGAGGGTCTGGTGTACAGCATGATTGCTGCCAGCAGCCATCTGACCGGCGGCATTTTCGGCGATGCCCAGCTCAGGACTGTCAACAGCATGATTTCCAGATATCAGCTGGATCCGGAGCAGGGCAGAAGGGTTGAGGCTGTGTGCATGAAGATCTACGAGCAGCTGCAGCAGCCGTGGCAGCTTGATGATCAGTACGGGCGCATGATCCTGAGCCGTGCCGCGGTGCTGTACGAGCTGGGACTGTGCATTGAATACAAGAAGGCTCCGCAGCATGCCGCCTACATAGTGGAGAACATTGACATGCCGGGATTTACTCTGGCTCAGAAACTGCTTCTTTCAGCTCTTCTCTACAATCAGCGGGATGAATTCAAGCTGGAGCCTCTCCACAGACAGCACGCGGTTCCTTTTGACACGGCCTGCTGTCTTGTCAGGATCCTGCGTTTTGCCATTATCATGTGCATCCGGCGCACCGAGGGCACAATTCCGAAATTCAGATTCAGCGTGCGTGACGGCATACTGAGGCTGACTCTGCCCGAGGGCTGGATCGGCAGTCATTATCTCAGGGGTGCTGAGCTGGAGAACGAGGTGAAAATGCAGAACGACTTCGGATGGCCAACTGAGATTGTGGAGCGGAAGGCGTATGATTCCAGATCAGAACTTCTTCTCGGAAGCAGAAGCCTGTCCGCCGATGATGAAATGAGGGATCCGGGGCAGAATCAAAACCAGCTTATGAGTCAGAATCAGAATTCCCGCGGATCCGGTGCAGACATGAGCGCCTGTTAGTTCGCCGTAAGATCCTTCAGCAGAGCTTCGTGCCTGGTTTTCTGCAGTTCCAGTCTGCACTGTTCGGCAACCACGACTGATCTGAGCTGATCATAGGCCTCGTCCAGAACGTCGTTTACTATGACATAGTCATACTCGTCATAGTGAATTATTTCGTTTCTGGCCTTTTCCATTCTTCCTTCAATCACTTCCGGACTGTCCTGTCCTCTCTTTTCCAGTCTTTCTCTGAGAACGGCGATGCTCGGCGGAAGTATGAATATGGTTTTCACCTCCGGAAACTGCTTTCTGATCAGCCTGGCACCCTGCCAGTCGATGTCCAGAAACACATCCGTTCCGTCTCTGAGGCTTTCCTCCACGGCCAGGCGGGAGGTTCCGTAGTAGTTGTCAAAGACCTTTGCCCATTCGAGAAAGGCGTTCTCCTCTATCATTTTCTGGAATGACGGAACATCCGTGAAGAAGTATTCCACGCCGTCGGTCTCTCCCGGTCTCATGCCCCGGGTGGTGTGGGATATGGAGAACTTCATGGGATGAGTCTCCCCCAGATCTCTGAACAGCCGGTTTACCAGCGTTGATTTGCCGGCACCGCTTGGTGAGGAGATGATAAACAGATTTGCTGAAAAGTTCATGTTCCGCTGGCTCCTGTTACAATGAACGATGTGTATTTTTATGTCTGCCCTGCCGATCCGCATTTTTTTCGATGAACATGTTTCCGATGTACATCTTCCGTCCTGACTTTTCGTCTACTCTATGTTCTGGATCTGCTCTCTCATCTGCTCGATGAGAACCTTGAGCTCCACGGCGGATGAAGTTGTTACCGCGCTGACGGACTTGGAGGCAATGGTGTTTGATTCACGGTTGAGTTCCTGCATCATGAAGTCCAGTTTTCTGCCGCAGGATCCTCCCTTCTTTATGATGCTGCGCACTTCAGCCGTATGGGTGGAAAGTCTGTCGATTTCCTCCGCTATGTCAAGACGCTGGGCGATAAGAATAAACTCCTGCTCCACGCGATCCGGATCCAGATTTCCCCTGAAGCTCTCAAGAGCCTTTTCAAGTTTTTCCTTCTGCCATCTGAGAACATCCGGCATGGAGGTCTTTATTTTTCCAACCTCTGCCTCTACGGCGTCAAGCTTCTCCAGGAGAACCTTCTCCAGTTTCTCTCCTTCTCTGGCGCGTGACGTTCTGAGCTGATCAAGGGCCGTTTCGTAGGCGGTGATGGCGTCCTGCATCAGTTCATTTACATCAGTTGTATTGTCCATGACACCGGGCATCTGAAGAACTGTCAGAGGATAAACCGGAGCGGCGCTGCCGGGACCAGCAGTTTCCTCGGTCAGCTTTATGATCCTTGATGCACCTGCGACGATGCTGCGTACCAGATCCTCGTTGATGGCAATGCCGCCCTGGGAGATCACGGGCTTAAACTGCAGAACCGCATCCAGTTTTCCGCGCTCCAACTTCTGCCTTGTGGCCTCTCTTACTCTGGATTCAATACCCTTCAGACTGTCCGGCAGTTTGAAGAAGTGTTCCAGAAATCTGTGATTTACCGTCTTTAAATCCCATATGAAGGTGCCGTTTTTGGTCTTCAGTTCGACGTTGGCATAGCCTGTCATGCTGCTGATCATGTTGTCTCCTGTTATGTGCATATCAGAATGAGGTGTCTTTTTTGATATAATACATCATAAACTTTGATTTGAACTGTTTTTGCCTATGAAAGATTATAAAAAAGAATTTATTGAATTCGCACTTTCCCGCAATGTGCTGAGATTCGGCAGCTTTACCCTGAAGTCAGGCCGTCAGAGTCCCTATTTTTTCAATGCCGGTCTTTTCAACACCGGAGCGGATCTGGCGAAGCTCGGCAGATACTATGCCGCCGCGCTGGATGACAGCGGTATTTCCTATGATGTTGTTTTCGGACCGGCCTATAAGGGCATTCCGATAGCGGCGGCCACGGTGATCCAGCTGTCTGAAATATACGGCATGGATGTTCCGTGGGTCTGCAACCGCAAGGAGGCCAAGGATCACGGCGAGGGCGGAAATCTGATCGGCAGCAGTCTTGAGGGGCGGGTAATGCTGGTGGATGACGTCATTACGGCAGGAACGGCAATCCGCGAGTCCATGGCTCTGATTTCGAAATCCGGAGCGACACTGGCGGGAGTTCTGATTTCCCTTGATCGCCAGGAAAAGGGCAGAGGCGAGCTTTCCGCCATTCAGGAAATAGAAAGAGACTACGGCACAAAGGTTGTGTCAATCATTACGCTGACCGATCTGATTGATTATCTCAGGAGCGGCACGGGTTTCGGAGAACATCTTGCCGCAGTGGAGAACTATCGCAGCCGGTACGGCGTGAACTGAGAAAAGACGGTTCAGACGCTGTTGCTATCAAAAATCAGGGGGATTTATGTCAAGACGATTGCTGATTACCGGACTTCACGGAACACTGGCTCCGGTTGTTGCTGAACTTGCGACAAGGCAGGGGTACGATGTTATTGCGTGGCCGCGCCATGTTGTTCCGCCTGATGATCTTCACGAGGGCGGTCTGTTCCTTTCCCGCATGGATCTGTGCGGCATTGTCCATCTGGCCTACGGCTCTGAAAGTTGGGCAGGGCTTCTTTCCCGCTTTGCCGGCGAGAACGGCATTCCAGTGGTTTTCTCCAGCACCGCCATGGTGTTCAGCAACCGGCGCAACGGTCCGTATACGATTGATGACGTGACCGACAGCAATGAATCCTACGGTCAGTACAAGATCCGCTGCGAACAGGCAGTGAGAGCGGCGAACAGTAAGTCGTGCGTGCTCAGACTTGGCTGGCAGATCAATGAGAACGGCACCGGCAACAACATGGTGCATCATCTTGATGAGGAGCAGAAGAAAAACGGTCATGTTTCATGCTCCGAGCTCTGGATCCCCGCCTGCAGTTACATGGAGGATACAGCTTCCGTGATCATGAGGTGCATAGGTGAGCGCTGGTACGGACTCTTTCATGTGGACAGCAATGTGGATGACAGCTACAACTACGCCCGAATAGTCCGCATGCTTAAAAAGAAACTTCACCGGGACTGGAGAATAGAGATCTGCAACGATTACGTTCATGATCAGCGCCTGAAGGACAGGTATCTTCCGGTGCCGGCTCTTTCCAGACATCTGATTGATCTCGGATGATGTCCGTGTCTGTTCAGGCTGGACTTTCGGTTTAGTTTCCGCTTCTTCTTTTGTCTGAGTTTGGGTTTCAGTTTCTGTTTCAGATAGGGTCTGTATCAGTTTCCGTCTGGAAGAATCTGCAGATTTATGAAAGGAACTGCAGGGCGTAAGCAGATAATTCAGAGTGTGTCTGAAGCTTAAGACTGCAGCTGATGATCCGGCCTGTTTGCTGTGGTCTGCATAATCCAGGAACAGTCCTGGTTTTATTTTTCAGTTTCATTCTGCATTTTGCGTTTACATTTACATTTACATTTGCCCGCTTTCTTCAGGGTTGATTATCAGGACTTGCTGCATGGAAATTTTAAAGGGTAAAAAAATTCTTCTCGGTATAACCGGCGGTATCGCAGCCTATAAGAGCTGTGAACTTGTAAGACTGTGGCAGAATGCCGGCGCGGATGTTATGGCAGTAATGACGCCGGCTGCGGTTAATTTCATTACTCCGCTTACGCTGGCATCTCTTACCGGAAGGGAGGTTCTGACTGACACCTTTGCCGCCTCCAATACCGGGATCGATCATATCCGCGCGGCCAGATGGGCAGATCTGGTGGTGATAGCGCCGGCTACGGCAAACACCATTGCCAAAATCGCCTGCGGCATTGCGGACAATCTGCTTACTTCCGCAGTACTGGCGTCAAGGGCACCCCTGGTGGTTGCTCCCGCCATGAACTGTGCCATGTATGAGAATGCGGCAACACAGAATAATCTCCGTATTCTGAAGGAGAGGGGAATTGCTCTTGTCGGACCGGATTCAGGATACCAGGCCTGCGGGGATATCGGCAGAGGAAGAATGAGCGAGCCGGCTGAAATTTTCAGACAGACCGCATCCATGCTGATTGCCCCCGGACAGTACCGGCGCATGGTAATAACTGCCGGTCCTACCGAGGAGCCCATAGATCCTGTTCGCTGCATAACCAACCGCAGTTCCGGAAAGATGGGCTATGCCCTGGCCCAGGCTGCCGCCGTCAGGGGATGGAAGGTGAAACTGGTTTCCGGACCAGTTTCTCTTCCGGATCCGGTGGGCGTTGAAACAGTCAGGATCAGGACCGCCTCTGAAATGCTGGAGCATGCCTGGCGGGAGGCCAGAGATGCGGAATGCTTCATTGGCTGCGCCGCCGTTGCGGACTTCAAACCGTCCAGCGTATCCGAGAGCAAGATTAAAAAAACTGCCAACGACGGCTTTAAACTGTCACTGACCCAGAATCCGGATATTATTAAAACTGTTGCCGCCCTGGACAATCTTTTTACCGTGGGTTTTGCCGCCGAAACAGATGATCTGCTGGTTTATGCACGGCACAAACTTCAGTCTAAAAATCTGGATATGATTATCGCCAATGATGTTTCATCTCCTCTGACCGGTTTCAACAGTGACGACAACGAGGCCACCATCATTTACAGGAACGGCAGGGAGACTCCTGTTCCTAAAATGAGCAAGGAGGATCTGGCTCTCAGAATTATTGATGCCATCAACTGCGAACTGGCTGAAACTGCAGCATTATCCGAATCTGAGGAAAACGGCAGACAGTGAAGTGCCGGATCTGCAGAAGGAGCAGATCGGCGGGATACAGGATTTAACTGTTTTGAAAGGTGATCAAGTGGAAAGAAAAAAAATCGATATGAAAATCCTGGACGAGCGTCTCGGACGGGAGTTTGATCTTCCGGCGTACGGGACGGAGGGTTCGGCAGGTGTGGACTTAAAGGCAATGATCAGCGGGGATTCAGTTACGGTTGCCCCGGGAGAGACTGTTCTGATCCCTACTGGCATGGCAATTTACATTAAAGATCCGGGGATCTGTGCTACAATTCTACCGCGGTCCGGGCTTGGACATAAGCATGGCATTGTACTTGGAAATCTGGTGGGACTGATAGACTCCGATTACCAGGGTCCGCTGATGGTATCACTGTGGAATCGTGGAAAGGAACCGTTTACAGTTAATCTCGGTGACAGGATAGCCCAGCTTGTATTTCTGCCTGTGCTGCAGGTTTCTTTTAATTTGGTAGATGAATTTGACTCCACCGAACGCGGTGAGGGCGGATTCGGTCATACCGGAACTAGGTAATTTTTGAGGAAAAATTATGGCAGATACTGCTTCTATTACAGACAAGGCTACTCAGTCCCTGTCTCTGGTGGCTAAATGGTGGGAGGCTCACCAGACCATGATCATTGATTTTGCTATCAACGCCGCAATTTCACTGGTCATTCTCATTCTCGGTTATTTTGCTGCAAAGTTTGTAAGATACGTGCTGGTCAAGATCCTGGACAGCAGAAAGGTTGATCCGACCATCAGCCATTTTGTGGGCGAGGTCTTCAAGTTCATCGTTCTGGCTTTTGTTGTAATTGCCGCTCTCGACAATCTTGGAATACAGACCACATCTCTGGTTGCCATTATCGGTGCCGCAGGTCTGGCCATCGGCATGGCTCTTCAGGGCTCTCTTTCAAACTTCTCCTCCGGTGTCATTATTATTCTGTTCCGTCCTATCAAGGTCGGTGAGTATATCATTGCAGGCGGCGCCGAGGGTGCAGTGCAGGAGGTCAGCATTTTCAACACAACACTTCTGACACCTGACAACAAGTTTGTAGTTGTTCCTAACGGAGCAATTCTTGCCGGCAACATTACCAATGTATCAAGAATGCCTAACCGCCGTGTTGACATGAACATCAATGTGGACTACAACTCCGATATTGAAAAGGTTAAGGAAATTCTGGTTGGTGTTGCAAAGAAAATCGACATTATCAGCAAGGATACCGAGCCTTCAGTTACTGTTGAGGCTCTTACCAACCATGCTGTAAAGATGTCAATCAAGGTGTGGACCGAGAACAGCAACTACTTTGCAGTTATTGCACAGTACCTTGAGGCTGCCAAGAAAGAGCTTCAGGCTAACGGGATCGTGATCCCTGTATTTTATGAGAGATAACAGAGATCCTGTTTGATTTCTATTTGTTCATGCACCTGCCAGACCACCGGCGGGTGTTTTTTTGCGTGTGCGAAAGCGATGTTGCCTCCGACAGGGAGTAACCTGAAATATCCAGCAGCAGATGATGAAGGAAGGAAAGAACTTTCGGCATGAGAGGTGCTGACTGGATGCCTGTTCAAACCTGATTTGAGTTTTGCAGAGATTTTACTTCGTCGCCGGAAGTTGAAGATAACAGCATCTGCTTATGATATTGCCCTTTGACATGTCTTTGGCGGTAACTGGAGTCGGCAGTTTTGCTCAATTCTAATCTGTTTCTCCAGACTGGATGGACGTCAGTATCCTGGTGTGCGGATCATGGAGTTTTACTGTTCTAAGATCTGGCGTTTGATCACAATATGTCGTTCCGGTACCCTCACGCACTCTCTCTATTTACACATATACAAAAAGTATCCTGCGCGGTGGACAAGGTCTGACAAAATTTGATGTAAATCAAATTTCTGTGGACTTTGAAATTCATGAAAAACGTATTATGGTTTCAAATGATTCTAAATGTTAACCTATAGTGAACGATTTTTGTGAATTGGTCTGCAAAAACGATTTTTATGTGAAGTTGATCACTAGTCTCGCTCGCAAACCGTAACTCTTTGAAGTTATTGATGATTATTTGCATAAAAACGAGATGGACCCCGTTTTGAAGCAAAATTTCGTTATTTTTGTAACCTCGCTCGCAAAAAACACTCTGGAGCATTGATATTGCTGGGTTTGTAATGTAGACTGTAAATATCCGGTGCCCGCACTGGCTCCATTGAAACCCCACAAAAAGCCGATCACAAAGTGCTGCCAGAGCGAGGTAAATATCCGGTGCCCGCACTGGCTCCATTGAAACGAGTTGTTGACTAATAGCTCAAGATGATATAGGAAGTAAATATCCGGTGCCCGCACTGGCTCCATTGAAACCGGCAGAAGAGTACTTGATACTAGTACCTTCATGGGTAACTATCCGGTGCCCGCACTGGCTCCATTGAAACTCAAGTTTATTACCCAATATAGTCAGCTCATCACCAGGTAACTATCCGGTGCCCGCACTGGCTCCATTGAAACTCACGTAATGTGTTATATGGTATATACGATTCCAGTGGTAACTATCCGGTGCCCGCACTGGCTCCATTGAAACCAGCTTATCGCTGTACCAATGATCATGTACCGCAGGTAGTAACTATCCGGTGCCCGCACTGGCTCCATTGAAACACTCTAAGTGATGGGATACCTGTCTTCTTCCAGTGGTTACTATCCGGTGCCCACACTGGCTCCATTGAAACAGATAATTTAGAACATCCTTCAGCCTATCACTGTACGTAACTATCCTGTGCAAGCACAGACTTCATAAAATAATCTAGGCTCGGAAACCCATTACTCTTGAGTGGTGGGATGAGAGCCGTCTTCCTTTCTCAACCTTGAGTTTCTATGTATTTCTGAATATAATGATGACCGCATTGGAGCTATGAATCTGCACCGTATGGGAATAAACTATCTTGAAGATAGCCAAGTACCTAGTGCAGTTACAACTGAGTAAACTCTGTTGTAAAGGGTGCTGTCAACCACCCTATGATGTAACGCCACTTTAGGTAGTAATACCTATCGGGGTTAAAGGCCGCAGGAGTAACATCCGTTACGACGGCTGGGCAGTTACAAGCCCATTTCCTTTAGGTGATGGGTAGTTGACTGAAAACAGATATATTTCTGACAGGAACCTGACGGTTCTGCCGGAATTTATTTCCTCCGGAATCCGCCGTTCCTCATGTTTATACACGAAAATCCCGTAATGGAGTGACCGCATACATGGACTGGGTTGTTGTAGTTGATGATGATGTGATGAATCTTAAGATGGCAGGCAGAATTCTCAGCCGGAACAATATGCGCGTTACAGCACTGAAATCCGGTGCTGCTCTCCTGGAATATCTGCAGACCAACCGTCCCGATCTGATTCTTCTGGATATCAAGATGCCGGGACTTGACGGTTTTGCCACAATGGAACTGCTGAAGGATCTGATGGGAGAACATGACCCGGTTCCCGTGATCTTTCTTACAGCCGACGATAACCAGGAATCAGAAAGCAGGGGACTGAAACTCGGAGCAATGGATTTCATCCGCAAGCCTTTTGTACCGGAAGTTCTGGTTCTCAGGGTCAGGCACACAATCGATCTGGTACGCCTGCAGAAGGATCTTTCTGCCGAGGTTGATCTCAAATCAAGAGAGAACGAGAGTCTTACCATGCATGTGGTACAGACACTGGCTGAAGCTATTGACGCCAAGGATACCTATACAAACGGTCACTCAAGCCGGGTGGCGGAATACTCCCGTGAAATAGCAAAACGCTATGGCTATTCAAGAAAGAATCAGGATGAAATCTACATGATGGGACTGCTGCATGATGTCGGCAAGATCGGAGTTCCCGACGCCGTGATTAACAAGCCGGGAAAACTCACTGATGAAGAGTTTCTCCTGATCAAAAAGCATCCTGATCTAGGACACAAGATCCTCAAGCGAATCACTGAAATGCCGAAACTGTCCGTAGGAGCACGATGGCATCATGAACGCTATGATGGAAGAGGATATCCTGACGGACTGGCCGGTCAGGATATTCTGGAAGAAGCCAGAATCATTGCTGTGGCTGATGCCTATGATGCCATGACCAGCCACAGAAGCTACCGTGACATACTTCCGCAGTCAGTTGTGCGAAATGAGATAGAAAAAGGAAAGGGAGCCCAGTTTGATCCGGTGTTTGCCGACATAATGCTGCAGATTATCGACGAGGACAAGGAGTACAGGCTTCATGAAAAATGATAGGGAACCTGAAAAAAGTTCAGATCTGCTCACCGGCATGCCTGCGTGGGATGACAGTGATCAGAATGAAAAGCAGGAAAAACAGTACTCTCCGCCGGAAAAACGCAAACTCAATCTGCTGGGGCCTGTAATCACCATATTTCTGCTGATGATCATGATGGTGATCTACACCTCCCATGCAATTCACGGCGCGGCTGTTGCCAATATTCAGGAAATAGGAAGAGACCGTATTTCCAGTGTAGCAGCAGATCTGGAAAATTATCTTGAAATAACAAAAAGTTCCCTGTGGATGACAGCTGAATCCGTAAATCACATGGTGGAAAACGGTGCATCCTCCGACTATATTCTTCAATTCCTCATTCAGGAATCTGAAAGTCAGAAAGATCATTTCGATGAAAACTACACCGGCATTTACGGTTACGTCATGGGGAAATACCTGGACGGTATAGGCTGGGTTCCTCCTGCTGACTTTGTTCCGACAGAGAGAGACTGGTACAAAGACGGCATTGCGGCCGGAGGTGAAGCCACCATTGTCGCCCCGTACGTTGATGCCCAGACTAATTCTGTAATTATATCCATAGCCCGTATGCTTCCGAAAAACAGAGGTGTTCTGTCCCTGGATGTAACTATGAACCACATCCAGGACAGCATTCAGGACATGCAGATCAAGGGAAAGGGGTACGGGTATATAGTAACAGGAGACGGAACAGTAGTTGCCCATCCAGATCTTGAATCCAGAGGGAAAAATATCAACGAAGACCTGGAGAAAGCGGAAATTCTGTCAAAGGCAAAGGAAATTCTGAACGGTAATTTCGAAATCGAAACGGAAGAAGGAACAAGCACTGTTTTTGTTCACCAGATGATGGGTCAGTGGTTCATTATCATCATAGTGAACAACAGCGATCTCTACCGTGATGTCTGGACACAGCTTCTGGTAAACAGTCTGATCTGCACTGTAATTTTCATACTCATCATACTCTTCTACACTCTGGGCTACAAAAACGAGCAGAACTATTCCAGGCGGATAGAGGAAATGCGGGCTCATGAACAGAGAAAGGAATATGAGGCAAGAGCACTGAAGCTGGAGAAAGAATCTGCAGATCGTGCAAACCATGCCAAAAGCGCCTTTCTGGCTGATATGTCTCATGAAATCCGTACTCCTATAAATGCAGTCCTGGGCATGAATGAAATGATCCTCAGAGAAAGTATCAGATCCAGAGATTCCGGCAACTGCAGCAAGGATATGCTCCGGGCATCATTCCGGAATATCATCGGCTACGCCAGAAATGTAGAAAGTGCCGGCAACAATCTTCTGGCCATCATCAACAATATTCTTGATTTTTCGAAAATCGAAGCAGGAAGAATGGAGATGGTTGAAGGAAACTACCAGTTAAGCAGTATTCTGAATGATCTGAGCAACATGATCCACTTCAAGGCCCAGGACAAGAAACTGGATTTCACCGTTGAAGTGGATGAAACTCTCCCTGACATTCTTTACGGCGATGAAGTAAGACTGCGCCAGATTCTGACAAATCTTCTGAACAACGCAGTTAAATACACGGAGCGCGGATTTGTCAGACTTGCTGTTGGCGGAGACGACGCCAAAAGTATAAAACCTGGGCAGATGATCACTATAAGAGCAACAGTAAAGGATTCCGGGATAGGGATCCGCGATGATGATAAGGAAAAACTGTTCAACAAGTTCCAGCGTCTTGATTTGAACCATAACAGCACTGTGGAAGGAACAGGTCTCGGACTTGCCATAACCTATAATCTCCTCACCATGATGGGAGGTCGCATTGAAGTGGAAAGTGAATACGGTCACGGTTCAGAATTCACTGTCAGTATTCCCCAGAAGGTTGTTTCCCTGGAGCCTGTCGGTGATTTCCACGTAATGTTTCAAAAAAATGTTCAGGAAACAAAAGCATGGAAGGAAACATTTCAGGCACCTGACGCACACATTCTTGCTGTTGATGACACCAACATGAATCTTACAGTTGTTGAAGGACTCCTCAAGAACACACTGATGCATATTGACACGGCATCCAGCGGTGAAGAAGCTCTTCTGCTGACAGAAAAAAAAGAATACGATCTTATCCTTATGGATCAGCGTATGCCAAAAATGGACGGTACTGAGGCAATGCGTCTGATCCGTGCACAGGTTAAAGGACTGAACCGACACACACCGGTAGTGTGTCTCACGGCAGATGCTGTTATCGGAGCAAGAGACAGGTATATATCCGAAGGATTCACGGACTACCTGACCAAACCAATAGACTATGTAGCTCTGGAAGAGATACTGGTAAGATATCTGCCTCAGAACAAGATCCAGACAGTGCATAGCAATTCCGACACGGAATGCAGCGTCATGGATACCGTCGAAACAGATCCTGATTCTTTTACTGTTTTGAGAAAGGCGGGAATAAACACTGAAACTGGTCTAAAATACAGTCAGAACGACATGTCTCTTTACAGGATGATGCTGGAGGAATACGTCCACGGATCCAGGGAAAAACTGCAGAAGTTGGACAAATTCTTTGAGGAGAAGGACTGGAACAACTATGCGGTTCTGGTCCATTCAATCAAAAGCACATCCAAAATGATAGGAGCAACTGAACTGTCAGACACGGCTGCAGCCATGGAAAAGGCTGCAGACAATGAAGACAGAGTCACACTGGAAAACGGGCATCTGGGAATGATTACCAGATATATAAGTACACTGGAAGCTGTTGGTTCCATGTATGCCGATGAAGATGCGGCAGAAAGTGAAAATGATGACGATGAAATTCTGGAGTTCATTCCAGGTCAGGATCAGGATGCTTAAACCATTACGCAGATTCGTTAAAAAAACGTAGGTTATATGCTATCCTGTGATTTATCAGAACCGCCCGCACCGGATTACACTACATGATACAATCCGGATCTGACCTTCTGCCATCTTAACCAGATTGTTTTGAAGGCTAATCTGAAACAGTTTTTTCCCGTTGCAGGCGAAATTCATAACGACAGATCAGCTCCTGCAGACTTGCCGTTTCTACATCAGAATTATCGTTTCTCTTATGTGACAGTCAAGGTATGCAAAATACGACGACTATCTTAAATCTTGTGACAAATTACCCTCTAAAATAGAAGAGCTGAGTTTTTTTAAATATAATGACAGGTGTTTCTCCGGAATAAATTGCATTCGACGTCGTCAACATTGAGGATCATCTATGCGTGAGAATACCTGTGTTCTGATTACTACACTGTTCATCTCATCCATATATCAAAGTACGTGCTGTGCTTTACCTGATCGCCAAACGGAAGATTATCTTCAATCGGATGTAACTGCCGACTGTCCTGCTTCTCCTGACAGATTCCAGTCATTCTCTAACAGAACAATATCCAGATATATGAAAGGTTCTACCACAGAAAATGACATTCCGGAAAATTCCAAAACAACTCCAGAACATATATCAGATAATCTGAATACAAACGCTGACGCAAACCTTCAAACAGAACCGGTAATTAATTCTGAAACTTCTTTCGATACAGACGAAAAAAAAGAAAAGATCCAGGGCACTGACACCCGGATAACAGAAACTAATACGAAATCAGAAAATACTTCAGTGAACAAACCGGATGCAACGTCCGATACAGAAACTGACGACAAAAATAATCAGATCAAAGATTCTCAGGAAATAAAAACTGATACCAAACCTGTGACTGATTCAGAAAACAAACCGGATGCACCGTCCGGTACGGAAACTGACAGCAAAAATAATCAGAGCAAGGATTCAGAAACACAGGAGGTAAAACCAGATACCAAACCTGTGACTGATTCAGAGAACAAACCTGATACACAGACCAGCACGGAAACTGACGGCAAAAATAATCAGAGCAAGGATTCAGTAACACAGGAGGTAAAACCAGATACCAAACCTGTGACTGATTCAGAAAGCAAAACTGATACAACGTCCGGTACGGAAACTGACAGCAAAAATAATCAGAGCAAGGATTCTCAGGAAATAAAAACTGATACCAAACCTGTGACTGATTCAGAAAGCAAAACTGATACAACGTCCGGCACGGAAACCGACGGCAAAAATAATCAAAGCAAAGATTCTCAGGAAATAAAAACTGATACCAAACCTGTGACTGATTCTGAAAACAAAACTGATACAACATCCGGTACGGAAACTGACGGCAAAAATAATCAGAGCAAAGATTCAGACACACAGGAGGTAAAACCTGAGACCAAACCTGTGACTGATTCAGATAACAAACCAGATGCATCAGGTTCAAATAATCAGATTATCAAGCCTGACACAGATAAAAAGGATAATACAGGAGAAGAAATCTGGGGTGACGACAGAGACAAGATCAATCTAAACAAGAATGATGAAGATAATCATGAACCCGAAGAACTAAATGAGGGGGATGAAGTCATCATCAGTACAATTATGGAAAACTATAAAAAAATCAAAAAAGGTTCCCCTAACAACGAAGAACTGTTTTATTCAAACCTGGTAAATGGCAGAGCAGAATTCAACACAGGAGAGGGCTACAGATGCACCGACAAGCAATACCATGTAGATCTTGTATCAGCCGTAACAGCACTCAAGCTGACAACTATAAGTCAGAAAAAAGAAGATCTGTTTACTGCAAAATATTTTAAAAACGAATCAGGAAAAACATGGGTAGTTGTTTTCTACAAAGATGAAAAGCCGGAGTATGTGATCCTGCATTTCCGTCCTGTATCCGACAAAAAATATATAAAGCAGTATAAATTCAACCAGGATTTCAGCAACTACACACACAGTTTTGCCGGACATATAGGAACAAACGCCATGACAGAGGAAAATCTTTCGTCTCTGCTGGAAAAGACAACACCGGTAGATAAACTCGAAAATTACAGCATTCAGCTCAGTCACTGGATTATAGTTACAGAAGATATGTACATTCTCAAATCCCAGGAAAACGGATTCAACCGTAAAAAACGCAGATTTGTAGAACCTCTCAATCAGCTTACCGTATCAACAAGTGCGCGCAATACCATGGAAACACTTATTAAGAATTTTGATTTCAACACAAACGGTACTGTTGTTCTGATTGATCGAGCCAAAAACAACACTTATCTGATTAACGATGATCGCGACGGTCTGTTCCATTATCTTGACAATGACGGCAACGAAACCAAGCAGCATCTTAATTTATGCTACGAGGATATGTAGGAGAGAAGATAATGGAAGATTTAACCAAAAAAATTATCGAACTGACTCAGCCGGCCGACATAAGCATGCTGCAGGATGCCATACGTGAAAAAAATATCAGAAAACTCGTTATAAATTATCAGTATGACAGTTCCCCGAATGAGGCAGACTACTTTAACCGCATTAACGAAGACGGCAGTGTGTCAGACTGCGAAGATCCTGTTATAGTTCCGTTCAGCAGTCCGTTTTCAGGAATGAAGCTGTCTGCCATAGACTTTCCTGTTGAAATTGGTCCGAAATGCACAAGTTTAAGAGGTCTGTTTGCAGATCAGAAGAAACTGAAACGAATATATACCATTACAGGCACAGATCATGTAACCAATTTCAATTATCTGTTCAGTGACTGTTTTCATCTTACAAAGGTGCCGCGTATTAATCTGGCAAAGGCAAAAAGCTGCGTGGGCATGTTCAGCGGCTGTCACCGCATTGAAAATATAGAGGTTACCGGCGGTGACAATGTGGAAAACTGTTCAGGAATGTTTGAGTACTGCTACCAGCTGCAGAAAGGTCCTGAAATTCTCTTTCCAAACTGCAAGATTGCATCTAGTCTTTTCGACAGCTGTTTTAATCTTAAAAAGGTACCTGTTTACTTTTTACCTGAGGTTAGGGACTGTGCCTGCATGTTTCAGGACTGCATAAGACTGAGAAATGTACCCAACATACATATTCCTCAAAACATAAACTTTATCCAGATGTTTGCAAACTGCCGATCTCTTCTCAATGTTCCTACCTTTATCTACACCATCGGCAGAAACAATTCCACCGCCCTGCTCCTGTGCTGCTTTGACGGATGTGAATCCATAGAAAAACCAGATATAAGATTTCTTTTAAGAAACTGCCCTGATTCACTTCTTTCCTGGCATGATGCTGTTCTCAATAACGAAGATATGAAAAAGGCCATATCAAATCTCAGGAAAAACAGAAAGCATGAGAATCATCACTGGCTCAGCAATATAATAATATTTACCGTTCTTCTTTTTACTACAGCATTTCTCTCAATGAAATACTGGCACAGCAGTACTCCGACTGATGATAAACCAGCGAAAGACAATGCAGAGAGTTCATCTGCGGATAACGGCGTGATTAGCAAAAGAGAAGCTAAAATCAATGCGGCCATAAAAGATGTAAGAGAAATTATAGAGAACTACACCACCCGCTGCCCTACCAGACACATCACATTTGAAAGCTACACAGACGACATCCTGCTTAAATCAGTAAACCAGATTGGTCTGTATCAATCAAAGTTATACAAACTGGGAAATGAAACCGGTGAACCGAAATATATTCTTATAATAGCCAATAAAAACGCATCATATGTATCAGAGCCTCTTCAGTTTGAACTGGGAAAACATAAACTTGCCCTTATGAAGCAGATCGATCTTCAAAATGCAGACACGTCAATGCTTAATAATCCAGTCTCAGCCGAAGAATTCAGCGGTCTGACCGACAAGATATCCTCAATTCAGCCTCTACTCAATGACACTGATATTTTCATTCTCGGATCTGATTACAACTATACTCTGGCACATTTCAAATACAAAAAGATTCCGGTGGATCTGAGCGACAAAATCTTCTACCAATATGCAATTCCGGTACTCCTGAAAGAGACTGATACAGGCAGATATCTTGTTCCAATGCCGAGAGAAGGACACTATTACTATCTTGATCAGTACAATCAGATCAGTGACGAAAGACTTGCCGGCTGCTTCGAAATTCCACAGTCAATATATGACGGGATGGATCACGGTCTGACATACAGGCAGGCGGCAGGTCTCAGTGTTGACTGAAATACCCGGTAAAATGGAATGAAAATGAAATCAGACGAACATTGCCGGACAGACCCCACGAAGATAAAGGCTTGAGGACTGCTGAATGGTGATTATATTTTTAGACAGTCTGAAAAGGATTCATTAAAAAGAAACTCTCCGATCTCGTCCTGAATTATTATGCTTTGATTTGCTGTTTCTTGGTTTATTCCTCGGATGAAAAGACTTTTTCTCTACCTCCACAACTTTAACCTTTTTATAACCATATATTTTCTGCCCATACTGTGCATAGCTGTCAGCCAACTCTTCCTTTACCTTAAGTTCAGCTGTATAGGCGTCCGCTGCTGTTGTATTACGAAAAATATTTCTATACTCGTACTTTGGGAAAAAAAGACTTTGATCAGCAGGGCCAACTTTTATTTCTGCAGAAAATCTGAACAAAGGCATCAGTAAAATCTCCGAACAAATTTAATTCCAGTACACTACAAATTATCAGGGCCTACGCATGAATATAAACCAACCAATCTGTTCAAATAGTAATCGCACTATTGTTTGATGCACCCATAGGGTAATAGCACTTCTGTGAAGATGAATAACGCGGAAAAAATGAGCTGCAGTT
>JAEEGG010007470.1_pt1 | contig 25186 bp, 25 predicted proteins | sample 9134161 | NCBI WGS metagenome assembly JAEEGG01 (sample SAMN16246543, study PRJNA631951) | gut metagenome | biome: gut microbiome; feature: rumen; material: CR-attached | host: Bos | place: Iran: Karaj | collected 2018-10 | reverse complement strand
TTATCCCGGTGGCGATTACGAGCATGAGCACTACCGTCGCACCCCGCACGGGGCGCGTGGATTGAAATCGACGAGGACGCACTGGAGGCGGTGGAGCTGTTTGGTCACGCCCCGCACGGGGCGCGTGGATTGAAATCTTGGTCGGTTACAGATCAAAATTTCCGATTGTACGTCGCGCCCCGCACGGGGCGCGTGGATTGAAATACCGCCGGTGACGACGCCACGGGCTTTGCCGCCCGGTCGCGCCCCGCACGGGGCGCGTGGATTGAAATACCGACAGCAAAACCCTTGCGCCGGAGCTGAAGTCGTCGCACCCCTTATGGGATGCGCGGATTGAAATAATGCCGGTGAGTCGGGGAACACCGCAGCCGAGATCAACATAGGTAGCGGTTTGGGTGATATTTTCGTTGAATCGCTGTTACTATTCTCCGACAAGCGGTGGAGTGGGTGCGCTGCAACACTTGACAATAGATCGGTCAACCGATATAATGCATATAAGGATGTGATGCAAGTGACGCTGCAAACAAAATTGGAAGAACAAGGCATGACGATGTATCAGCTTTCCAAGCGCAGCGGAGTGCCCAAGACCACTGTTCTGGATATCTGCTCCGGCAAGAGCGAGATCGGCGCCTGTAACGCTAGGACAATCCAGCGGCTTTCGCAGGCTCTGGGCTGCTCGATGGAGGAGCTGATGCAGATGACGCCGCCTGCCTACGCGCCAAGTGGCCTCCCGACAAACGAACTGCGCTTCGAAAAGGGCTTACCGATGTATCTGCGGAGGTCGATCGACGCGATGACTGCATCCTGGGCGCGGCGAGAGGCGGGAGAAAAGGACCTACATTGGGATATGAATTGGTGCGAACTCAACGCGGATATCAATTATGCCGAGAACGAGCAGGAAATCTCGCCGGAGCAGGCCTGGTATTTGCGGAAGAAATATCTGCACATGGAAAGGGAGTGATCCAATATGATCGATTTCACATTGCTGCCGCGGCGCAACAAGAGCTATGCCGGCGCAAACGGCAGCAAGATCGCTGTCATCTACAACGACACGCTTTATATGCTGAAATTCCCTGGCGCGGCCCGGCTGAACCAGGAGATAAGCTATGCAAACGGCTGTATCTCCGAGTATCTTGGATCACATGTTTTCGCCCTTGCCGGTATCCCTGTGCAGGATACGCTGCTCGGCACCTATCGAGTCAATGGAAAAGAGAAGATCGTCGTTGCCTGCAGAGACTTTACCGGCAAGGGGCTTGTACTCCAGGACTTCACGTCTATGAAGAATACAGTGCTGGACTCTGATAGCAATGGGACCGGTACGGAACTGCAGGACATCCTGGAGGCTATTGAACAGCAGCACATGCTTGATCCGGCTGTATTGACGCAACACTTTTGGGATATGTTCATCGTAGATGCACTGATCGGGAACTGGGATCGTCACAACGGAAACTGGGGCTTTCTTTACAATCCTGTCACCGACGAGGTGCAGATCGCGCCGGTGTTCGATTGTGGCAGTTGCCTCTTTCCACAGGCGGATGAGACGATTATGCGTGCGGTTCTGGACGATCCCGCGGAGCGAGAACTTCGTATCTTTGAACGACCGCAGTCCGCTATCCGGCAGAAGGGGCAGAAGCTCAACTACTTCGAGTTTATCAGTTCCCTGAAGCAGCCGGACTGCAACGCAGCGCTAAAACGGATCACTCCGAGGATCCAGCCCCAGGATCTGCGTGCACTTGTGGAGAGCACGCCGTTTCTCACGGATCTCCAGCGGGAATTCTATACGACGATGCTGCTCGCGCGGAAGGAACGGATCTTGGACGTCTCTCTGCAGAAGCTGCTGAAGCGCGAGCGAAGGAAAAACAGGAAAGAAAGCTGAAACAGGCCTCCGAAGAGCCGATGATACGGCCTTCGGGGGCCTATTTTATGCTATTTCGCCCACTGGCGGCCGGTGTTGTCCTGGTAGGTCTCGCCCTGGAGGAGGATTTGGGAGATGGGGACGATGGTGTAGCCGTCGGCCTGCAGCGCCTCAATGATCCCGGGCAGAGCCTCGGGCGTGTGCTCGGCGGCGTTGTGGAAGAGGATGATGCTCCCGGAGCGCACATTTTTCAGCACCCGCTGCTGAATCTCCTGGGCCGAGATGCCCTTCCAGTCCAGGCTGTCGCGTTCCCATATAACTGAAACCGTTTGAAAGCAGTAGTTTGCTCAAGCATAGCTTCTTGCAAGATTTATGATTTCGACTGTTGCGGAAGAAGGCAGTCTTCTATTTCGCTGCTTTCACCAGAAACAACGGCGTTGACGCAAAGCTGAGTTTTTCTTCCTCCGACCACACGCGCTGCCAGACCTGTTGATCCGCTTGTGCGCGCAAGCCCAGGGCCTGCAGCTCAGCCAGATCCCAGTCGGGGCGGCGGATCCGAGAGAGCGGGACGCGGCGGGCAATGCCCTCCATCACGTCGAAGTTTTCCCCTTCGCCCTCCACATTTTGATCCCACACGCCCTCACGGGCGCTGTTGAGACGGTCCCGGTCATAGGCGGCCTGGGCCTCGGCGTCGAAGAGATACGCGTACCAGTTCGCGTCGAAGTTTAAGACCAGTCCGCCCGGCTTCAGCACCCGCGCCCATTCGGCATAGGCCTTGTCGGGGTGGGGAAGGTTCCAGGTCAGGTTGCGGCTGAGCACCACATCGAAGGCATCGCCCCCAAAGTCCAGCGCTTCTGCGTTGCCTTCCAAAAACCGAATGCTGCCGGCGAGCTCGCCGGCATTTTGCTTTGCTTCCTCCAGCATGGCAGGCGTCAGGTCGATGGCCGTCACGTCATAGCCCAGTTCGCACAGCAGAATGGCAAAAAAGCCCGGGCCAGTGCCGACGTCCAGCACGCGCAGAGATTCCGGCGCGCGATCCGGGAACTGCCGCGCGATCTCGGCCCGGAGGCAGTCGCTCCACTTTTTCCGCTGGGCGGTGGCGAGCTCCAGGCGGTTTACCTCGGAATAGCCGGCGGCGCGGCCCGTCCAATAGCTTTTGTTTTCAGAAAGAATGCTCTGTCGGTACGCCATAGTTCACCATGGGGCCTTTCTCAAGAATATTCAGTGAGGCGCACTGATACAGCAGCACGCCGTCTTCCGGGGCAAGCTCCGTATAGAGGCTGCGCCCGAAGTAGTCGCGGATCTCACCCAGTTTTTCTCCCTTGCGGAACCGGTCGCCCGGCTTTTTTTCCGGGTACCAACAGCCGGTGCAGGGCGCCTCGTCGCCAAATTCCGAGAGCTCCTGCTTGGGATAAGCCATCCAGTCTCCCTCCAGAACGCCCAGGCAGCGGAGAATGTTCCGCACGTCGGCCTTGTCCGCCTCGATCTCCTCCCGACTGAAAAGAGAGAGCTGGCCGCGCTCGATGAGGACGCTCGGGATGCCGTGGACGGAGGCCAGGTTGTAGGCTCCGCCGGTGCGGCAGCGGGAGCGCACAACGTAGTTTACGTTGACGCAGTCAACCATCCGCTTTGCTGTTTCCTCTGCGGGGGTATTGCCCAGATAATAACAAAAGGGAACCAGCGTCTCATAGCCGTCGCCGCTGTGCAGGTCGATGTAAGCGTCGGCGTTTCGGATGAACACCTCAAAGAGCATGTGGGCGAGACGCTCCGCCTCGCTGCCCTCCCGATCACCGGGAAAGACCCGATTGAGGTTCTTTCCGTCCTCATAGACCCGGGACATGGTACGGTTCTCAAAGCCGGAGCGGTTAGCCAGCGGAACGATGATCACGTTGCCGTGCAGCGCAGAGACATCCAACTCATTGGAAAGCTCAATGGCTGCCTGAATGCCCACATATTCCGCGTTGTGGATCCCGGCGGTGATCAGCACAGTCGGCCCGGGCTGCTCGCCGCAGAGCAGCACATGGGGGACATGCAGTTCCGTTCCCTGCACATGGATATGGTCCTTCACGGTTTTGCCGGGCGTCAGCTCGTGCCCTGCAATTGCTTTTCTCTCCATGGCTTTCTCCCGATGATAATCATTCTATCGTAAAATACCACGAGTCTTCTTCCCCAACAAGCCCCCGGGGGGGATGAAAAAAGAAATTAATACGCATCGAATGTCAATTTATATCCCCCCGGGGGGCTTCCGCACGAGCGGTGAAAGGACTATAATTTTCCCAAGAATGCGGAAGATCTCTGAAAAATGGGGAACGTGCTGTGAAAAAATATGTGCTGAAAAGATTGCTGCAGCTGATCCCGATCCTGATCGGGATCACTTTTCTGTCCTACGCCATGATGCGCGTGGCGGGCAGCGACACGATCACCGAGATGTATGCCAACAAGGGCGCGGTGGATCAGGCAGTGATCGACGCGAAGAAAGCGGAGCTGGGATTGGACAAGCCCTTTCTGATCCAGTATTTCACCTGGCTGAACAATTTGCTCCACGGCGATATGGGGAAGAGCTTCCTGGACGGGAAGACGGAGGTGTTCCCGCTCTTCGTCTCCAAGCTCCCGGCCACCCTGCTGCTGACGGCGCTTTCAATTTTGGCGACCATCGTGATCTCCATACCGCTGGGGGTGCTGGCGGCAGTGAAGCACGATAAAATCACGGACTATGTGCTGCGCTTCTTCAGCTTCATCGGCAATTCCATGCCAAACTTCTTTGTGGCTGCGCTGCTGATGGAGATTCTTGCCGTGCGATTGGGCTGGCTGAATGTGCTTTCCTCCCAGGTCACGCTGAAAAATGCCATCATGCCCACGCTGACTCTGGCCATCTCCATGTCTGCCAAGTACATGCGGCAGGTGCGGGCGACTGTCCTGGAGGAGCTGAACAAGGACTATGTGACCGGCGCGAAGGCCCGCGGTGTCCGCGGCCGGGTGATCCTGTGGCGGAACGTGCTCAAATCCTCGCTGCTCACCATCGTGACCCTGCTGGCTCTTTCCATCGGGAGCCTCTTGGGCGGCACGGCCATCATCGAGAGCATTTTTGAGTGGGACGGCGTGGGCAATCTGGCTGCCAAGGCCATCGAAAAGCTCAATTATCCCGTGATCCAGGCCTATGTGGTCTGGATGGCGATCATCTATGTGCTGGTGAATCTGATCACCGACCTGCTGTATCATGCGTTGGATCCGCGGATCCGTCTGGGGGTGAGCGAGGGATGAAGGAGCCGACGATTCGGAAACAAAAAATCCGCCGGGACACGGTGAAGACCCGCCTGATCGTGTTCACCGTTCTGGCCGTGGCATTGCTGCTATGCTCCCTGTTTGCCGAGCAGCTCTGCCCTTATGATCCCTATGACGGGACCCTCTCCAACAGCAAGCTGCCGCCTTCGGCAGAGCATCCCCTTGGCTTTGACCGGCAGGGGCGGGATCTGCTCTCCCGCGTGATCGCCGGCAGCCGCACCAGCATCTTTTCTACGCTCCTCCTGGTAGCGATTATCACCGTGGTCGGCACGGCTATCGGCGTCTTCTGTGGCTGGCAGGGGAAATGGGTGGACTCGCTGCTGATGCGCATTTCCGACGTGTTCCTGGCCTTTCCCGGTCTGGTTTTCGCCATGGCGGTGGCCGGGGTACTGGGAGGCGGCCTTCACAATGCGATCATCGCCCTGGCGGCCATCTCCTGGCCGAAATACGCCCGCATCGCCCGCAGTCAGACCCTGGCGCAGAAGGATATGCCCTATATGCGCGCGGCCAGACTCTCCGGCAGCGGGACGGGTAAGATTCTGGTGAAGCATGTGCTGCCAAACATCATGGGCCCGATCCTGGTCACTGCCATGCTGGACATCGGCACGATGATGATGGAGCTGGCTGGACTGAGCTTCCTGGGCCTGGGTTCCAAGCCGCCCACGGCCGAATGGGGCAACATGATGAAGGAGAGCCTGAAGAGCTTTGAAATCTACCCCCTGCGCACCTTTGCGCCTGGCGTTGCCATTTTCATCTCTGTCATGGTTTTCAACCTCCTGGGCGACACGGTTCGGGACTATGCGGACCCGAAGAGCAGAGGGAGGTAGGCACATGAGCGAAATCATTCGATACGAACACGTTGATATTACCTATAACGGCTTCAAGGCTGTCAAGGACGTGAGCTTCACGGTGGAAGAGGGAGAGATCCTCGGCATCGTGGGTGAATCCGGTTCCGGCAAGTCCACCCTCATCAAGGCTGCCATGGGTCTGCTTGGCCCGGCGGGCCTTGTCACCCGGGGGGATATTTGGTACAAGGGCATGAACCTGCCGGACCTCTCTCCAAGCGAGATCCGAAAGATCAACGGACCGGAGCTGGGCATGATCTTCCAGTCCGCCGGCAGCTCCTTCTGCCCCATCCGTACCGTGGGCGCCCAGCTCTATGAGAGTATGCGGGCTCATGAGAGCATCTCCAAGGAGGCGTTTCGCAGCCGGGCGGTGGAGCTGCTGCAGAAGATCGGCTTTGAAAACGGGGATCGCATTCTGGAGAGCTATCCCTTTGAGCTCTCCGGCGGCATGCAGCAGCGGGTTGGCATCGCCTCCGCCATGCTCCTGAATCCCAGCGTCCTGCTGGCAGACGAGCCAACCTCCGCATTGGATGTGTCGGTGCAGAAGCAGGTGGTGGAAGAGATGCTGCTGGTGCGCAAGACCTTCGGCACCGCCATCATCCTGGTCACCCACAACATCGGCGTCATCGGCGCCATGGCCGATAAGGTGCTGGTAATGAAAAATGGCGAGATGGTGGAGTATGGGGAGACCCGGCAGGTACTGGACGATCCAAAGGAAGAATACACCCGGACGCTCATGTCCGCCGTTCCCAGACTGAGGAGGTGAGCACCGTGGAAGAAATATTGAAGGTTGAGAATCTCACCAAGGTGTTCCGTCGTCCCGGGCAGCCGGACTTTGCTGCTGTCAAGGATGTGAGCTTTTCAGTTCTTCCCGGCGAGTGCCTGGGCCTGATCGGGGAGAGCGGCAGCGGCAAGACTACCGTGGTCAATATGATCACCCGTCTGCTGGACGCCACCGAAGGCAGCATTAGCCTGGACGGGGAGGACATCACCCACATCAAGGGGCGGGCGCTGTGCAAGGCCTATGCCAAGATGCAGATGGTATTTCAGACACCCACGGAATCCTTTGATCCTCGGCAAACTTTGGGGGACGGCATCGGGGAGAGCCTGCGGAATCAGGGCTGGTCAAGGAAGGACACCAGGGACGAGGTGGCGCAGCTGCTGGAGGTCTGCGGCCTCACGGCCGACTTTGCCTCCCGCTATCCCCATCAGGTCAGCGGCGGCCAGTGCCAGCGGGCGGCCATCGCCCGAGCGCTTGCCGTAAAGCCCAAGCTCCTGATCTGTGACGAGGCCACTTCCGCCCTGGACGTGACCATCCAGAAGGAGATCCTTGCCCTGCTGAACGATCTGCGCCGGCAGAAGGGAAGGGACCTGTCCATCTTGTTCATTTGCCATGACATTGCCCTGGTGCAGCAGTTTTGCGACCGGGTGCTGGTGCTGTACAAGGGCAGTATTGTGGAGCAGGGAGAGCCCGACGAGATCATCCGCAATCCACAGGACGCCTATACCAAGCGTCTGATTGACAGCATTTTATAAATGAAGCCGCCTCTTGAGGGAGAGACGACGATTATGGAAAGCAGAGAGGAAAACATATGGAACCGATCAAGCATCGCGTGACTCACTATTGGTCCCACCGGGCGGAGAGCTTTGAGACCCAGCGGCTCCGCGAATTTGAAAGCGAGAAAAAGGAGCGGTGGCTCGCGGAATTTCGGAAATACCTGCCCCAGGGCAGAACGCTGCGGATTCTGGATGTTGGCACCGGAACAGGCTTTTTCGCCTGCCTCCTGGCTGAGGAGGGACATGATACCACCGGCATTGACCTGACGCCGGATATGATCGAGCATGCAGAGCACATGGCCGCCGTCCTGGGGATCGATGTCCGCTTTCAGCTCATGGACGCGGAGGAGCCTGAATTCGAGCCGGAGAGCTTTGACGTGCTGGTGACCCGAAACCTGACCTGGACCCTGCCCCACATTGCCAAGGCCTACCGGGAGTGGTACAAGCTCCTGAAGCCGGGCGGCGTGCTTATCAACTTCGACGCGGACTACTACACCGCGCTGGAGACCGAGGAAGAAGTGGAGTTGCCGGAAAACCACGCCCACAAGCTGGTGCCGGATTATATGAAGGCGGAAAACGACGCCATTACCATGGAGGTGGGCGCCTACCAGATGCCCCGTCCCCAGTGGGACGTGCAGCTGCTGGTGGAAGCGGGCTTTGAGCGGGTGTGCGTGGACATGGGCGTGTACAAGCGCATCTACGCCGAAATCGACGAGTTCTATAACCCCACGCCCATTTTCACCATCGCGGCCTTTAAGTAAGCCAAAAAGCGACTTCCCTGTGAGCCGTCGCAAAGCAACAGGGAAGCCGCCGAAAGGAACTGACAGGCGGCGGAGAATCCGCCTCTGCCGCCTCCAGTATATCGCATTCTGCGGAATCAAGCAAGAAAGAATATGGAGGACAAAAAACATGAAAAGAACCCTGGCAATCATCCTTGCGCTGATCATGGTGGTCGGCCTGCTTGCCGCCTGCGGCGGAAGCGAAGAGGCTGCAGAAACCGACCCTTCTTCCGAGAGCCAGAACGGCGAACCCGCCAAGAAGACCATGGTCATCGGCGACACCACCTTCAATGCGGAAAACTGGGAAGAGACCATCGATCCCCACCGCACCTACAACGGCTGGCCCTGCATCCGCTACGGCGTGGGTGAGACCCTGGTGCACTACAGCGACAGCATGGAGCTGGAGCCCTGGCTTGCCACCGAGTGGCACAACGACGGCAACTGCACCTGGACCATCACCCTGCGGGAGGGCGTGAAGTTCTCCTCCGGGCGTGACATGGACGGCGATGCTGTCAAGCAGTGCCTGGAGCATCTGCTGGAGGTGCATGACCGCGCCCCCAGCGACACCAAGATCGTGGACATTCAGGCCGACGGCCTGGTGCTGACCATCACCACCTCTGAGCCCAACCCCGCCCTGATGAACTACCTGGGCGACCCCTACGGCTGCATCATCGATGTGGATGCCTCCGATTTTGAGACCGGCATTGCCGTCGGCACCGGCCCCTACAAGGCCGTGGACATGGTGACCGACGACCACCTGACCCTGGTACCCAACGAGTACTACTGGAACGGCACCCCGAAGATCGACGAGCTGACCATCCGCACCATCTCCGACGGCAACACCCTGGCCAAAGCCCTGCAGTCCGGCGAGATCGACGCCGCCTACGGTATGGCTTATGAAAGCTACCCCCTCTTTGCCGGAGACGAGTATCAGTTCTCTTCCATCCAGACCTCTCGCGCCTTCTTCGGCTCCGTGAATATGACCAGCCCCATCATGCAGGATCCCGCCGTCCGCAAGGCCATTGCCATGGGCATTGACAAGGAAGGCTTTGTGGAATATCTGCTGGACGGCCACGGTGTTCCCGGCAACGGCGCCTTCCCCGAGGGCTTTGCGGGCTTTGGCGGCGAGAATGTTACCACCGAGACCTATGATCCCGAAGGCGCCAAGAAGGTGCTGGAGGAGGCCGGCTGGGTCGATACCGACGGTGACGGCATCCGCGAGAAGGATGGGCAGAGACTGGTCGTCCGCTGGCTGACCTACCCCAGCCGTCAGGAGCTGCCTCTGCTGGCCGAGTCTGTCCAGAGCAGTCTGAAGGACATCGGCATTGAGGTCGACATCAACTGCACCCCCAGCCGCCGGGATTACCTGGCCGACATGGGCTCCTGGGACATTTACGCTTCCGCCCTGGTTGTGGCCCCCTCCGGCGACCCGCAGTACTTCTTCACCACCTCCTGCCTGCCCGGTATGAGCTACAACTTCGGCGCCTATGAGAACGAGCAGGTGAACGCGCTGATGAACGAGCTTGCCACCGAGTTCGACCCGGCCCGCCGCGCCGAGCTTGCCATCCAGCTCCAGCAGCTCATTCTGGACGACAACGCCTACTTCTTCTGCTCCTTCCTGGAGATGAACATGATCTCCCGCAGCTATGTCTCCAACTGGACCGCCCACGCCTGTGACTACTACGAGGTCACGGTAGACCTGGACATCAATAAATAAACCGTCTCTCGCATCAGCGGCAGGCAGAATGCCTGCCGCTGTTTTTGTGAGCGAAATATCCCCCCGGGGGGCTTGTGGCAGGATGGGAACTTTCATAAAATAGATAAGGAGAGGAAATCTGGCATTACAAAGGAGCATATCATGGAAATCGCGGAATATTTTGATTCTGTCGCTTCATTCTGGGACGATGATTATTCTGAGGCCAAGCCTGCCCGGATGATCGCTTCAGCCGTCTCGATTCCCAGGGGCGGCGCTTGTGTGCTGGACGTTGGCTGCGGCTGCGGCTCTATGTTTCTGGACCTGCTGGAAGCCGGCGCCTGCGAGATCGAAGGGGTGGATATCTCCAAGGCTATGGCCGATGCGGCAAGAGAAAAGTTTTCCTTTGATCCTCGCATCCATATCGTGCAGGAAAATTTTCTGGAACACGAGCAGCCGGGCTTTGATGTGCTGATGGCCTTCAATTCTTATCACCACTTCCTGCAGCCCCGGGTCTTCCTGAATAAGGCGAGAGAGCTGCTGCGCCCGCATGGGCGGCTCACGGTGGCCTTTCCCTTTGACCGGGAGCGCATGAATGCCCTCAGCGCCATCCTTCCGGCGGGACTGGCCCGCGGCCTCCTGCCCGCGGACGAGGAAGCCATTTTTTGGCGGGAATGGTTTGAAATCGACTGCGTTTGCGATAACGAAGGGCTCTATCTGATCTCGGGGGTGGCGAAATAAAACATTATGACAGAAATACAAAAGTGGGATCAAGCGGCGGGGAACTACCAGGACGTGTTTCACCTGGGGCTGAACGAGTATAGCGCCTCTTTGCTGCACTTCTGGAAGGAAAAGGGAATGCTCCCTCCCGGCGCTCGCATTCTTGACATCGGCTGCGGGGTAGGGAAGTACGGTACCTATCTTGCGGAGCTTGGCTATGACGTGACGCTGACGGACATATCCGGCGAGATGCTGCGTCACGCGGAGGAGAACATGGGCCGGTACAAGACCCCCTGGGCGGTTTACCGCTGCGACTTCAACGAGGCCACGGGAAACGAGCCGGCCTTTGCCGGGGGCTTTGATCTGGCCATCTCCACCATGTCGCCCGCTATCCATGACGTGGGGACCGTGCGGAAGATGAGCGCCATGACCCACGGCTGGTGCTTTCTGGCACGGTTTTATGACTGGGAGCAGCCCTTCCGCGATCGGCTGATGCGTGAGCTCGGGATAGAGCCCCGTCGGCTCTTTACCGATCTGAGAGACGACTGTGCTGCCATGATCCGGGCCGTCAGCGCAGCAGGCTTTATGCCGCGGGTAAAGTATGTGGACTTCAATTGGGCCGATCCCCGCACGCCGGAACAGATGGCGGACTATATGGGGCGAAACTATTATTCCGAGGACAAGAATAGGGAAGAACTCATGCAAAAAACCCTGCGGCTTGCAGAGAATCTCGCAGGTGCAGACGGCAGCGTGATCGACAATGTGAACACCAGGGTCGCCTGGATCTACTGGAGGACGGAGGAAAAGCGTGATTCATGACTTGTATCAGAAGGCCGGCGAGCTGCACGGCCACTATTGCCCGGGACTTGCCATCGGCGTGCGCGCCGCGTACGAGGCATTGCGGATCCTGGATGTGAAAGAGAAAGGAACCGGCCTTACCTGCATCGCGGAGAGCCGTGCCTGCTACATCGACGGGATCCAGGCGGTTTTCGGCACGACGCTTGGAAACGGGAATCTGGAGATTCGGGATCGGGGCAAAACGGCGTTTAATTTCTACGACCGCAGTACCGGAAGCAGCGTTCGCCTGGTGGATCAGGACTGGCCGCAGGGACTGAGCAAGTCGGAGATGATCGAGTTTCTTCTCAGCGCGCCATTTGAACAGGTGTTTGATCAGACGGAGGTACGCTTTGAAGCCCCGCCCGACACCTTCAAGCGCTACAAGGCCCGCAAATGCCCCCGCTGCGGAGAGAACTGCCGCGAACCCTTCCTGCGCATCATAGACGGGGAGATACTCTGCCTCGACTGCGAAAAAAATCTGAAAAAAAGTTGAATTTTCATCCCCCAGGGGGGCTTCCGAAGACCGGCATAATCTGCTATTCTTGAACCAGATCAGATGCTTGAGCGGCTGCGCGGATTTCCCTCAATCCGCTGTGTCATTCTCACCTCTCCGACACGAAAGGCAGCCGCGGATCTCTCTCGCATAAGACCCTCCGTGCCGGTCACACGGAGGGTCAAATGCTATGATAAGGAGTTTGCTTATGGCAGAATTCGAAGTGATCGAAGTCAAGCAGAGCGTATTGGAAAACAACGACCGTCTGGCGGCCCAGCTTCGGGAGGAGCTGAAGAAAAGCCATACTTTTCTCCTAAACCTCATGAGTTCTCCCGGCTCTGGCAAAACCACCACCCTGCGCCAGACCATAGCGGCCCTGAAGGACGAGCTGCGCATCGGCATCATGGAGGCTGATATCGACGCGGACGTGGACGCGGCTGCCATAGAAAAGACCGGCGTTAAGGTGATCCAGCTGCACACGGGCGGTATGTGCCACATGGACTGCAGCATGACCCGGTAGGGGCTGCAGAGTCTGGGCACGGAAGACGTGAATCTGGCAATTCTGGAGAACATCGGAAACCTGGTCTGCCCGGCGGAGTTTGATACGGGCGCTGTAAAAAACGCCATGATCCTATCTGTCCCGGAAGGACACGACAAGCCCCTCAAGTACCCGCTGATGTTCACAATCTGCGATGTGCTTCTGGTTAACAAGATCGACGTTATGAAGGTATTCGACTTCGACCTGGCCAAGTGCAAAGAGTATGTTTGGCGGCTCAATCCCAATATGAAGGTCATCCCCATCAGCGCCAAAACCGGCGAAGGGGTGCAGGAATGGGTCGACTGGCTGCGTGAGCAGACCCTGGAGTGGATTCAGTAATAGGGCCGATACGTCGGGCCGTGAGCTTCTTCAGGGAAGCCTCCCGTGCAGGCTCACAGCCTAAAAATTTATCCAAATGGAACGAAGCCTGAAGGAAAGACTTTCCTTGTCACCCAATACAAATCACAGCAGGAGGACAAGTATGAGAAAAGGAATCGACACCACCGATTATCTGGTATACGGACATGAGGCCTGGATCGTGACGGACAAATCCGTATACGAACCGGGAGAAGAGGTCCACGGGATCCTGCGCTGGGGGCACTATATGCGGCCCGACGGCTTTTTCCGCCTGGACGAATTCCGGGCCTTCGTCTGCGATGAGGCCGGAAACCGGATCGCGCTCGCGCCGGTAAAGGGCCCGGGAGATGCGTGGGGAGACTATTATGAGCTGAACTTTACACCCCTCTCCCGCGGTATCCATACGATCATGGCGATCTACGACAACAACTACGTTCGGAATGAAAAGGACGAATATCTGGAGGGGGACAGACGGACCTAGCCGGATATCCTGGACGCCAAAAACTATCCGCAGATCTATGAGGCGTGCATTGCCGTCGGAGCTGCTGAAGGCAGGGCCAATTTCATTCATGAATCCAGAGTGAGCTTCGTCCCGGAGCTCTGGGAGCCGGACGCGGACGTCCTGCATTTGACGCTGATTCACGACCGCTTCCCGGTTAAGCGCGCGACAGTCACCGTGATCCATTATGACGGAACGGATTACTTCGAACGCGTCCTCCATACGGACGAGGACGGCAGGATCTTCTTCAGCGTCGAGAAAAGAGGCGTGTATCTCGCCGTAACGCGAAAGCCGCTGCAGGAAGGAATCGAAGGAATCTACGACAGCAAAGAGATTGCCTCAACCTTTACCTATGTAAAAAGGTGACTCCGGCTTTCTGCAATCATGCTTTTTTGGGCGGAGAAGGAAGCCAAACCATGGTTCCTCCTTGCCTTTCCAATGCTGCATTTTGCAAATTTTGTCTCGGAAATAGCCCCCCGGGGGGCTTGTGAGCAGCCTCCGGGGGGATTAAAATTTATGGCATGAGGGAACATGCTGATCTGCTGAAAAACAGAAGAAAGAACACAGCGGCAATCTGCCTTTTGGCGCTTGCCGTTTTTGTGCTGGCCTTTGTCTGCCTTTTTGTGGGCTCGTCCCATATGACGGTGGCGGACTGCTTTGCCGCCCTTGCCAAAAAAGGCAGCGCCGCCCAGGTGCGGATTATCTGGAACATCCGCATTCCCCGGGTGCTGGCGGCCATCATTGCCGGCGCGGGGCTTGCGGTTTCCGGCCTCATCATGCAGACCGATCTGAATAACCCCATGGCCTCGCCCTCCACCCTGGGCGTTTCCAACGCGGCGGTCTTTGGCGCGAACCTCTCTATCATCGCCTTTGCAGGCGGCTTTCTGGATACGGGCAACCATCTTGCAAACTATTCCGTGGGCGCCAATCCCTATGCGACCTCTCTGATGGCCTTTGTCTTTTCCACCGTGTCTATCCTGCTGATCCTGGGGCTCTGCCGTCTGCGGGCCTTTCAGCCCGGCGTGGTGGTGCTGGCCGGTATCGCCATCGGCTCGGTCTGGACGGCGGCCACCACCATCCTGCAGTTTTATGCCACCGATGTGGGGCTCTCTGCCGCGGTCGTCTGGACCTTCGGCGATCTGGGACGGGCCACCTACCGCGTCGATCTCATCATGGCGGTGGTCGTTCTGACGGGGATCGTGTACTTCTCTCTGATGAGCTGGCGTCTCAACGCTCTGTTGAGCGGGGATGCGGCCGCCAAGAGCATGGGCGTGGCGGTGGATCGGCTGCGTTTTGTGTCCATGCTGCTGGCCTCGGTCATCACGGCGGTCTGCGTGTCCTTCCTTGGCATCATTGGTTTCGTGGGCATCATTTGCCCCCATGTGACAAAGCGCTTGCTGGGCCAGGATCATCGGGTGTCCATCCCGGCCTCGGCCCTGAGCGGGAGCATTCTTTTGCTGCTGGCGGACACAGCCTCCCGCAGTCTGGGAAACGGCTCTGCCCTGCCGGTGGGCGCCATTACGTCGCTGCTGGGCGCGCCCTTCTTCCTCGCCATCATCTTTAGCCGGAAGGGGGAGCATGGCTGATGCTGGAGATTGAAAACCTGCGTTTCCGGTACTCCCGCCGCGGGCCGACGGTGCTGGACGGGGTATATCTGGAACTCAAGGACGGGGAGATCGGCATCCTGCTGGGCAAGAACGGCTCCGGCAAGACCACGCTCTTCAAGACCATCCTGGGCATCCAGAAGCCGGAGAGCGGCGTGCTTCGTTTTGACGGCGAAGATCTGCTGAAAATGAATCGAAGAGAACGGGCCAGACGCATCGCCTATGTGCCTCAGAACATCCACTTCGGTGCGTTGAGTGTGTACGATACCGTACTCATGGGCCGCGTGTCTTACTTTGGCTACAAGACTGGAAAAGAGGACGAGGCCGCGGTGGAGGCGATCCTTCGGGACATGAAGCTGGAGGACTACGCCGCCCGGAATGTGGAGGAGCTCTCCGGCGGCGAGCGGCAGAAGATCGCCATTGCCCGGGCGCTGGCCCAGGAGCCGCGGCTGCTGGTGTTCGACGAGCCCACCGGCAACCTTGATATTGCAAACGAGCAGCTGATCCTTTCGGAGGCTCGCCGGGTAGCCCGGGAGAAGGGGATCGGTATCCTGACCTCCCTGCACGATCTGAATCAGGCGCTGGAGCTGGGAGATCGCTTCTTCCTGATGAAGGGAGGAAGAATCCGGCATACAGGCGGAGCGGAGATCATGACGGAGGCTGCAATCCGGGAAACCTTCGATGCGGAAGTCCGCATCATGGAGATAGAAGGCAAAAAAATAATCATAAACGGAGGACAAAAGACATGAAAAGAACACTTGCCCTGCTGTTGGCTCTTCTGATGCTGCTGGCGCTATGCGCCTGCGGGCAGACAGAGGAAGCGGAGAAAACGGAGGCCCCTTCCGAGGAGACCGCGCAGACGGAAGAGACGGAAGAACTTGAACAGACAGAAGAGACGGAAGAGCCTGCCCCGGCCGAGCCGGAGGAGATCGTTATCACCGATATGATCGGCCGCGAAGTTACTGTCACCCCCGGCAGCTACCAGCGCGTGGTCTGCATCGGCGCAGGCGCCCTGCGGATGTACACCTATGTCGGTGATGTGGGCCTGCTCTGCGGCGTGGAGGACATCGACAACGCCAGCCTGGAAGAGCGCCCCAAGATGTTTGATTCTGTGGCGCGGCCGTATGTCCTGGCTTACGGTGAGAGCTTTGCTGCGCTGCCTTCCTGCGGCGTGGGCGGGCCCCAGGCTCAGGCGGCCGAGGCGGAAAAGATTCTCTCCTGCAACCCGGACATCGTCATTTCCGAGTATGAGGACGTGGAGAAGGAGGACGCCCTGCAGGAGCAGCTGGGTGTTCCCGTGATCACCCTGAAGGCCGGCCCCGGCGGCGTGTTTGACGAGAGCTTTGCCGGCTCCATGCGCCTGCTGGGCGTGATCTTTCAGAACGAGGAGAAGGCGGAGCAGCTCGTGAGCTACATCGAAGCCGAACGCGCCGAGATCGAGCGCCGCACCGCTGACATTCCCGAGGAGGAGAAGCCCGCCGTCTACATCTGCGGTCTGGGCAACTGGGGTACCACGAACCATCTGATGACCGCCCAGAACTACATTGCCTTCAAGGTTGCAAACGTCAACAACGTGGTCACGGATCTGGAGGCTCCCGGCATCCAGGCCATTGAGGAGGAGAAGTTCGTCGCCCTCGGCGAGGATATGGACATCATCATCATGGACGCCGCGGCGGTGAAGAACATCAAACCCCTTTACGCCGAGAATCCCGCCATGTTCGATACCTGCAAGGCCTGGCAGAACGGGCAGGTCTATCTGGAGATGGCTTACAACGCCTACTACACCAACTACGAGATCGCCCTGGCCAACACCTGGTTCATTGCCAAGACTGTGTATCCCGACCGCTTTGAGGATATTGACATGACCGCCAAGACCAACGAGATCACGCAAATGTTCCTGGGTCAGGAGCTGGCAGATCAGATCGCGGCGGCGCCCTCCAGCTTCGGCGGCTACCAGCAGATCGACACCGAGACATTCTTCAAGTAAAACCATGATCGAGACAAAAGAGGTCATCGCTTTCTTCGACCGCCTGGCTCCCGGCTGGGACGCGGACATGGTGCGCAGCGACGAGATCATCAACACCATTCTGGATAACGCGGGCGTCACCGAGGGCAAGACCGTTTTGGACGTGGCCTGCGGCACGGGGGTGCTGATTCCGGATTACCGGAAGAGAAAGGCCGCCTCCGTCACAGGGATCGACATTTCTCCGAAGATGGTTGAGCTGGCTCGGGAGAAGTTTCCGCAGCCGGAGGTCAGGATCCTCTGCGGGGACGTGGAGACCACGGATTTCGGAGAGAAGTTTGACTGTATCGTGGTCTACAACGCATTTCCCCATTTTCCCGACCCCGAGCGGCTGATCCGTACCCTTGCCGGCCTACTCAAACCCGGTGGCACCCTGACAGTGGCCCATGGCATGAGTCGGGAGAAGATCGACGCCCACCACCATGGAGCGGCCAGTCATGTCTCCAACGGCCTCATGCCTGCGGATGATCTGGCGCAGTTATTCGAGAAGTATCTGACTGTGACCACCGTGCTCTCTGACAATAGGATGTACCAGGTAGTCGGAGAAAAACGAGACGAAAGAAGAAACTGACAACAGGCATGCAAAAGCCCGGAAAACCGTTGAACACAACGGTTTTCCGGGCTTTTGCACAGTGGTTCATATCATTTCGCCCATTGTCTTCCGGTGTTGTCCTGGTAGGTCTCGCCCTGGAGGAGGATCTGGGACACGGGGACGATGGTGTAGCCGTCGGCCTGCAGGGACTCAATGATCCCCGGCAGAGCCTCGGGGGTGTGCTCGGCGGCGTTGTGGAAGAGAATGATGCTGCCGGAGCGGACATTCTTCAGCACCCGCTGCTGGATCTCCTGGGCCGAGATGCCCTTCCAATCCAGGCTGTCGCGATCTCATATAGCTGAAACCCTGAATTTACAAGGCTTTCATCAACAACAACGATGACGTCCTTTGGCTTTTCGGCTTCTGGTTATTTCCAAAGAAGGACAGATCGTTTCTGCAAAAAACTGCTCCCCCCCGGAACGGCGTGCTTCAATAACTGCCTTGATTTTTTGTTTCAAAGTTGCAGTCTGAGCTTGAGCTGTTGAAGTTTTTCAGCATCTCGCCAAATAGGCTAAAATATCTTTTGTCATTTCTTTCCCAGCATGGTATAATTATTTGAAATGCTGACGGAAGGCGGATGGTTCGGTGAAGTATGTAACGCGAGAAGATGATATTTCAGTATTGCAAATGTCCGTCCGGGTGACCAATTGCATGAACAGGGTAAAGCTTCATACAGTCGGTGAGTTTCTGGATTATCCGGAAGATCAGTTTCTTGATATTCGTAATCTTGGGAAAACTTCGCTTGAGGAAATCATGCGGATTCGCGTGGAACTGACCGGCGATAGCGGAACCCAATTTCGACTTGTCGATAAAGAAGATCTCCCTGAAGATGATTCTCAAGCAGATGATATCATAGTGTTGGGCTCCACTGCGGAGGATCCCCACGTGCTGCTCTATGATCTCCCAATCTCAGAAATGGGCCTATCCGTCCGGGCAAGAAACTGCCTGAACCGAGAAGGCTGGACAACCGCCTCACAGCTTGTCGGAAAAAGCTTGGAAGATCTTCTGGCGGTAAAGAACATGGGACGCAAAACCGCAGAGGAGATTCTCGCTGCGGTGTCAGAACTGTCTCTCCGGCTCTCTGATCAAGCCACGGGACTGTCCGCATCTGGCAACAATGAAATTGCCGTCCTGGCGGAAGAACTGGCCAATGTTTTTGGCGGGATGGCCGGCACGTGGGCCTTGAAACTGGAGCAACTGCGTGACGGCAATGCTTATGATCGGGAAACTCTTCTGAAGTGCCTTCTTCAGGAAAATGAGATCTGCAGCGCGCAGAAGAATGCGATCTGTGAGTATCTGGAAGTCCATGAGGATCAGTCCTCCATGGCTGAGCTTATGGATTATATGGAAACGCGTCTTGCTGACGGCGCATTTACAGTAGCTCTCGTTGAGGAACTGGAAATCGAAGGGAAAATCGAGAGAAACGGTTCCACGGTGTTTCGGCGTTATGCGAGCGCTGCGGACTATGCGGAGGGGCTGAAAGACGAACGCCAAAAGGAAGTTTTGCTTGCCAGACTGAGCGGAAAAACCCTGGAGGAAACAGCCTCCGCATACAATATCACGAGAGAGCGCGTCAGACAGATTCAGAATAAAGCGTTAATCGGGCGTCCTCGTCTGAGAGAAGACAAGTATCTCTATGCTTTCCAGACCTATTTTTTCTCTCGGGAAGACTTCTGTATTGCCTTTGATGAGCCGGATGAAGTCTTTTATTTCTTGGAAATCGTAACCGGCAGAAAACAGACCGATACCCAACCGATTGAGAAGGCCCTAGAGGATGAAAACATCTCCGTAAAGATGCGGCGGCAGATCGAGCGGGCTGTGTACAAACAGTTTGTAACCGTAGACGGTGTGCGGATACTAAAAAGACGCCCGGAACTTGTCCGATATGTTGTCAGCCGGTTTTGCAGAGAGCAGACGGATTACCAGGGCTTCCTATCCTATTATGAAATGTTTCTGGAGGACCACGGCCTCACTGAAAAGGAAGACTTGATTATTGACAGCAGGACATATGAGAACAAGCTGAACGCCTGTGACTATGTTCTGTGGGCACACGGAAAAAGGTTGAGATATTATCCGATTGCGGACCATGATTACAACGAACTCTTTTCGATCATCACTTCTGAAGAGTATCAAAACAAGGAACTCTCCGCCCGCCTTTTCTTCTTGAGTTACCCGGAACTCATGAGAGAGCTGGATATCCGCGATGAATATGAACTGTACAATATGCTACGAAAAGCCTGGCCGGAAGGAGACGACCGAGTTCACTTTGGGAAGAATCCTACTCTGACGGTCGGCCGGGCTAACCGGGATGATCAGGTCCTGGACCTGCTGCTGCAGTTCGCCCCCATCAGCGCACAGGATTTGGCAACAAAGATGGAGGAGCTGTATGGCTTTGATCCCGCTACTTCGATAGGCTCCTATTTTACCAGGTTTCGTGACTATTATCACAATGGTATCTATTCCATCAGCGCAAACGCACTGCCTCCCAAGCGCTTCATGGCCTTGCAAGAAACATTGACCCGAGACTTCTACTCCATCGAGAATATCCAAAAGCAGTATTTGCACCTGTTCCCCGCAGCAGAGAAATCGGACATCAATCCCTACACGCTCAACACGCTTGGATTCCATGTCTATTCAGGATATGTTGTCAGCAGACGCTATTCCAACGCAACAGAGTACTTTACAAAGCTACTCACGGAAAACGACATCACGAACCTGGAAGACCTGGGCAGAGAGAAGCAATATATCGGCGCATTCAACAGCACACTTAGCCACCTACGTCAGCATCGAGAGGTCATCGAATTTGAACCCCACCGACTGGTCCATATCCGGCGTCTGGAAGCAGGCGGCGTTACGAAAGAGAAGCTCGCCGATTATTGCGACCGGGTTCTAAATTGGGTCGGACCCGATCGGATCTTTACCATTCATGCGATCCGTAGAGAGGGCTTTGCCCACGATCTGGACGATCTCGGTTTTGACGACTGGTTCTATTCCTCCCTTATTTGCGAGGATCCCCGTTTTTCTGCCCGCCGCATGGGCGGAACAAGGCTTCTTTACAGCGGCCAGCGTGCCATCGTGCTGGAAGACCTGCTGACTGAACTCCTGTTGGAAAGAGAGAAGATCGAAATCTACGATCTGAAAGACCTTCTGGAGCAAGAATACGGTATTGTCTTGGACAAAGACAAGCTGACCTGGCTTGTGAAAGAGAGCAACCTCTATTACGATAGCATCATGGAAACCGTATACCTGGATTACGATACATATTTTGAGGAGATTTGAACATGAATCTGTTGACCGAGGGCCTCGCCCTGCACCTTGTGGAACCCACCACGCTTAGCCGCAAGCTGACCATCGACGGCATCACCAAGGCCTATCCTGTCTATAAGGTGAAGCTGGATCAGCTTTTTTACAACGACCAGAACGACCGCATCGCCACCTGGATCAGCCAGTATAAATCCCAGCATGACGGCCAGGCGCCCAGCTCCGCCGACCGGGAGGCCTACAACGCCCTGATCGAACAGTTCATCATCGAAAGCAATCCGGACGCCATCAAAAAGACCCAGAACAACATTGAGATGGTGGATCAGCGGGAGCCGGGCGTGATCCTCTGCGACGGGCGCATCATCGACGGCAACCGCCGCTTTACCTGCCTGCGCCGCCTGCAGCAGAAGAATCCCCGTTTCGGCTACTTTGAGACCGTCATTCTCGACCACAGCATCGAGCACAGCGCCAAGCAGATCAAAATGCTGGAGCTGTCGATCCAGCACGGCGAGGAGGCCCGCGTGGACTACAACCCCGTGGATCGGCTGGTCGGCGTGTACAACGACATCATTGATACCGGCCTCCTAACCGTGGAGGAATATGCCAAGAGCACCAACGAAACGCCCGCCCAGGTGAAATCCCGCATGGAGACGGCCCAGCTCATGGTGGACTTCCTGGAGTTCATCAACGCACCGAAGCAGTTTTATATTGCCCGCGACCTGCAGGTAGTTTTCCCTCTGGAGGAGCTTGCGCGGCTGATGAAAAAGTGCCGTACGGAGGACGAAGCGGAGGACATCAAGATTGCGGTCTTTACCAACATCCTTATGAAGCCCTCCGGGGACATGACCCGCTATATCCGCAGCATCAAGGCCATTGTGGGCAGCGAGTACCAGGAGGAGTTCCTCGCCGAGCAACAGGAGCTGGCCATGCAGGTCGTGGACAGCCTGCCGCCGGTGGGCAAGGTCAGCAGCGAAAGCATCCGCGAGGAGATCCGTACCAATACCGAGATCACTGAGGCGCTGGATCGCTCCCTCGAAAAGGCCACGACCAAGGTCAAAAAGAACGAGACTCGCAACCGCCCCATCCAGCTGGCCGAGAAGGCCACCAACTTTCTGGACGATATCGACGCCAACATTCTGCTGAAAATGAACGACAGCGAGCTGCGCCGCTTCGAGCGGCAGCTTGACCGGCTGGAGGCCGTGATCGCCGAGCTGCGGGAGAATCTGTGATGTGGCTGCTGGACTATGACGGCGCGCTGCTGATGCGCCTTCCCGCCGAAGAGACGGACGCGTTTCTGGCCGGGAGCTTCTATAAGCTCTTTCTGCGCCGCTATGTGAAAGAGGCGCTGCCGGGCTTTCTGCGCTTCAAGCCCGCGCTGACCTACCTGGACTACAAGAAGGTCATCGACCTCGTCTCCCGTGAAAGCGAAAAGCGCGGCACGGCCTTTACGGTGTCTAACGCTCTGCGGGACTATATTGCCGCCAGAGAGATGCACATCGAGATCCGTTCCCGCCTGGGCGCGGAGTTGAAAGCCCATGATCCCAAGCTGGCCGAGCGCTATGAGAAATATAAAGCCGTTGTGGACAGCAGAATGGTGCGCCCCCTGCGGGAGCGGCAGATGTGGGACAGCTTCTTCATGTGCGCCATGCAGAAGTCCGCCAACTTCTCCGTTCCCGGCTCGGGCAAGACGGCCTCGGTGCTGGGCGTCTATGCCTATCTTGCCGCCAAAGGCGCGGTCAAACGCATCCTGGTCATTTGCCCGAAAAACGCCTTCGGCTCCTGGATGGACGAGTTCACGGCCTGCTTCGGTGCGAAGGAGCCGCTGCGGGTGCTGAACATCCACAGCCCGGCCTATAAGGGCACGAAGGATCGCCGCACCGCGTTGGAATACGAGTCCGGCGGCTGCAACCTGATCCTGGTCAATTATGAGTCCGTCGGGCAGCTGGACGACATTCTCAAGACGCTGGCCGAGGATCGGACGCTTCTGGTCTTCGATGAGGTGCACAAGGTCAAGCGCATCGGCGGCGAGTATGCCTCCCATGCCCTGAACGTGGCCAAGGACGCGGCCTATGTGATTGCCCTCACCGGAACGCCGCTGCCCAACGCCTATACGGACGTATACAATCTGCTGCATATTCTCTTCCCCTATGAGTATGAGGAATTCTTCGGCTTCACGCCCGCTCAGCTCCGCAAGCCCGCGGCCCAGGACGTCCAGGCCGTCAACGACAAGCTGCAGCCCTTCTTCTGCCGCACCACCAAGGATCAGCTGGGCGTCCCCCGTGCCAATCCCGACACCATGGTGCCGACGGAGGCCACGCCGGACGAGAACCGGATTTTGAAGATCCTGTCCATGAAGTACAAGAAGAACAAGCTTGCGCTGCTGATCCGCATCCTGCAGCTGGAATCCAACCCCCGCGCGCTCTTGGAGAGCCTGAGTCTCAAAGATTTCGAGTATTTGCTGGACGACAGCGTGGACGCTGACGAGATCGACTATGCCGATTACAGCGGCGAGGTACGGGCTTTAATTGAGGGCTGCGGCGTGCCATCCAAGTTCCGCACCTGTGTGGAGCTGACTGAGAAGCTGACGCGGGAGGGAAAGCCCGTCATCCTCTGGTGCATCTTCATCGACTCCATTCACCGCCTTGCCGCGGAGCTGGAAAAGCGCGGCGTCCGCTGCCGCTGTGTCTACGGCGAGGTTCCCCTGGAAGAGCGGCAGCAGATTTTGGCCGATTTTCGCAGCGGCGAGATCCAGGTGCTGCTGACCAATCCCCACACGCTGGCGGAGTCGGTGTCCCTGCACAGCGTCTGCCACGACGCGGTGTACTTTGAGTACAGCTACAACCTGGTGCATCTGCTCCAGTCCAAGGACCGCATCCACCGCCTGGGTCTGCCGGAGGGGCAATACACCCAGTATTACTACCTGGAGACCGGCTATCAGACTGACGACGGCCCCTGGTCCATGGATCAGGCCATCTACGACCGATTGAAGGAAAAAGAGCAGATCATGCTGGACGCCATCGACAACCACGTCCTCGAAACCATGCCCACCAGCGAGGAGGATCTGGAAATCATATTTGCAAAGCTCTGATGTTGTCGCAAAACCGCCGCACCTGCGGCGGCTTTGCGTATTTTCGGACAGTTTTCGATTGACTTTGAATATATATATATATATATATATAATTTGAGGTACAGCGAGAGCTGAATAAAGAACGGAGGAAAGTTGATAATGGAATTCAATATTTCATTTGAAGTCAAGAGTCCTGACCATGTTGAAAGAGTAAAATCATTTGTAAAGGAGTTCTTTTCGTTTATTGATTTTTCTGCGGAGAACATTGACAGCTCCAGCTACGACAATATCGTTTGCGGAGAGTCTCTACCGGTGGATGTTCTATTTAAGAGTCAGCAGGAGATGTTGAAGAACTTCATCTTAAATCTCGGCTGCGACTTCGTTCGGAAGCTCGCTTCGCTCGGTGCTGATATTAACGAGTTTTATGTACTCTACGAAGAAATCTTTGTCGGCGTTGGAAGCATTAAGGATGGTAGCCTGGAATACACCGCAGCCTTGTGCGAAGAGGAAGCCAGACTTACTGAGAATGAGGAGTGGATTGTTTTACCGAACAAGAAGGTTACCGGAAGCGTTGCCGAAGGATTCGTCGAAACTGACATTCCGTTTTCCTATGACTTGTTCAGAACCCTCTGCGATCAATTGTATTAAAACACCCCATGCTGTCGCAAAACCGCCGCACCTGCGGCGGTTTTGGGCGTTTTTTGGATGATTTGCGGTTGACATTGAATATATATATATATATATAATTTGAGATACAGCGAGAGCTGAAATTGTAAGGGGGCTGTTTCGTGCAAGAATACATCAATTTCTCAATCAAAGTTACGAAGGGCTTTGATGCGGTTGCCGCCTGTGTCAAAGAGTATTTTGAAGATGGGTACGAAGGACTTGAAGCTAAGGACAAGCGCTGGGTCGATCACATTCAATATGATCGCGGAAGCGGCCGCATCTTCAACGCTTTTGAAGGAAAAATGTATTTCTTCGATTATGAAGAGTGGATTTTCGGCTTGGTCAGTGCGCTGAAAGAAGTAGATCAGACATGCAAATTTAAGGGTAATGTCGAATACTATTGCGACGACTGGGATGAGGAAGAGGAACCGCCGCATTGTGATTTCAGTTTTGCCAACGGCGCAATGGAAGTTCATTCTTATGGGCTGGATGATGAATTGTTCTGTGAGGAAGATGAA
>JAEEGG010007468.1_pt1 | contig 25188 bp, 16 predicted proteins | sample 9134161 | NCBI WGS metagenome assembly JAEEGG01 (sample SAMN16246543, study PRJNA631951) | gut metagenome | biome: gut microbiome; feature: rumen; material: CR-attached | host: Bos | place: Iran: Karaj | collected 2018-10 | reverse complement strand
GACATGTCCTGCTGGTATGCGAACAAAATGTTCTGCTGTGCCTTCCGGACAGACTTTGCATCGTTGGTGGCGATATAGGTGGAAACAACCCCCGGCATTCCGCCAACAAAATAGTATTCGCGCAGCATCTGGACCAGTGTGGAGTGCAGCCCTTGAAGCGTTTCCCATTCGTTTTTGCGGAGCAGATCCGCCAAAAGTGTCTTCCCTTTCGCCAGCAGGAACTCATCAAATGTCATGGGGTACATACGTATGGTATCCACCTTCCCCACTGGGAACGACTCACCTTGGCGCATGGCAATGCCAAGCAGGGAGCCTGCCACACACACATGCTGCTCCGGCGCGTTTTCGCAAAAATACTTGAGGGAGGAAATTCCCCGATGAAGCTCCTGCACCTCGTCAAGAATGATCAGAGTCTCTCCCGGTATTATTTTTTTTCCAGTTATGGCACTGATTTGAAGCAGAATCCTCTCTATCTGATAGTCCTCTTCAAACAAATCCTTCACCTGCCTGTTGTTGTCACAATTGATGTATGCGACATGCTTGTAGTGTGTGTTGCCGAAATGCTGGAGAATGTATGTTTTTCCGACCTGACGTGCACCCAGCAGGACAAGCGGCTTCCTATGAGGGGATTCTTTCCATCTAACTAATTCATTGATAATATTTCTGTACATATTGTCCCTTTTGTTTCATAAATGCAAAAGTACAAAAAAATGAGCCACTTTTTTCAAAAAACCACAAAAAAATGAGCCACTTTTTAAGACAATGGCACACTTTTATGCAATGTATTGATTTATAATATGATTTATCCGGCCTGCCCCGTGGCCTATACCTGCGGTGCGGGGAGACCGCCAATGGCAGTGCGGTCAGGAAGGTGGTGGTGGAATAAATCCAATCGCAGCGTATCAATGTAGTAAAAAGCAGGGGCGCAAATTTGCGCCCCTTTTTCGCAATCAGGATACTGCCGCACTTCTCACTCCGCTTGCGGCTTCCCGCCCATGAACTTTTTCCGGTAGTCCAGCGGGCTCATGCCCTCCTCCTTATTGAAGAATCGTGTGAATGAAGCCTGCTCCGTGAAGCCCACCTTTCGGGCGATGTCGCTCATGCTTGCGCTGCCGTTGATAAGCATGGATCTGGCTGTGTCCATGGTCACGCGGTTTATCCAGTTCAGCGGGGAGAGGCCGCTTACCTTTTTTACAATAGTTCCGAACAGATTGGCGTTGAGGTTCAGCTTGTCGGAGTAGTAGGTTATGGCCCGTGGCAGCATGTCGTAATCTTCCATAAGCAGTTTCATGAAATCGACGTAAACCTGCTCCTCCCGTTTGAGCGTCACTGTCTGGTTTCCGTCCTTTGCAAGTATTCTGTTGATGTCATGCAGCAGCGCAAGCACGATGTACACCACGCTTTCCCTCATCTCCATGTGGCTGGAATAGCACTCGTGTATCAGCTCATAGTAGTGGTTGACGCGGAAAAAGTCTGATTCCGTCAGATGGTGGCGTTTCAGCCAGAGCGCGTAGTAGTTCATTTTGTTGTCCTGGTTCAGATGATAGTCAATCACCTTCAGTTTGAAATCATCGCTTCTGAATCTGACCTGGAAGATGGTGCCGATGGGTACAATGAAAAGGTCGCCCTTCCCGAGCTTGTAAGGCAGGTTGTTGACGTTGTAGTCGGCGTTCCCCTGCATGACCAGGATTATTTCCGGATTGGCTGTCTGGTAGATCCGCTGCAGCGGCATGTTCTTTCTGTAGAGAGAGTTGTCGGTAATCAGGGAGACATCGTCCGTGATGAAGTTCTGGCGGTCGTTCGGCGCATCGCTGTTTACCATGCGGTCCAGTTCCATTTTGGAAAGCTCAATGTCAGGTTCGTTCTTACTTTTCATACAGCATGTCTTTTATTGTGCAAAGGTAGTCAAAATCCGGATATGTCCCCCCTGTTCCGTGCGTTTTTTTCCGCACACCTTTCTTTTTCGTTTTTTCCGCCAAAACCGGATTTTCATGCCATCGGAAAATGGCGATTTTTTGTCCAATTTACAAAAATGGCCGATTTTTTAGCAATTTTAATGCAACTTTTTATTAAAATGGTTAAAAAATAAGTGTGAATGGACAAATGGCCTGATGTGGAAGGTTGTAATTTTGCATCAACAAAACGAAACACAAAAAGGAACAGGAAACGGTAACGAAAAAAAATTTAAGGAGCTGTAATATTCGGGTAGGGTAAAACGATTTACATGTGTAGAAAGTAATAAAACAAAAAATAAAAGTAATAAACATTTAAAAAAAAGGAGACATTAGACATGAAAAAGATTGTATTCGCTATGGGACTGCTTGTCAGCATTTTCTTGGGTCAGAACATTTATTCCCAATGCAACAATAGACTTTTGTTTCAGGTTGGTGGATTTGAAAGTGATAAGGTGGTAAACGGTTTTGCGTATTATGATTTGGATGGTTTGACCATTCGAACGTCAGATAGTGTGCCACAGAATTATTTGGCAATAGGAGTTCTTCTTATAAATAAAGGAGATAAAAAGTTTGCAAAAAAAGACACAGTGGTTTATAATATGATTTTAATTGGAAACGGTGATACCATTAGATCAAATAACATCTATCATCAAATGACTTTTGATTGGATGCCAGGTGACACTATCGGACTTTTGGATGACAGTTGTTTTTTTAGATTGTACAAGTTGAAGAAAGGCACCTATAAGGTTTACGCTTCCGTAATCTACACCTCCAGGGACGGTTACTTCTGCGACTCCATCGTGGAACTCTCCTCAAAGACCGTCACCTTCTACGTGGACACCAAGGCACCCGTGCGGGAGACGCTGGCGGAAAGCACAATGAATGTCTTCCCCAATCCCGCCTCGGAGCAGCTCAACGTCACCTGCGGTGAGGAAATGCGCAGCATCGCCCTCTTCAACACCGCCGGGCAGCGTGTGCGGCAGATGGAACCCTGCGGCAGTGAGGCGCAGATTCCGCTCTCCGGCCTGCCCCGCGGCCTCTACCTGCTGCGCGTGCAGACAGCTAACGGCAGTGCGGTAAGGAAGGTGGTGGTGGAATGATGGCAATTTCAATGGCACATGCATGATGCAGAAATGGATAAAAAATTGACACATATTTTTACACCTGATACAACATTCTCACCTCCATTGCGTTACTTCACAATTAAAACTGATTCAAATCCATAAAAAGAAACATTTATATGAAACGTCTTCTCATTGCACTGGTTTTCGCGGGCAGCTGCCTGACTGCCTTTAACCAAAATGTACATTGGGTCTTCTTCACTGACAAGGCGAACACCGCTTTCGACCCTTACAGTTACTTCGACGCCAAGGCTATCGGACGGTACAGGCAGAACCATGCCGACCTGTACGACAGCACCAACTTCCCGCTGAACGCGCAATACAGCGGGAGCGTTGCCAGGCTCTCGCAGGAGGTGGTCGGTGAAAGCCGCTGGCTCAACGCCATGGCGGTGGTGGCAGACGAACAGGTCATGGCCAGGATCCGGCAGTTGTCCTTCGTGAAAAGGACAGTGGAGATACGCAGCGACATGCTGCTTTGCGCCCAACCGGGAAACGCAACCGAAACAGAGCCCCAGGCAGAGGCGGCTGTGGAGAAAGGATTGGAGGAGGCCTGGGCACTCCACGCCCAGCTGAAACGTATGGGCGGCGAGGAATTCGCGAAAGCGGGATGGCGCGGCAAGGGCATCCGCATCGCCGTACTGGACGGCGGTTTCCCTTTGGTGGACAAGCATGCCGCCTTCCAGCACCTGCGCGACAACGGCCAAATCCTGAAGACGTACAACTTCCCAAAGAAATGTGAGAATGTCTATGGCTGGAACAGCCATGGCACCATGACCCTGAGCTGCATCGCCGGCAAGGATGTATTGGATCACTGCGACATAGGCTTAGCCACGGAGGCCGAGTTCCTGCTGGCCCGCACCGAAGTGGGCAGCGAACCGAAAAAGGAGGAGGTCTGGTGGGTCATGGGGCTGGAATGGGCCGACAAGAACGGCGCCCAGATTGTCAGCAGTTCATTGGGATATGGGGAAATCAACCATTTTCCCGATGAACTGGACGGTGCATCCCCAATCAGCAAGGCCGCCAACATGGGTGCCGCCAAAGGCATACTGATCTGCAACTCCGCCGGAAATGAAGGCAAGAAAAAACGTTGGCCGGGCATCGTCCTGCCAGCGGACGCCGACAGCGTGCTGACCGTGGGCGGCATCAACCCCACCAGCGACCAGCATCAGAATTTCAGTTCCTACGGCCCCACCGCCGACGGACGGCTCAAACCCAATGTGGTGGCCTACGCCTACGAATGCAGGACAGCCGACCCTTCCGCCCCGACCAATTACGGCTGGCCCGCCGGCACCTCCTTCTCCTGCCCTTTGGTGGCCGGATTCGCCGCCTGCGCCTGGCAAGGACACCCTGCATACAATGCCATGCAGCTCAAAGCGGAAATTGAAAAATCGGGGGAACTCCACCCATATTACGACTATGCACTCGGATACGGCGTGCCGCAGGCCGGCCATTTCACAGGCAAAGGAAAAAAGAGTGTGGAGAAAAATATGGAAATCAGCAGGGATCCCTCAGGCATCACGCTCCGTCCCCACCCGTTTGAAAAAGGCGACATCATTTATTACCACCTTCGCGACAAGCAGGGCCGGATACACCAATACAGGCACATCAGCTTGGATTTCAATTTTAACGGGGAAATCTTCATCCCGACAAAAGCCTCCGACACCGACAAAACAGTCTGCGTGTACTACAAAGGTTATACGGAAACAACTGACATTTCCTCCATCCCCGTGCAGGAGCCGTCCGGCACCGCCACCCGGAAAGCCCAGACAACAGATTTCGTCTTTTCGCTCGGAGGCATCGACATCACACAACGGGAAACCGGCCAATACAATTCCCTCATCAGCTACAGAAAGGGAGGCCGCCATGACTATCCCAAAACATGGGGAAGAAGGGCAAAAAAACATCTGGGCGTGTTTGCCGGAACAGGTGCCGCATTTCCGCTGCAAAAGACGGAAAACACATCCTGCCTCTATTCCGGACAACACTTTCTGGGTGTTTTTTACCAGCATAATGTCACCAAGCAATACGGATGGGGGCTTTCCCTTGAAACGGGACTGGACAGGTACCGCACCCAACTCTCTTTCATGGACAATAAGGAAGTCAGCCTGAAGAGCAACCATGCAGGGTTGGAATGCTACCAGCATTTCCGGCTCTATCCGGGAGAAATGGGAATGTGGGCTTTGGAAATCGGCATTGCGGGACTATGGAATTTCAACAGCAGCTGGAACACGGTCTTCTCTTCCGAAATAACGGATATGGATGGGAAGAAAGTTAACACCGTAGAAGATCACGTCAAAATTCCATGCAAGGAAGCGGCCCCCTTTGGCGCGGCGCTTCGCATGCGGTTAAGCTACAATGTCTTTACTGTATATGCACAATATCTCCTTACTGAAATGACAGACGCATCCGCCGCCTCATTGGAGCACTATCCCATCTTTAAAACTGCGGCAGATGCGTTCAACAACTACCGGCTGAGCGTGGGCATACAGATAAGATATTGATTTTTTCCCCTCTACACCGCCTGACTGTTCCGGTATTCCATCGGCTCACTGCAGGCGGCACAGCGGTGCGGAAGGTGGTGGTGGAATGATTTAAAAGGACATGAAACATTCTAAAGTACTGCTCGTTTGCATAGCCATTTTGTCTGCAGGTTGTACGGTAAACGTGGAAACAGCAAGAAAAATAAAACTGTCGTCTAAGTATACCGACCAAATTCCCATCACGGTGGAGGAATTGAAGGCGATGCTGTATGAAGACACTGCGCACTATAAGGCGGTGGTGATATATAGTGTCGGGTGTCCGGCATGTGAGGGGGCGTTCAGAAGATTTATTGTTCCTGTTTTCAAAAAGACGGATTCTACTTTGGTTAAATGGTATTTTATCCAAGATCAGTGCGGTGCATTGAGGGAAAATCCAAAATATCTGAAAATAATGGGGCTTGGTGAACCACGCATGTATTACATACGTGACGATACACCCGATTTTTCTGTGCGCTTTTCCCGGTATTTTTCAAAGGAAATCCAGGATGTGAACAACCGTATTTCCAATTTCCTGTTTCCAGGTAACGGTATAGACGGGAATCATGGATACCCGATGTGTTTCATTGTGAACAAACAAAACAATGTGAAACTGCAGATGGAAATATATTCCGACGGTGTCGTGGAAACAGGGACAGCTATGCCGTTAGATACCAATCTGCATATCAACGAACTGGATTTCCATACCATGGATACAGTGTGTTTTGGATACAAATCATTCAGGGGTGGAAGAAAAGAAAGGTGCACAGAAGAACAATGCAGATAAGTGTTTCTTTTTAAAGCCATTAAATAGTTTTTGTCAATGCGGTACCACAGGTGCCGCATTTTACTACTTTTCCGGCCTCCGCATCATGCGGATTTTTCCGCCAAAACCGGATTTTCATGCCATCGGAAAATGGCGATTTTTTCAGGGGGCTGTAATATTCGGGTAACGATATGTATAGTGTTGACGAAGAGGATATGAATATTTTTCAAACAATACGCAATAATTAAATCAGCATTGCGTTTCCATATTTAAAACATACAACATGTCAGAGAAAGAACTCAACTTATATCGCCTTACTTCGATGGAAGAACCCTCCGATGAAATGCTCTCATGCATCATGCGCGAAGCTGCCGCAGAAGCAGACATGCGTTGGAAATCCGCAGAAAAAAAATTCTTTGAACAGCTTCAGGATATGATTCTGAAAACAACATCATCAACTGCCTTATGACCGGACACAGACCTGTGCTGATTATTATTGCCGGACCTAACGGGTCGGGCAAAACTACAGTCACTTCAAAAATTTTGAAGCACGAATGGCTGGAGGATTCTGTCTATATCAATCCGGATCAGGTGGCACAGGAACGTTTCGGTGACTGGAATTCACCGGAAGCCGTCCGGCAAGCAGCTGAATATTGTGCTGACTGGCGCGAACGTTGTCTTGTCGCGCATAACAGCATGATTTTTGAAAGTGTGCTTTCCGCCCAAGACAAGGTTGATTTTGTGCAACGTGCAATAAAGGAAGATTTTTTCATTCGACTTTTCTTTGTATGTACGCAGTCTCCTACCATCAATGCGGCACGTATTGCAAAACGGGTGATGGAGGGTGGACACGACGTTCCCATCTCCAAAGTGATTTCACGTTACAATAAATCCATTGTCAATTGTCAGATGCTGTCCCGACTTGTGGATCGTGCCTATATTTACGACAATTCCATTGATGGCCAAGAGGCAAGGCTTCTTTTCCGTTTTGCTGATGGAATAATCATCAAACGTTACACCAACAATCCGCCGCGCTGGGCTCAGATTTTATGATTTTTTTTTTTTGCGTCCGCAAATAAACGTACAAGCTGTTTTAACAGTAATTAATTCCAATGGTATTTATAGGATCCAGCAATAATGATGAGTAAAAGCCGGATATTTGCACTGATGCTGTTTATGAACACATTTGCCAGTGTTTGTTTTGCACAATCACTGGTAGATGTGTTTTCTTTGCGCAAAACCAAACCGGAACCGGCATCCTTCCAACTTTCCATGTTGAAGAAATGGAAGGTCCGTCCGGATGTGGTTGCCGTCTTTGATTCCACATACCTTGACAGCATGAAGTTTGTCCGGTACGCTTTGGACACCCAGATGCTCCGGCACGGCTCTTTTTCCCCTGTCCAGTTCAGGGTATACGGGAATGACGGTTCACTATATACTGCCTGGCAGTATTGTTTTGGGAACATGTTGATATTAGGCACTATAAAAGATAACCGTTTTCAGGATGTCCGGCACCTTCCCATCAACAGGATATTGGATTTCGCTCATGACAGCCGACTTTTCCTCCCCATTATCGGATGTATTCCTGACATTTCCAAATACAACATGGTGGTGGTGGCTTTTTGGGACCCTTATCTCGGGAGGAGTGTCCGGAAGATGCTGAAACGGATCCAAAAGGTCATTGACAAGGATGAAACCTCAAGCATCCTGTTCATTACTGTGAATTACAACGGATTGTTGGATTAGTTGTAATTGCACTTTTCACTCTGGCTACGGCCTCCGCATCATTCAGTTTTTTCCGCCGGAACCGGATTTTCATGCCATCGGAAAAAAGCGATTTTTTTTCAGGGAGCTGTAATATTCGGGTAGTGTAAAACGATTTACATGTGTAGAAAGTAATAAAACTAAACAAAACAAAAAACAGTGGTTATGATACAAATGATACAACTGAAAGGTGCCGGAGGGCACGGTAAAAGGTTTATGGTGCTGGCGGCGGTGCTGCTGCTGAATGTGGCTGCGCGGCCGCAATCCGTGGAGCTGATACAGCGTCTGAAGCAGCATGAATACATCCTGGCCTCCGATTCGCTGCGTGGCAGGGAAACAGGCACTCCGGATGCCGCAAAGGCCGCCGCCTACATCCGCGGGCAGCTGCGCGAAATGGGTGTGCGCCCCTATTCGGACAGCGGCTATGATTTCCCCTTCACCTATAAGGAGGACAAAAAGGGGAACAACGTGATGGCCCTCATTCCCGGCAGCGACCCGAAGCTGAAGGGGGAATACCTGATTATCGGCGCGCACTACGACCATATCGGCGTGAGCAAACACTCCGTAAAGGAGGACAGCATCTTCAACGGTGCGGATGACAATGCCAGCGGCACTTCGGCGCTGCTTGAAATCACCCGTATGCTTCACGCGCTTCCGGAGCCGCCCAAGCGTTCAATCCTTGTTGCCTTCTTCGATGCGGAGGAGGTCGGTCTGGAGGGTTCCACCTATCTGGCCGAACACTGCGTGGTGCCGATTGAAAAGGTGAGGCTCATGATGAGCATCGACATGGTGGGCTACCTGCGCGCCTCCGGTTACCTGCAGTACATCGGTCACGGGAGCATCAAGGGCGGCAAACGCCTTATCGCCTCAGTCCCATGGGAGTCCCCTTACGGGAAAGTGGATTTGAAGGAGTTTGAGAACAGCTATTTCACCGCGACCGACACCCGTCCCTTTGCCAAGAAGGGCTGCCCCACGCTGGCGGTGACAACCGGTTTGAAATCCCCATACCACAGGGTGGAGGACAATCCGGACGGTATTGACTATGAAGGACTATCGTATATCACCAACCATCTATTCTCGCTGATAGTCAAAGCGGCTTCGGACGAGCAGCTTGCACCATCCGGAAGAGTCGCCTCCGTCCACCGGATGAGTCCGTACGAGGTGTCAAAGAGCGGTTTCCGCGTTGTGGCGCAATGCGGTTCCAGCCACCTGCGGATTCCCGACTATGAAATTACCGGACAAAAAAAGATTTCCTACGGAATGATGGCGGAATGGCAGTTGCGTCCTCTTGAAAAGCTGACGATAGGAATAGGTGCGGGATACCGCAGCATCGGGTCCGGATATTGGCTGCAGGAATCCTATCGTATGCATACTGCCGAGGCGATGCTGCGGATACAGCGTAATTCATTCACACTCAAATTCAGCGGCCTGATGAACATCCGTCTGGGAGGCTATATCGCACCCTATTACCGCTATGCCTTCGCCGGCAGCCTGAAGGACAGTCAGAATCCGGAGACGGTCGCATGGGACCGGATGCTGCAGCGGCATCAGTACGGGTTGTCGCTCGGGATTAACATGTGCATCAACCATCTGCTGCTGGAGTACGGCTACCAGTTCGACCTGAACCCCATGTTCCTCTCCGACGCTCCATTTAAAGGGCAGGGGCGCGGCTTCCACCTCGGTGTCGGCTACCAGTTATGACATCGTAAATCCTGACAGAATCTGGTGCGAAAAAATGCTGCGGTCTCCGTTCGTATGGAAAAAATGACTACTTTTGCATATTCTTTCACCAAAATGCAAATGTCATGATCAACAAGAACGGACTTCCCTATAATGCGCTGGCTGGCACGAAACAGCTGGGTATTCTGCCCCGTATGGCCAACCGCCACGGGCTCATCACCGGCGCCACCGGCACCGGAAAAACCTGCACACTGCAGAATCTGGCCGAAACCTTCAGTGCGATGGGCGTGCCGGTCTTCGCCACCGACATCAAGGGCGACCTCTCCGGCGTGTCCAAGGCGGGCGGCGGCAACGTTCATTTTGAAAAAAGTGTCGCCAATTACAATTTGGCAGATGAAGGCTTTGCCTACAAGGGTTTTCCGGTCTGTTTCTGGGACATTTTCGGAGAGGAGGGGCATCCGCTGCGCACAACCGTCAGCGAGATGGGGCCGATTCTTCTGAGCCGCATCCTCGATTTGAACGACACCCAGAGCGATGTGCTGAACCTCGTTTTCCGCATTGCGGACGACCAGGGGCTGCTGCTGCTGGATTTGAAGGATCTGCGCAAGATGCTTGAGGAGGTTGGCAACCGCCGTGCCGAATACGTGACCTCCTACGGTAACATCTCCGTGGCGACCGTCGGCGCAATCCAGCGCGGGCTGCTTGCCTTGGAGGATCAGGGCGGCGACCGCTTTTTTGGGGAGCCGGCCATCGACATTTTCGATTTCATGCAGACGCAGGATGGCAAGGGTGTTATAAGCATCCTGGCGAGCGACCGTGTGATCCAGTCGCCGAAAATCTACACCTCGTTCCTGCTCTACCTGCTGAGCGAGCTTTTCGAACAGCTGCCCGAGGTGGGCGACCTTGACAAGCCGAAGATGGTCTTTTTCTTCGACGAGGCACATCTGCTCTTCAACGATATAAGCAAGAGCCTGCTGGAGCGCATCGAGCAGGTGGTGCGGCTGATCCGCTCCAAGGGGGTGGGGGTCTATTTCTGCACCCAGAATCCGCTGGATATCCCCGAGACGGTGCTGGGGCAGCTCGGCAACCGTGTGCAGCATGCGTTGCGCGCCTACACGCCGCGTGACCAGAAGGCGGTAAGCACGGCGGCGGAGACCTTCCGGCAGAATCCGGCCTTCGACACCAAAACCGTCATCACGGAGCTGGAGGTAGGGGAGGCGTTGGTCTCCTTCCTGGACGAAAAGGGAGCCCCCGGCATGGTTGAGCGTGCCCGCATCCTGCCGCCTGAGGGGCAGGCGGGAGCCATCACTGCGGAGGAGCGTAAGCAGATAATGCGCCAGTCGCTTGTATCCGGACACTATGAGGAGATGGAGGATCGCGAGTCTGCCTTTGAGATTTTGAGCGGCCGCATCGCCGAGGCGCAGCGTCAGAAGGAGGAGGAACGCCAGCGCAAGGCTGAGGAGCGTGAGAAGCTGGCCGCCGAACGGCAGCGCAAGCGCGAAAAGGAGAGCACTATCCTCGGGAGTCTGGAGAAGATGGCCGTGCAGAAGGCCAAGCGCGAGGCGGTGAACACCGTCTTCAAACTTGGACGCAACCTGCTGGGCTCGCTGTTGAAACGGTAGGCGGCGTTTTGCCGATACGTATTCCCGCCCAAGGCGGGGAAAATCGCAGACTATTTGTCAATCATCTCCTCCGCAACCTCCAGCGCCTTGTCAATCCCCTCCGGGTTCTTGCCGCCTGCGGTGGCGAAAAATGGCTGTCCGCCGCCGCCGCCCTGGATCTCCTTGGCCGCCGCCCGGACAATATTGCCTGCGTGCTGTCCCTTTTTCACCCGTTCGTCGCCCAACACCACCAGCAGCGACGGTTTGCCCTGATTCAGCGAACCGAGCACAAGTGCCATGTCCGGAATGGTCTGGCGCAGGGCGGTAAAGGCGTCCTTCAGCGCGTTGATGTCCTCATCGGTCCGGCAGACGAGCCGGTGCTGCGCATCCGCCAGAATCCTTTCGGCAAAGGCGCGGCTTTTGGCAGCGGCCTCCCTTTTGCGGAACTCCTCCAGTTCGGCGTGCATGGCGCTGTTCTCCGCCTCCAGCTTCTCCACTGCGGCCAGCAGGTCCTTCGGGTTTTTCAGCGTCTCCCTAAGCTGCTCATGAAGGTCGCGGAACCGGTCGTCCCACTGCTCCGCCGCCGCGCCGGTAACTGCCTCGATACGCCTCATGCCGGCGGCCACGGAACTCTCCGCCACAATGCGGAACAGCCCGATGTTGCCGGTTGCGGAGACATGTGTCCCGCCGCAGAATTCCACCGAATCCCCATATTTCACCACGCGGACAAATTCCCCGTACTTTTCGCCGAACAGTGCCATTGCGCCCAGTTTCCGCGCCTCAGCAATCGGCATGTTGCGATGCTCCTCCAGCGGAATGTTGCTGCGTATATCCTCGTTGACAAGCTGTTCCACCTTCCGCAGCTCCTCGCGGCTGAGCTTGGCGAAATGCGAGAAGTCGAAGCGTAGCCGTTCCGCATCCACCGAGGAACCCTTCTGCTCCACATGGGTCCCCAACACGTTCCGCAATGCCTTATGCAGCAGGTGTGTGGCTGTGTGGTTGTTTTCGGTGCGCCGCCGTTGGCCTGCATCCGTCTCCGCATGGAAGAGTGCCGACGGGTCCGAAGGCAGCTTCTCCACAAGATGGACAATCAGGTTGTTCTCCTTACGGGTGTTGAAAATGCGGACGCACTCGTCGCCGGAGCGCAGACATCCGGTGTCCCCGGCCTGTCCGCCGCTCTCCCCGTAGAATGGGGTCTGGTCAAAGACTAACTGGTAGAAGCTCTTATCCTTTGTGGTGACTTTGCGGTAGCGTACAATGCGCACCTCCGCCTCCAGCGTGTCGTAGCCGATGAACCGCTCCTCGGTTTCGGGATGCACCTGCACCCAGTCGGCGGTCTCCTGTGCCGCAGCCGCGCGTGAACGCTCCTTTTGTGCCGCAAGTCCCTTCCGGAAGCCTTCCATATCCACATCCCACTGCTGCTCCTGCGCCATCAGCTGCGTCAGGTCGATGGGGAAGCCGAAGGTGTCGAACAGCTCGAAGGCGAAATCCCCGTCGATGGTGCGGCTCTCCGGATGGTCGGCCAGATATTTCTCGAATTTCAGTATTCCGTTGCTCAAAGTGCGCAGGAATGCCTGCTCCTCCTCAAGGATGATGCGGCCGATCAGCTCCTGCTGCTTTGCCAGCTCCGGGAACTGTCCGCCCATCTGTCCGACAAGGATTGGCACCATGCTGTGCAGGAACGGCTCCTTGAAATGGAGGAATGTGTATCCGTACCGGACAGCGCGGCGCAGGATGCGCCTGATAACATACCCCGCCTTTATGTTGGAGGGCAGCTGCCCGTCCGCGATTGAGAAGGCGACGGCGCGGAGGTGGTCGGCACAGACGCGCATGGCAATGTCGGCCTTTTCGTCGCTGCCGTAGGCTATGCCTGACAATTCCGCCAGATGCCGGATGAGCGGCTGGAAAATGTCGGTGTCGTAGTTGGAGCCTTTGCCCTGCATCACCATGCAGAGCCGCTCAAAGCCCATTCCGGTATCGATATGCTTGGCCTTCAACGGTTCCAGTGTGCCGTCCGCCAGCCGGTTGTATTGCATGAAAACAAGATTCCATATTTCGATGACCCTCGGATGGTCCTTGTTCACCAGCTCCCTGCCGGGAACCTTTTCCCTTTCCGATGCGGGCCGCAGGTCGATGTGGATCTCGGAGCAGGGTCCGCAGGGTCCCTGTTCGCCCATCTCCCAGAAATTGTCCTTCTTGCTGCCGGAGAGTATGTGGCTTTCGTCAACCCACTCCTGCCAGTATCCGTAGGCCTCTTTATCCATCTCAAGCCCTTCGCCGCTGTCCCCGCCGAAAACGGTGACATATAGGTTCGTCTTGTCAATCTTGAGGGTTCCGGTCAGGAACTCCCAGGCGTAGGCGATGGCCTCCTTCTTGAAATAGTCCCCGAAAGACCAGTTGCCCAGCATTTCGAACATGGTGTGGTGGTAGGTGTCGTGGCCCACCTCCTCCAGGTCGTTGTGCTTGCCTGACACGCGCAGGCATTTCTGCGAGTCGGCCACACGGGGGTAGGGGGCGGGGGCGTTGCCCAGGAAGATGTCCTTGAACTGGTTCATGCCGGCGTTGGTGAACATGAGGGTCGGGTCGTTTTTGACCACCATCGGGGCGGAGGGCACGATGTGGTGCTGTTTCGATTGGAAGAATTGCAGGAACGCCTGCCTTATTTCTTGGGATGTCATATCTTAATACAAATGTTTTAGCCGATGTTTAAATTTTAACAAACGTACCAATTCCTTTTTTATTACAGGCCGACCGCTGTTTTATTTTGCGATAATGATACTCCGGTCCGTAAAACGCGTTCTGTCACGAATATACACAACGAACATTTTTCTGTTTATTTTTTTTGGGTCCGGACTGGCAAATCCTACATTAATATATTGTACTTTTGCAGCCGAATTTTTAAACCGCATCCATGAGTAAAAACTTAGTGATTGTCGAGTCTCCGGCCAAGGCCAAAACCATAGAGAGATTTTTGGGAAAAGACTATACCGTACGCTCTTCCATGGGTCACATCCGTGATCTTCCGGAAAAGAAGATAGGCATAGACATAGAAAACCAGTTTGCGCCGCAATATGAGATTCTGCCCAACAAACAGAAAATAATATCCGAACTGAAGAAATTGGGTGTCGAATCCGATGTCATCTGGCTTGCCACTGATGAGGACCGTGAAGGGGAGGCCATTTCATGGCACCTGATGGACGAATTGAAATACCCTGCCGAAAAGACCAGGCGCATCGCATTCCATGAAATCACAAAAAAGGCCATTGAGGAGGCCATAGCGAATCCGAGGGATTTGGATTTCAACTTGGTTAATGCACAGCAGGCCCGCCGCGTGCTGGACCGTCTTGTCGGTTTCGAGCTGTCGCCGGTGCTGTGGCGCAAGGTGCGTCCGTCGCTTTCAGCCGGTAGGGTGCAGTCTGTGGCTGTACGGCTGGTTGTGGAGCGTGAAAGGGAAATCAACAACTTTGTGCCTGAATGCTTCTACAAGGTGGTCGGAACTTTCCGGACCTCCGCGAACGGGGCGCCTTTTGAGGCGGAGCTGAACACCCGTTTCCGCACGGAGAAGGAGGCCAACGCCTTTTTGGAAAAATGCAGGAATGCGAGCTTCACCGTGAATGCGGTGGAGAACCAGCCGGTCAAACGGACTCCCGCCCCGCCATTCACCACAGCAACCCTGCAGCAGGAGGCGGCTCGCAAACTGGGGATGTCGGTCGCGCGCACAATGTCGGTCGCACAGCAGTTGTACGAATCGGGACACATCACCTACATGCGTACCGACTCGGTCAATCTGTCCGACCTCGCCTTAGCCACCTCCGAGGCGGAGATTGTCAGCATCTACGGGGAAAAGTATGCCAGAAGGCGCAAGTTCACCACCAAGACAAAAGGGGCGCAGGAGGCGCATGAGGCCATCCGCCCAACCTATATGAACAAACACACCATATCGGACGGTGACAATCAGGCGGAACGGCTGTACCAGCTCATCTGGAAACGCACCCTTGCCTCGCAGATGGCGGATGCCAAACTTGAGAAGACAACTGTCACCATCACCAGCCCTGATATGGAGGAATATTTTGTAAGCGAAGGCGAAGTGCTGCTGTTTGACGGATTCCTGAAGGTCTACAAGGAGTCCCAGGGCGACCAGCCGGAGGAGGAGAGCCAGGAGCTGCCGGCACTGTCCCAAGGTATGCCTCTGGAGCAGGAGCAGGTCCAGGCCACTGAAAAACATACCATGCCGCCCTACCGCTATACGGAGGCCAGCCTTGTCCACAAGCTGGAGGAGCTTGGCATAGGCCGCCCCTCCACATACGCTCCCATCATCTCCACCATCCAGAAACGGAACTATGTGCAGAAGGGCAACAAGGAGGGCAGCGAACGGGAATACCGCATCCTGACATGCAGGAAGGGCAAAATCACCGTCAGCAGCAAAAAGGAGAAGATAGGCTACGAGAAGGGCAAACTGCTTCCCACTGATATCGGCAATGTGGTCAACAGCTTCCTGATCGACCATTTTGAAAAAATCATGGACTACCAGTTCACCGCCAGCGTGGAGAAGGATTTTGACAAGATAGCCCAAGGGAAAAAGGAATGGAAAAAGATGATTGCCGATTTCTACAAGGATTTCCACCAAACCATCACCACCACCCTCGAAACTTCGGAAAAGGCCAGCGGGGAACGGCTGCTGGGTGTGGATCCGGTTTCAGGACGCAATGTGTACGCCAAGCTGGCCCGCTACGGCGCGGTGGTGCAGATGGGACGCTCCAACAGCGAGGACACGCTGAGTTTCGCCAAACTGCTGCCGCACCAGAGCATCGACACCATCACCTTTGAGGAGGCGATGGAGCTGTTCAAGCTGCCGCGCACGGTCGGCACCCATAACGGCCTGCCGCTGGTGGTCAATATCGGACGCTACGGCCCATACGTGCAGTATGACGGCAAATTCTACGCCGTGCCGAAGACCGAAGACCTGCGCATAATCTCTTTGGAACGCTGTCTGGAAATCATGGAGGCGAAAAAGAAATCGGACCAGGACAAGGCCGCCTGCGTCATCGGCGAATGGGAGGGGGATCCCCTTTCCGTGGCTGTGGGACGCTTCGGCCCCTACATCCTTTACAGGAAGCATTTCTATGCCCTGCCAAAAGAGACGGACATTCATACGGTCGGACTTGAACAGGCCAAGGAGGTTATCCGGAAACATGAGGAGAAAAACATCCTCCGCCGTTTCGAGGAGGACGAAAAGATGAGGATACTCAAAGGGCGTTTTGGTGCCTACATATCCTATAACAACCAGAATTACAAACTGCCCAAGGGGAGCGAGGCCGGACAGATGACCTACAGGCAATGTCTGGAAATTGTGCAGACGGCAGACCAGAAGACACCGGGAAAAACCGCCAAACGGAAACGCTGATGGAGCATTTGGAAAACTATCTGGAACCGCTTTCCTTAGACAATCTTGAATTTTTCTTCCGTTCCGCCGACAAGAACAGGATCGGCAGCCGCCTGCATGTCCATACTGTGGAGAAGGGTCTGCCGGACCTTGACAACATCCGGATTGCAATCATCGGTGTGCCGGAGGAGCGTAACGCCTTTGACAATGTGGGCTGCTCGCTTGCTCCGGACGAAATCCGCAGGCAGTTCTACCAGCTTTTCCGTATGCCGGACATGCCTGAAACCGCCGATCTCGGCAACCTTCGTGCAGGCAGGGAGTGCGAGGACACCTATCATGCCCTTGCCGATGTGCTGGGCCAGCTTCTTGATGCGGGGATAGTTCCTGTTATTCTTGGCGGGAGCCAGGATCTGACATACGCCAACTATTTAGCCTACGAGCAGCGTCAGGAGGTGGTCAACATCACTGCCATCGACCCTTGTTTTGACATCGGCGCAAAACTTTCAGAGCAGGAATCCAATGCCTTTTTCCATAAAATAATACTGCGTCAGCCCAATTACCTGTTCAACTACAGCAATATCGGATACCAGAGCTATTTTGTGAGCCCGGAAGATGTCGCGCTTATGGAAAAACTGCGTTTCGACACCTGCCGGCTGGGCATCGTGCAGGAGGACATCCTTAAATGCGAGCCGCTGATCCGTGAAGCCGGCATTGTGAGCGTGGATATGGCCGCCGTCCGCTTTTCGGATGCGCCCGGTTGCCGTCATGCCTCCCCGAACGGACTTACAGGGAAGGAGATATGCATGCTTTCACGCTTCGCAGGCGCAGCATCCAGGGTCTCATCCTTTGGCGTTTACGAATACAACCCCGGCTGTGACATTGCCGCACAGAGCGCACGCCTTATTGCCGAGATGCTCTGGTATTTTCTGGACGGTTTCAGCCTGCGGCGTGAGGATCAGCCCGACCTGATGCGGGAAAATTTCACCGAATACATTGTGGAACTACAGCAGCGTCTGTACCAGATACGTTTTTACGAGAGCAATGTCAGCCATCTCTGGTGGATGGAGGTCCCTTGTGCGGACAAAAAGTCGAAATATGAGCGGATGTATCTGATCCCTTGTTCCAAAGAGGATTACGAAACCGCCTGTATGGACGAACTGCCAGAACGCTGGCTCAAAACTTACCAAAAACTTGAGAGGGAATAGGCGGTGTCTCCGGTGAGGCGCTGCAATCCAATAGTCCGCGTCAGTCGTCGGTGCTTGTGGCGTAAAACAGGATTGAGCGTCCGGTGATATGTATGTGGTGCTCCTCCTCCAACGAACGGATAATATCATCAATGCGCGGGTCGGAAAACTCAATGCAGCCTTTGCCATCAGAGAGCAGTATGTGGTCATGCATGGCTCTCCGGAATGCGCACTCATACACTGCTGCGCCGGTATCGAACCGGAGTTTGCGCACGAGTCCGCAATCCTCCATCAGTTCCAGCGTGTGGTACAATGTTGTACGGCTCACCTGATATTTTTTCTGCTTCAGTCCGGCATGCAGCGCCTCCACATCAAAATGTCCGCCGCATCTGCATGCTTCGCGCAGGACGGCAAAACGTTCCGAAGTGCGGCTCAAACCTTTTTTTTCCAGATAATCGTAAAAAATCTGCCGGTATTCTTCAAAAACATCCTCCTCCATCACGCCTCTTAGTTACCGTTATCCGACACTGACGCCGGCAGTTACAGGTGATTGGGTTGTAAGCAGCACCAGCCTGCCGTCCTTGTCGGCGGCTGAAAGCAGCATCCCTTCACTGACCACCCCCTTGAGCTTGCGCGGCTCGAAATTGGCGATGAAACAGACCTGCAGGCCCACTAACTTTTCCGGTTCGGGATAGGACTGGGCGATGCCTGAAACGATGGTGCGGCGCTTGTCCCCATCATCAATGAGGAATTGCAGCAGCTTGTCAGCCTTGGGCACTTTGGTGCATTCCAGCACCGTGCCGACCCTGATGTCCACCTTCTGGAAATCCTCGAAACTCACCTTTTCCTTATATGGTTCAGGCTTCCATGCCTGCTGTTCGTTCGCAAGCTTTGTGTCGGCCAACCGTTGCATTTGGGCGTCAATGGCCGTGTCCTCAACCTTTTCGAACAGCAGTTCGGGTGTCTCCAGCAGCCCGCCCTCAGGCAGCAGCCGCGCACTTCCGGCAGCCTGCCAGTCCGCCGCCTCCAGATGCAGCATCCGGGACAGCTTTTCCGCCGTGAACGGGAGGAAAGGACGGCAAAGAATCGCAAGGTTTGCGCAAATCTGCAGCGAATAGTGCAACGCCGTCATCGCCTCATCGGGATTCTCCTTTATCCTTTTCCACGGCTCCGTCTCGGTCAGGTATTTGTTGCCCAGACGGGCCAGGTTCATCATTTCGGCCAGCGCATCGCGGAAATGGTATGTCTCGATGGCGCGTCCGATGCGCTCCGGAAAGCTCTCCATCTCCTTCACCAGCTGCAGTTCCAGTTCGCCGGCAGTGCCTGCTGCCGGGACTTTTCCGCCATTATACTTGTGCGTCAGCACTAAGGTGCGATGGACAAAATTGCCGAAAATGGCCACCAGCTCGCTGTTGTTCTTCAGTTGGAAATCCTTCCAGGTGAAATCGTTGTCCTTGGTCTCCGGCGCATTGCTGCATAACACGTAGCGCAGCACATCCTGCTTGCCGGGGAAATCCTTCAGGTATTCGTGCAGCCAGACCGCCCAGTTCCTTGAGGTGGAAATCTTGTCCCCTTCCAGATTCAGGAACTCGTTGGCAGGCACATTGGCCGGCAGGATATAGCTGCCGTCGGCATGGAGCATCGAAGGGAAAATGATGCAGTGGAAGACAATGTTATCCTTGCCGATGAAATGCACTAACTTGGTCTCCTGATCCTTCCACCATTTCTCCCAATCGTCGCCCTTCAGCTGCCTTGTAAAGCTTATGTATCCGATCGGCGCGTCGAACCAGACGTAAAGCACCTTGCCGTCCGCACCTTCGATCGGCACCTTCACACCCCAGTCGAGGTCACGTGTGACCGCACGGGGCTGCAGACCGGCGTCAATCCAGGATTTGCACTGGCCGTACACGTTGGTTTTCCAATCCTTGTGACCTTCGAGAATCCATTGGCGCAGCCACGGCTCATCCTTGTCCAACGGCAGGAACCAGTGTCTGGTCTCCCTCATCACCGGCTGCGAGCCGCTCAAGGCCGATTTCGGGTTGATCAGGTCGGTCGGATTCAATGATGTTCCGCATGCCTCGCACTGGTCGCCATAGGCGTTTTCGTTGCCGCAGTGGGGGCAGGTGCCTGTGATGTAGCGGTCGGCCAGGAACTGGTGCGCCTCCTCGTCATAATATTGCAGGGAGGTTTTTTCAATGAACTTTCCCGCCTCATAAAGCCTCTTGAAATAGGCGGCGGCCGTCTCGTGATGCTCCTTGCAGCTGGTGCGGCTGTAAATGTCGAACGAAATGCCCAGCTCTGCAAATGATTCCTTGATAATCTTGTGGTAACGGTCCACAATGTCCTGCGGGGTGCAGCCCTCCTTTCGCGCCTTGATGGTGATTGGCACGCCGTGCTCGTCCGAGCCGCCGATAAAGAGGACATCCTCTCCCATCGCCCGCAGATAGCGCACATAGATGTCGGCGGGCACATAAACCCCCGCCAGGTGCCCGATATGCACCGGACCGTTGGCATAGGGAAGGGCTGTGGTTACAGTATAGCGTTTGTATTGTGATTCTGTATACATGCTTGCAAACTTTTTCCTTTACTTGACCGGTGCCGGCACCTCAACCTCCTCGTAGGCCTCAATCTGGTCACCGACCACCACGTCGTTGAAACTTTCAATATTCAGACCGCACTCCAGTCCGGCAGTCACCTCCTTGGCGTCATCCTTGAAACGCTTGAGCGAACCAAGGCGGCCGTTGTCATGGATAACAATGCCGTCGCGGATCACGCGCACCTTGGAGGAACGTTGGATTTTGCCGTCCAGCACATAGCATCCGGCGATGACGCCCACCTTCGAAATGCGGAAGGTCTCCCGCACCTCCAGGTTGGCAACCACCTGCTCCTTCACCTCAGGCGCCTTCATTCCGGCGATTGCAGCCTTAAGGTCGTCGATGGCGGAATAGATGACGGAATAGACGCGGATGTCCACCTGCTCCTGCTCCGCCACCCGCTTGGCACCGGAAGAGGGCCGCACCTGGAAGGCGATGATGATTGCGTTCGAAGCCGAAGCCAGCAGCACATCCGATTCGGTCACCTGACCCACCGACTTGTGGATCACATTCACCTGAACATCGGCGGTGGAGAGCTTCAGGATTTCGTCGGACAACGCCTCGATTGAACCGTCCACATCGCCCTTTACGATGACATTCAGCTCCTGGAAGTCGCCCACTGCTATGCGGCGGCCAAGCTCGTCCAGCGTAATGTGCTTCTGCGTGCGCAGCCCCTGCTCGCGCAGCAGCTGGGAACGCTTGTTGACAATGGCTCTCGCCTCCTTGTCGGTCTTATATGTGCGGAAGGTGTCGCCTGCCTGCGGTGCGCTGTTCAGTCCGAGCAGCAGCACCGGCACGGAGGGTCCGGCCTCCTTCACAATCTGGTTCTTTTCGTTGTACATCGCCCTGATTTTACCGTAGCTGGTTCCGGCGGCGATGATGTCGCCCGTCCGCAGGGTGCCGTTCTGGACCAGAATCTTGGCCACATATCCGCGCCCCTTGTCCAATGAGGACTCGATGACGGTGCCTGTCGGCTCGGCCTTCGGATTGGCCTTCAGGTCAAGCATCTCAGCTTCAATCAGAACCTTTTCAAGCAGCAGGTCCACATTGGTTCCCTTCTTGGCGGAGATGTCCTGGCTCTGGACCTTGCCGCCCCATTCCTCCACGAGGATGTTCATGTTGGCCAGCGCGGCACGGATTCTCTCCGGATCGGCGCCCGGCTTGTCTATCTTGTTTATTGCAAAAATCATGGGGACACCGGCGGCCTGCGCATGGTTGATGGCCTCGATGGTCTGCGGCATGATCTGGTCGTCAGCGGCAATCACGATGATGACAATGTCGGTGATGCTGGCTCCGCGGGCACGCATTGCGGTGAACGCCTCATGACCCGGCGTGTCGAGGAATGTGATGGACTTGTCGCCCACCTTCACCTCATAGGCGCCGATATGCTGTGTTATACCACCCGCCTCGCCCTGAATCACGTTGGTGTTGCGGATATAGTCCAACAGGGAGGTCTTTCCGTGGTCCACATGACCCATCACTGTGATGATGGGCGCACGCGGCACCAGATCCTCCTCGCGGTCCTGCGGCTTCTCCTCCTCCTCCTCCAGTCCGACAAACTGGACGGTGAAGCCGTAGTTCTCGGCCAGCAGGGATATCGTCTCCGCCGAAAGCCGCTGGTTGATGGCCACCGCCAGCCCCAAGCTCATGCAGACCGAAATGATGTCCGTGACAGGTTTGTTCATCATTATAGCCAGTTCGTTGGCGGTGATGAACTCCGTCACCTTCAGCACGCTCTTCTCCTGTTCGTTGCGCTCCATCTCCTCCATCATCTCGTGCTGGATGTGTTCGCGTTTCTCCTTGCGGTGCTTCGAGGCCTGGCTCTTCTTCACAGGCGCCATGCCGGAATAGGTCTTGCGGATCTGTTCGGTAATCTCCTCGTCAGTGAAATCGACCTTGTATTTGCCCTTCTTGTCCTTGGACTTGGATCTTGAGGAACGCTCCTTCTCACCGAACGAAGCGGTGGATTTCTCATTGCCGGAATAGGCGGAGGCTTTGATGCGCTTGCGTTTTTTCTTGCCGCCCTCCGAATCGGAAGCCGATGAGCCGTCCGACTTGTCCCGTTTTGACTTGGTGGCATCCAAATCTATATGGGAAATCACCTTGGTGCCGGCCAACCGGGTGTACTCCGTCTTGAGGAAGTTGTCAGCCTTGGGAGCCTCTGGAGTCTCCGGCTTGTTCTCTATCTTTTTCTGCTCCTTCTGAGTTTTTTGCGCCTTCTGCTCCTTTTCCTTCTGTTTCCGTTTCTTCTGATCGCGCTCCCTTCTGCGCTCCTCCTGGCTCTTCCGTTTTGGCTTGGTGCTCTGGTTCAACTCATCCAGATTGATATGGCCGATGGTCTTCAACGCCGGACGTGCCACATTCTTGGCCAATGAGAAGACCTCCACCTTGGGGGTTTCCGGTTCTTCCGGTTCCGGCTCGGAATGGGTTGCCGGCTCTTCCGTCTGTTCAGGTTCAGGCTCATGCTCAGACTCAGACTCAGGTTCCGATACAACTGTCTGCTCGGGCTCGTCCGGTTGCACCGCAACCGGCTCCGGCTTCACAGGCGCGTCAGGTGTCTTCTCAACCACCGGCTCCGACGTTTCAACCGGTGCGGACAGCACCTCTGCCGGCTGTTCAGGCTTCACCTGCTCCTCAGGTTTCACATCCTCCGGCTTCACCGTTTCCGCCGCAGGCGCTACAGCCGATGACTTCTTTACCGCCGACTTGCGCCGTTTCGGTTTCTCATCGCCCAGATCAATCTTGGTGACCACCTTGGGCTTTTTTGTTTCAATCGGAATGAAACCGGCACCGGAGTCCTTCGACACCGGACGACCCAATCCGGTATCCTTGATGAAAATTTCACCGCTGGCGATAGGCTCCAGCTCCCGTTCCTTCTTCTTGATGACCGCAGGGGGTTCCTCCCCGGAAGCATCAGCTTTGCGGGAGCCGAAATCTATTTCTGACGATTTCTCCTTGATGGCCTTCTCCTTTTGATATTCAGCCACCAGCAGGTTATAATGCTCCTCTGTCAGTTTGGTGTTGGGCTCATCCTTGATCTCAAAACCCTTTTTTTGTAAAAAACTGACAATCGTGGCGGTGGAGACATTGAACTCCGATGCCGCCTTTCCCAATCTCGGTATCTTGATTTTTTCTGCCATGCTTCCTTTCTATTTCTTTAATACCTAACTATGAATAAACCTTGCCGTTACCGCACCTCAGTTCTCAAACTCGGCCCGCAGGATCCGCAACACCTCGTCAATGGTCTCCTCTTCAAGTTCAGTACTGTGCAGCAGCACATCCTTGCTCATTTCCAACACATTCTTGGCGGTGTTGCAGCCCACTTTCTTCAGTTCGTTAAGAATCCATTCGTCAATCTCGTCCTTGAACTCGCTCAGCTCAACATCCTCTTCATTCTCATTCTCCGAACCTTCACGAATAATTTCAATATCATATCCTGTCAGCTTGTTGGCCAGCTTGATGTTGCAGCCGCCCCGTCCGATGGCGAAAGAGACCTGATCCTTCGACAAAAATGCGGTGGCGGTCTTTTCCGCCTCATCCACCTCAATGCTGCTGATCTTGGCCGGACTCAACGCCCGCTGGATATACAATGCCGGATTGCTGGTGTAGGTGATCACATCCAGGTTCTCATTGCGCAATTCCCGGACAATGCCATGGATGCGGGACCCCTTCATGCCGATGCAGGAACCGACCGGATCAATCCGGTCATCGTAGGTCTCCACCGCAATTTTGGCCCGTTCGCCCGGCACGCGGACAATGTTCTTGATGGTAATCAGCCCGTCATAGATTTCCGGAATCTCCTCCTCCATCAGCCGTTCCAGGAACATGGGGGAGGTGCGGGAAGCGGTTATGATTGTGGAATTTGCACCCATCTCCACCTTCAGCACCACGGCACGGATGCTGTCACCCTTCTTGTAGAAATCGCCGGGAATCTGCTCCGACTTCGGCAGCACCAGCTCGATGCCGTCCTCGTCCTGCAGCAGGATCTCCTTTTTCCAGGCCTGATGTACGGTGCCAGATACGATTTCTCCGATCCGTTTGCTGTATTTCTGGTAAATCACCTCCTTTTCATATTCCATGATCTTGCCGGCCAGATTCTGCCGGAGTGAAAGGATGTCCCTACGTCCGAAATCATCCAAACTGATTTTCTCACACAAATCCTCACCCACCTCAAAGTCCGGCTCGATTTTCACCGCATCGGACAGGGCGATCTGCGTGCTGGGATCCTCAACTTCGCCATCTTCGACAATCTCCAGCCAGCGCTGGAACTCCACATCCCCCTTGTCCACATTCACAATTACGCTCACATTGGCGTTTGGGCCGTATTTCCGGAGCAGCATGTGCTTGAAAATCTCCTCAAGAATGTGCATCAGGGTTTCCCGTTCAATGTTCTTGAACTTCTTGAATTCTGAAAAGGTCTCTATTAAATTGATGTCCTCTTTCATAAGTATATTAGATATTAATATTCTGTTAAAAAGTCACTTCCACCTTGGCCTCCCGGATATCGGACATGGCAATGGTCCGCACCGTGGCCGGTTGTTTCCTAACCGCCGGCAGCTCCAAGGTCAGCTGCCGCTCGTCCACGGCGGTCAGTTTTCCCCTGACCTTGGTATCATCCGTCATT